>Ga0074198_1000933_pt1 | contig 23761 bp, 19 predicted proteins | sample EPASupsiteSAE323_FD_64527 | JGI IMG/M metagenome (GOLD analysis project Ga0074198, IMG submission 64527) | Bioremediated contaminated groundwater from EPA Superfund site, New Mexico - Sample SAE3-23 | ecosystem: Environmental > Aquatic > Deep subsurface > Groundwater > Contaminated ...
CAGTCCTAGGCCACCTGCTAAGAACACGCATGAACTGTGATTCGCGTCTCCCCTCTCAGCCCAGAGCGTATATTGCATTGTCCATTACCATTTTTTCCCCAGGCCACCACCGTGCCGTCGCTCTTCAAGGCCAGCGAATGGTGGCCTCCGGCGGCTATTGCTGTCACCCCGCTCAGCCCGGCCGGTACATTGCATTCTCCGTCTACATTGTACCCCCAGGCCACCACTGTACCGGTGCTCTTCAAGGCCAGCGAATAAGAACCCCCAGCGGAGATTGATGTCACCCCGCTCAACCCCGCCGGTACACTGCATTGTCCATATCCATTGTACCCCCAGGCCACCACCGTTCCGTCGTTCTTCAAGGCCAGCGAAAAACCGCCCCCAGCAGAGATTGCCGTCACCCCGCTCAGCCCGGTCGGTACATTGCATTGTCCAGAGTTATTGGTTCCCCAGGCCACTACCGTGCCGTCGCTCTTCAAGGCCAGCGAGTGATTATTTCCGCCTTCGATTGCTGTCACCCCGCTCAGCCCCGTAGGTACAGTGCATTGTCCAAGGTTATTGTATCCCCAGGCTACTACCGTGCCGTCACTCTTCAAGGCCAGCGAATGGAGGTATCCAGGAGCGACTCCTAGAGCCGTCGCCGGGAACTCGGCAGTTATTACCCCTGAATTCGCAGGGTTGCTTACATACACTGCTCCCGCAACAGTAAAGGTGTTTACTCCAACTCCAGTCAGGGTGACTCCCGGCTTGGCATTTAATATTATGCTGGCGGTATAGACCTTGCTGCCTTTGAAGGGATGGTCATTGGGTGTCCAGGATACGGTGCCCGTGTATTGCGCTGTTTCGGTTATGCTGGTTACTGAAGTTCCACCGGTAACTGGCGGCATTACTCCAGGTATGGGCAGAATGTTTACTACCGGTGCCGGGGTTACGCTTACAATGAATGCTCTCACCTCAGTGGCTTTATTGGTTTCACTGGTGGTTACCACAATATTTAGGGGTGAGGTTGATGTAATGATGTAATCGCTTCCGCTGGTGTAAGCTGCACCATTGATTGTAATGGATGATGCTGCAGCACCGGAATCGGTTACCGTAAATTTAATCGTTTCGGCTTCACCGTAGACCCAGCCGGTAACGGTGCCGGTGGCATCAGTTCCTCCTGACAGGGGTAAGGCTACATTGGATACGGCATAAACCGGGCGGGTGCTGCCTTTAGATAAGGTAATTGCACTCGGAGGGCTGGCGCTGCCGATTACAGCGCTTACCCCCTGGCCCAAAACGCAGTTTTGGGGTTCCTGAGCTATCTTGACTCCGCTGGCATAAATGGCGGCGTTGATGATCTGTCCTGAACCGCCAATATTAACGGCAGCATTTACTTCCAGGTTGTTTACTGTCACTCCCGCAGCCAGGGTTATGATACTGCCGCTGGCTGTTGCAGCCACGGTCATTTTATCTATAGTGCCGCTTTGGATCTCTACGGTTATTCCAGGTGCCTGTATATCAATGTTGGTGAAGCTGCCGTTTAAGACACTTTTACCGCCGCCGTTTATTACGGTGTTACCTTTAACGGTAACGTTATTTAGTGTAACGTTGCCTTCATCTATTCCTGCTCCCAGGGTGAGATTACCGTTGACGGTTACGTTTTGAAGGATAGTGTTTTTTTTGTTTACTGTCAGACTGCTAATTATATTCATGTTGCGCAGGGTAATGCCTTCAGCGTTTATGGCGGCACCGTATATGGTCATACGCGGCTGTCCATCCTCGGGTCCGTAGGTTTTGCCAGGCTCGTTATAGACAGCTATCTGGCTACCGGAACTGGTATCAGTGGAGCCGGTACTGCCGGTATTGCCAGCAGTGGTATTGTTATTATTATTGTTATTCTGATTATTGTTTCCCTCTAATCCTTCGGTGATGTTAAGTCCTTCATAGGGATTTAATTGTTCTTCTTGTATCTGCTCTATTTTCTGGTTCAGATATTCGATTATTTCATGGCTTAATTGTATGCCGTTAGCGTGCAGGGCATCTATTATTACTTCCAGGGTAGTGGCAGTATTTTCTATCGCGGTTTGAACCGGCTCTGCTCCCGGTACTTCCGCTATTATATCCGCCACCTTAGCTTCTTGATTAAGGTCCATTTGCAAGGCTGTATCCACCAGCCATTGCTGTTGCTTGAATTCCTGCTGCACCTCACTCTGGGTTAATTTGTTCGCTGCTCCCGGAGGGGCGTTCTGTCCTGTCAAGAGACAGCTTTGGGAATTAGTCAGGGGTACTGTGGCTGCATTGCTGCTTACGTCAACATTACCGGCCAGACAGAGTACGACGCCTCTGTCTTTGTTCACGCTTGCTTTAAAGAAGGTGCCTCTGATGGCGGCTATGCCCCATGGCATATCAACCTTCATTTTTACTTTCTTTTTTTCGGCGGTCTTGTACCAGGGCTGGCTCGGTTCTGCTGCGGCCAGTTGTCTGAAACTGTCCCCCGAGGCAAAAAGGGAATCGAGTTCAGCTTTTTCATTATCGGTCGTATCTGTTGTTTCCTCTCTCTTGGTGGCCAGGGCTCCAAAGAGACTGCCCTCTTTCAGTTCGAGGTTTAAGAATTCAACAGCCACCCCGAGGCTTCCATCCGTCTTTATATAGCTGCGTCCTTGTGATTTCTTCACGACAATTTCACTGCTAGGTTCTATAAGGGTGCTGCTGCCGTCGGGATATACCATATTGGCCTGACCATCTTTATAACTTTTGATTATATCGCCTTCGATTATGGTCATATCATTCTTAAGGGGCTCGGCATTATTGTTTCGGGTCAGGGTAATGGTTCCTTTTACGTCTTTAATCCTACCGCTTAATTGGGCCTGATTTAATCCGGGGTCTTTAGTGAGTAAAATGGCTAAAGCCCGGGCCAGGTTTACCCGGGTCATTTCTGCTTCGGGATAGATTTGCTTGCCATCTTTTGACATACCTATCATTTCAAGAGACAGGGCTGTGGCCATATCTCCTGCCGCCCAATGGTCTTTATTCATATCCTGGAATTCGGGTAAGGTGGCTCTTTCTTTCTGGGTGCATAATCTCATAATGAGGCTTATTCCCTGGGCGCGGGTAAGCTTTTCATCAGGTTTGCAGGTGCCGTCGGGGAAACCTTTTAGGTAACCGGCTTTTACGGCGGCAGCTATGTAGGATGTAGCCCAATAGCTTGCGGGCAGGTCTTCGAAGCTGCTGGTTTTAACGGCGGGGACTTCAAGCCCGGTAGCTTTTACTATTACTACCGCTGCCTGGGCGCGGGTAATTCCTTCGCTGGGATGAAAGCTTCCGTCGGGGAAGCCTGATATTATGCCTTTTTGGGTTATGTATTTTACGAAAACGAGGTTGGGGTCTGTTGCTGCTACATCTTTGAAGGGGGAAGTGATTGTATGGGTTTTGTCCCCGACTGTAGGTTCGTTTGCAGCTATGGCTATAGCAGCAAAATTTAATATTATGAGAGCTGTTATTACAGTCACAAGAGACCATGGTTTTAAGGCTCGCAATCTTATTTTAATCATCTCCCCCAAATATCATTAAGAATGTATTTACAACCATAACAGCAGCATAATTGAGCTATTTCTAAATACGGTCATATATCCTTCTGCATACTTTATTATTATATTTTGTTATCTATAATAAAAACTATATTATCATTTACCATTAATTGCAACTGCACTTAAGTAAGTAGGAAAAAGCCCAGCTATTGTTGTGTTTTTTCACCCCAAGAACAGGATAACACCTAACAAGAACCGGAGAACACCTGAGTGCTCTCCGGTTCAGACTGTCAAAGAGCCCTCACTAAGACGTAAGAAATAGCGGGGGTTTTACATTGACATATTCGAAAACATCTTTACATGGATATTAGAAGAATCAGTAGTGTGTTAACACCCACCTGACTAAATTTTAATGTCATTCTATCAATATTTTTCCAGATTATTAATCAACCAGAATACTTTCTATGCTGGCAATGATGTCATCGGTCATAATGCCACCAGCAAATTTTGGTTTTCCATTGATCAAGGTAATGGGATAGGGATAACCCATCTGCAGAACCTTGCTTACCAGCGGATATTGGCTCAAGCCTACCGCATCAGCATTGATCAGTTTTACTTCTACCTTGTACCCAAAAGACTGCAGGAGTTCATCACTCAAGCGATCGGTCATCTCCCGTATCTCTTCTTCCGGAGTGGTTCCGCAATGACCGGCCGAAGCGCAGCAACTGCAGCCACCGCCGCCGGGACTGGTTCCATTCAAGACCTCAATCAGTATGGGTTGTTTTCCGTCAGCCATATTATTTCCTCCTTTAAGCTCTGGCAAGTTGGTTGAATATCCGTTTAAATGGATAATATCAGTGTTCATTCTGATAATCAACCATTATTTATATTATTACAATTTATTATCTCAGTAGTCCCATGACCAAAAAATAAAAAGGACGGCAAGATTTGCAGGTAGTCTGCACACTATACCGTCCTTGGGGTTCTGGTTGTATTATTGATTCAAAATTTCATCTATATTGGTCTTGATATCCGGTGCCATGATGCCGCCGGCAAACTTGGGCTCGCCATTGATAACGGTAATGGGATAGGGATAACCCATCTGTAAAACCCGGCTAACCAAAGGATAATTGGCCAGGCCGGTTTTGTCGGCATCAATGTATTTAACCTCCACCTTGTCGCCATAAGCCTCTTTCAAATCGCCGGTGAGCTTGTCCGCTATCTCCTGCAATTCTTCATAGGGGTTGGTGCCACAGCTGCCTGCTGAGCCGCATGAGCTTCAACCACCACCGCTGGGGCTGGTGCCATTCAGTATCTCTACCAATACGGCCGAATTATTGTCTGCCATAATATACCTCCTCCATTTTTGCGGGGACCAGCTAAATTTGCTTCTTGGTTAGTTGGATAATATCAGCTAATACCGGTATTATCAACAGTTTTGCCCGGTTTCAAGCAATAAATAACGTCCGGTTATTTTAAAAATCACTCTTGCTTATCACCCATATATAATAACGGCTCGAATTCAACCAGATTCTTACGATAGCGCTTAGGTACGAACTGAGTCTGCAAACGAGGGTTGCGGCGGGATTCAATTGCTATTTTGTTAAAGTATAGTTTCCATAATTCCTGGTAGGGATCCTCTTCAATAGTTGCATAGTTAAGTAAATCATCCAGACAAATGATATACCAGGAGCTTCCTTTATGTCCTCTGGCTCCGCTTTTGCCATCATAAACCACGGCCAGTTTTCTTTTTTCATCCTCAATTACCCAGCGCTCGTTTCTTAAGCGTTCGGCAAAATGATTTGCCAAGAGCGATAATATGTTATGATCCGGCGCCAGCCGGGCATGCAGGAATCTGCCGTTGTCGGCAAAACGCAGCAAGCCCAGGAAGCGGTGGACCTCAATACCCACCTTGCGGGATATATTATGCAGGGGCTGTACCTGGGGATGAGTGTGGTACGAATCGATTTTTGCGCCCATACGGAATCCCAGCCGTAGATAATCAAGCATGATATTCTCTTTATTCGGAGCTTCCGCCAGAAAGGCATAGTAGATGTGGCGAATAGAATCCTCGGCCAAACGTTCCTCGATGGCTCGGTATACCCGGTCTGCATATTCGGGATTGGTAACCACCACATGGCTTCTGGTCATAAGCGAGGGCTGGTAGAAAGCCTCGGGAAAAATGCCATCAGCCTTCTCCCGGCTATAACTATAATAAATACAGGTCAAGAATCCCTCAAAACTGCTGTCGTACAGATAATCCATGCTGCTTCCCCACCTTAAAAAAGCGACAACTGCGTGGCCCGCGGCTTGGGTGCCAGGATATTGCGGACAACTACGGGATCAAATGGCTTGGCGCCGCTATAGACACCCTTACAGGTAACAAAAAATTGCGCCCGTTTGTGGGCTACCCCCATTTTTTTGAATTCATCAGCCGAAAGCGCAGCCAATCTTCGCTGTCTCATTATGCGCTGAGCTGATTTGACTCCGATGCCGGGAACCCGCAGCAGTTCCTCATAGGAAGCTCGATTGATCTCCAGCGGAAAAAACTCGGGATGACGCAGGGCCCAGGCCATCTTGGGGTCTATATCGGTTTCCAGATTGGCATGAGCCGGACCTACTATCTCATCAACCTGAAAATGATAATAGCGCAAGAGCCAATCGGATTGATAAAGGCGGTGTTCCCTCAATAGCGGCGGGGCGGTGGCCAAGGCCGGCAGATTACTATCTTGATTAACCGGCACATAGGCTGAATAATATACCCGTTTAAGCCCGAAGGTATCATACAGCCCTGCCGTCGTCTTCAGTATGGTCAGATCGGTATCCTGAGTGGCCCCAATTATCATTTGGGTAGATTGCCCGCCGGGAACAAACCTCGGAGTATGGCGCAGTTTTTTGCGGTCTTCCTGGTTGACTATGATCTCATCGCGCACCTGGGCCATAGGTGAATAAAGCATGGGCAAGGATTTTTGCGGAGCCATTAAACGCAGGCTCTGCTCACTGGGCTGTTCTATATTGACGCTCATACGGTCCGCCAGCAAACCGGCCTGTTGAATCAGGGCCGGATCGGCGCCGGGAATTATTTTTACGTGGATATATCCATGAAATCGGTAGGTTTTCCGCAACAGGCTCAGGGCCAGGATTATCTTTTCCATGGTGTAATCGGGCGATTTTTCTACGGCGGCGCTGAGGAACAAGCCTTCGATGTAATTGCGCCGGTAGAACTGCATGGTGAGGTCGGCAATCTCCCGGGCGGAAAAACTGGCGCGGGGAATGTCATTGGAACGGCGGTTTGCGCAATAACGGCAATCATATATACAATCATTGCTTTGCAATATCTTTAACAACGATATGCAACGGCCATCCTCGGACCAGGCATGACAAATACCGCATTGTTTGGTACTGCCGATTCCTCCCTGGTTTCCCCGGGAAACTCCGCTGGAAGCGCAGGAGACATCATATTTTGCCGCCCCGGCTAACACTGCAAGCTTGGCCATCGTATCCACCGACTCACCCCTAAAGCATAATTTACTAATATAATGTTTATCCCGCTGCAGGAACATCAGTTCTCATAGCGATATCAGTATACCATGGTTAACATGCAATGGCAAACATTTGTTCTCGTCTGCCGAATCGCTTAAATACTCTATAGTTTATCACCCTAAAACGCGATATACTTAAAAGCATAAAGGGTTTTCTGTCCATGCTTGTCAAAAAGAAAAAAGATAAGATGAAAGGTGGAGGAGTATGCTCGGTAAAACAGTTCAGGAAATCAATATCGGTGATACGGCCGAATTCGTCAAGAGTGTAACGGAATATGATGTTTATTCTTTTGCCGGTATTACCGGCGATTTTAATCCCGCACACATCAATTCGGTATTTGCCAGCGAGAGTTCCTTCGGTAAGATCATCGCCCATGGTATATTGTCAGTAGGTTTTATTTCCAATGTATTAGGCACTCAATTGCCCGGTCCCGGTAGCATATATATCCGTCAGATATGTGATTTCAAGAAACCGGTTTTTATCGGAGATACCATAACCGCCCATGTTGAAGTTAAAGAAAAGGACGAAGCCAAGAATCGGGTCTGGTTGCACACCTATTGCACCAATCAAAACAACGATGTGGTAGTCGATGGCGAGGCTATCATGATGCCACCCAAGAAAAAAGCCTGAGCACTTGTTGCTCCTTTTCCAAATTAAAATGGGGGGTTGAGTGCTATGTTGGGCAAAACTATCGAAGAGATCAAGGTGGGAGACGTAGCTAATTTCACCAAATCCGTTACCGGATATGATGTCTATTCCTTTGCCGGGTTGACCGGCGACTATAATCCAACTCACGTCAATCATGTTTTTGCCAGCGAAACGGACTACGGCAAACTCGTGGCCCATGGCATGCTATCCATCGGTTTCATCTCGAATGTCCTGGGTACTCAACTGCCTGGTCCCGGCAGCATCACAGTAGGCCTCGACTGCAATTTTATCAAACCGGTTTTTATCGGCGATACCATAACCGCCGGTGTAGTGGTTACCAAAATCGATCAGCAGAAAAACCGGGTCTGGCTGCGCACCTTTGTGGTCAATCAGCACAGTGAATTGGTGGTAGATGGTGAAGCCAAGATGATGCCGGTTACTAAAGAGATGAAAGATGCCAGTCTGGAGCAACAGAAAAGGATTAATCAAGCACTGGGTATCATCTAATAGAAGTTATCTGATGCGGGCAAAATATCCTCGTATTATATTATTACGAGGAGGCATTTGAATGAATAAGAAGCAAAGGACGCCCAACCCAGAGGCATTAGCAGGCGTTCCGGTCCACCATCCCCACGAGGAATATGCCCGAATGGATGCCAATTTCAAAAAAAGCCGAGGGGCTAAAGATTAAGCAAAGGGGGCGATATAGCCCCTTTTCAATTATCCTCTCTTTCGTTTTCTCTCCACTTTCTCCACCAGAAGTTAACTGATCCCTCATAAAAGGCCTTGGGTTCCGCTTTAATCTTTGCTATATTATCGAAAGAACTACTCCTTATCACCCGAGCTGTCAATTAATCAATTTCGCTATGACATTAAAAACCCGGGAGTGCAGACATATATGAATGGTAATCATTACGACCCCACTCAGCCCAAGAAAAGAAAAAAACGCACTCCGGGGACACTTCGTGTCGCCATCGTGTTTCTGGCTTTAATCGTTCAAGTGCTGTTGCTGGTATATTTTGTAGATCTGTTAAAACAGAATGCGGTATATTTATATTTTCTGTTAGAGATAGCCGGCGCCGCCACCATCATGGTTATCGTGGCCAATGACCGCAACTCCTCATACACTATTTTTTGGCTGATTATTATGGCGATATTGCCGGTGGTGGGCTATCTGCTTTTTCTATTCTGGGGAGCCACCGGCCTGGCCAGTGCCGAAAGTAAGAAAATCCGTGGTAATATAAATTACAGTACCCGTTTTCTTGAGCAGGACCCGCAGGTTTTCGCTAATTTCCTGGCTGAGCACCCTTTACGGAAAAGACTCGGCACCTATCTGTTAAACAACAGCTTTCCTATGTATCAAAACACCGGATGTACCTATTTCCCCGTCGGAGAATTGCAGTTCGAACAGTTGATCCATGATATAGCAAATGCCCGAAAATTCATCTTCCTGGAATACTATATTATTTCCGAAGGTCAGCTCTGGGACCGCATCCACGATATCCTGATAAAAAAGGCGCAGGAAGGCGTGGAGGTAAGGGTAATGCTGGATGACTTCGGCAGCCTGCGCCACCTCTCCGACAGTTTCGTTAAGGAACTCCGCCATGAAAACATCCAGGCCGTTCGTTTCAATCCGGTTCACGTAAATATCTTCACCCTGCTTATCAATTACCGCAACCATCAGAAGATCGCGGTTATCGACGGTAACATCGCTTATACCGGAGGCACCAATATCGGCGATGAATATGCCAATATCACCCACCGGCTGAAACACTGGAAGGATTGTGCAGTGCGTCTGGAGGGTGAAGCAGCATGGGGCCTAACCGTTACATTTCTGCAGATGTGGGACGCGATGACCGACTCCGCATCAGACTATTGTTCCTACAAACCGGAGCTGAAGTCGGCAGGAAGCGGTTATTACCAGCCATTCTCCGACAGCCCGGTCAACAACCCGGTCAACCCGGCTGCCGAAACCTTCAGTCAGATAATCGCCGGCGCGCAGCAATACGTATATATCACGACCCCATATCTGGTGGTGGACAATGCCATGAAGGATATCCTGGGGATGGCGGCGAAGGGCGGTATAGATGTTAGAATTGTTACTCCGAAGGTATGGGACCACTGGTATGTACACATGGTGACGCAATCGAACTATGATGATCTCCTGGTTAGCGGCGTTAGGATATATGAGTACTCACCCGGATTTATACATTCCAAGATTCTATTAAGTGATGACGATAACGCCGTGGTCGGCAGCATCAATATGGATTACCGCAGCTTTTTCCTGCATTTCGAGAACGCGGTCTGGCTATGCGGCTCCTCGGTCTTGCAGGATATCAAGGACGATATGCTGCATATTTTTTCGGTCAGCCAGGAAATCAAGCTGGATGAATGGAGAAACAGGCCGCGTCATATCAAATTGCTGCAAGGCTTTTTGAGAGTCTTTGCCCCACTGTTTTAAGAGAGCAACGAAAAGGAACCTTCCCCGGTGTTTTCTTGGGGATGGTTCCTTTGCCTTCTTTTCGTTAGGGTTGGGCAATACTAAAGTTGCTCCAGGGAAGTGTTAACGAACTAACCCCAGAGTAATACGCGTCAAAGGAAAAGACAATACTCCCAGAACCGGTATTATCTATACTAAGGCCAAGGGGGTAGCGCGCGCCATTTATTTGATAGTTCTGTTTAATGGTGTTGTTCTGGTCAAAGGCAAAACCCACAAAATACGAGGGATTGTCAATTCCATCATAGAACCAGTATTTGTACAATCCCCAGGTAAATCCAGAAAACGGGCTTTTCAGCCCAGCGGCGGAATATGGATTTGATGGGGTGGGGGGCTGGCTGCCGCCGCCCGCAACCGGGTTTCCTAGCACCACGGTGATAGCAAATACCTTGATGCTCCCGTCTCCCGCCTTTACAGCCAGTTTATCGCCAAATATCAGGGTTGCACTGCCTGCCTTGGCGACAGCTGCATCAAAATCTGTGCTGGTAGTTATGGTTGTTCCCTGAACAACAACCTTCCAGGTCGCCTGGCTATGCTTGCTCAGGTTGTTTAAAAAGGCATCTACGGTTAGGTTAGTGTTTATGGTGGTGGTACCGCTCGCAATTATATTATTAATGTTGTCAATATTATAGGAGGCGTAGACAGTGCTGCTGACAGTAGCATCGCTGCTCAATGTTTCCGGGAATACTGCGGTTATTGTGCCGGAGTCGGCCACATTGGTTACGCTGGTAGCACCGGGCACGCTGAAGCAGTTGGCGCTAACACCGTTTAAGGTGTAATTTAGTTTGGGGGTCAGGGCAATAGTTGCCGTATAGGTTTTGGTGTCCAGGAAGGGACTATCATTTGGCGACCAGGTTACGGCACCAGTGTACTGGTCGGTTTCGGTAATGCCGGATACCGGGTTTTGTCCGGTAACCGGCACGGTTAGTCCGTTAATGGTTGAGAGGGATACCGCCACAGACTGAATTATTCCATTATTGGCGATGTAGTTAACCGGCGCTATGTAGTTACCGGCATCAGCTCCGGTCAGGGAATAAACCACGGTTATGGTTTTGCTGGCGCCGGCATCGGGGGTGTCATAATTGGCCTCAGCGGTAACAGTAACATTATCGTTGCCCACTACACCGCTTAAGGTTCCCGGTGTAACGAAAGCACTGTTAGTCCCGTCATAGGTCTTGCTGGTAGTCAGGGCTCGATCTGTAATACTTAGCTGTTTACCAGTAATCAACCCGGTGTTAACGATGAAGTCAGCCGGTTTAATATATTTTCCGGCGTCAGCTCCGCCCAGGGCATAGACCACGGTTATGGTTTTGTCGCTGCCGGCAGCGGCGTTGCCATAATTGGCGGTAGCAGTGACTGTAACATCATTGCTGCCCAGTACGCCGGTTAAGGCCCCGGGTGTAACGGAAGCAGTGGTAGTCCCGTCATAGGTCTTACTGGCAGTCAGGGCCGGAGCGGCAATAGTAAGCGGTATAGCTTGAGTCAGCGGAAATACCGCGATTATAGTTCCGGAGTTGGCTTGATTGGTTACCGATGTAGCACCCGCTACGTTGAAGTAGTTGGCGCTAATCCCGTTCAAGGTAAAACCATTCTTGGCGGTCAGGGTTATGGTTGCCGTATAGGCCTGGACTCCCTGGTAGGGCGTGTCATTGGGCGACCAGGTTACGGTGCCGTTGTACTGGCTGGTTTCCGTAATGCTGGATACCGGGATTACCCCTGCTGCCGGGGCTGGTACTCCCGTAATGTTGGCTATGTTTACTACGGCAAGGGCAACGTCAATAGTTATAATGTAGGTTCGGATGCTGCTGTCCGCTGCGGTTACTTCTATTGTTATGGAATTGCCGCCCGGGTGCAACAATATAGCACCTGATGCGCCGCCGCTGGTGACTAAATTTCCGTTTACTTTTATGGTAGCATTGCTATCTTCCGCAGTTGGGGTTATGGTTGTGCTGCTTACTTCATTTCCTGTACTAACAGTATAGTTTACGATTTCTGGACTGAAAGCCGGACTAAGTGAGCCCGAACTGATACTCAGGCTGCTGAGCCGGGTATTGGCACCGTTGCTGCTAATAATTTGCCCGCTAATTTCAAAAGTAACCCCTCCGCTTATTACCCACTGCATGGGATACTTTTCAAACTCAACTCCCCCGGCTTCAATGGTGGCATGCTGAATGGTACCGCTTCCATATATGTTGGCAGATGCATTGGCAACGAGACTAGTCACATTAACTCCGGCGGCCAGATTGATAGTGCTGCCGGCGGCAGTACTCCCCAGGGTTAGCTCGCCGATACGGCCGATTGGTACCTCCAGGCTCAGACTGGGGCTATTAAGGGTCACATGATCAAAGTTGCCGCACAAAATTATAGTGGCGGTGGACGGTATATCGGTTCCATTTATTGATATGGAAGAAAAGCCGGTTCCGGTCAGGTTTTCCTCGATCAGACTGGCCCCGGAATTGAGGGTTACTGCGCCTATAGTGGTATTTCCTTTGGCTACGATACGCACACTGTTGTTTTCTTTGTCTATTGTTAAGGTATAGAGATTGCAGTCAATTAACTCAATACTGTTCGGTCCGCCTCCATATACCAGGGTAGTGCCCTTTACCTCTACATTTTGCAGGGTTACATGTCCTTCCCCGATCCCTGCCGCCAGATGCAGGTTGCCGTTGATAACCAGGTTATTTAATACGGCATTGGGGTAGTTCACCGTAACATTGCCGGTAACATTCATATTTTGCAGGGTTATATCCGCTGCGTTGACAAATATATTGCTGAGGGTGGTTACCGTATTGGCCGGTCCATAGGTGCCGGCCGTACTATAACTGACGGCAGCAACCGTGCTGCTGCTTGAACTGCCGCTGTCGCTGGTTGATGAAGAAGTGGTATTGTTAGACTGTTGTTGGCTCGGCTGACTCTGCTGGTTTTCCTGGACAGCCTTTTGTATCTCTTGCTGTAATTGCTGCATAGTCTCCGCTTTTATTTCAATACCGCTGGTCTTGAGTGCGTCCACAACTACCTGCAACGTCGTAGGTTTGTCCTCAGACTGCTCTTGATTAGCCGGAGCCGTAGGCACATCCACCAGTAATTCCATTACCGGCGCTTTAATCTCGGCTTCCTGATTCTTACCCTGTTCATAAGCGGTTTCCAGCAGCCAATCTCCGGCTTTGCCAAAGGCGTCTTTGTCCTGATTGGTCAAACCAGTGGCTGACTCCGCTCCCCTGTCCTGAGCGTTTATGGCACTGCTGGTCCCCCCGGTCAGGGAAACCGCTCCGGCATTCGCCCCCCCTCCGGAGACTTCGGCATTGCCGGTCAGACAGGCTACCCGGCAGGTTCCATCCTGATTAACGGTTATCTTGAGGAAGGTTCCCCGGATGGCAGCCACGCCCCAGGGCATATCGACCTTAACCTTTACCTTTTTCTGCTCGGCGGTTTTATACCAGGGTGCCTGCGTATTATCAGCAGCGGCCAGGCTATTGAACCCATTGATGGCGGCTACCCGGTTAAAGCGGCTGCTGGATTGTCCGCTGGCCGGATTGACTGTTTCATTTTCTTCCCCACCCTGGTGTTTGGCAGCCAGCGCCCCGAACATAGTGCCCTTATCCATGCTCATATTCAGGAATTCGACGGCTATGCCGGGACTGCCGTCTTCTTTTATGTAGCGTCGGCCATCCGACTGCTTGACGGTGATTTCGCTGTTGGCTTCCACCAGGTTACTGCTGCCGTCGGGGTAGTTTATCCGCAGGCTGGCATTGTAGCCGGTTTTTATAATATCTCCTGCTTTAATAATAGTTTGGTCTTTTATTTCCTGGGTCTGGCCCTGTCTGATCAGGCTGGCTGGGCCATTTACCGCACTGGTCCTTCCCTCCAGACTGACTTTATTTAAGCCGGGGTCTTTGGTAAGTAATATAGCCAGAGCCCGAGCCAGACTACCCCGGCTCATCTCGGCATCGGGATAAATATTCTGCGAGTCGGCCGACAGCCCTATCATCTCCAGGGCCAGGGCAGTAGCCATGTCGCCGGCCGCCCAATGCTGGCTGTTCATATCTTTAATAGCGGGTAATACTGCCCGTTCTTTTTGGGTGCCCAGACGCATAACCAGGGCTATGCCTTGAGCACGGGTTAACCTGGCTTCCGGCTTATAGGTTCCGTCAGGAAATCCCTTTAAATATCCAGCCTGGCTGGCTGCTGCAATCTGGTTGGCAGCCCAATGGGTGATAGGAACATCTTTGAATGTGGGCTTGATTATGGGCGGGGTGAGCAGCCCAGAGGTCTTCACCAGTATGGCGGCGGCTTCCGCCCGGGTTAATCCGGCTTGGGGATGAAAACTGCCATCGGGATAACCCTTCACTATTCCTCGGTGCGATATGTAGTTAATAAATACGAGATTCGGGTCGGTAGCGACAACATCCTTGAAAAGCGTCGGTTTGAGTGGAACTGATGTTTCGCCGCTGGCACTGCCAAGTAGGAGGGTATGCAGCATTAATAATAATAGGAATAGGTAGAGTAGCTGTTTTTTTTGCCTTATCATGTCTAACCCCCTAAACTATCTATTAACTATATGTTCAGCAGTGGTTGGGCCTTAGTAAGTTTCATTTTAGTATTAATGTTTTTAATTTACATATTTGAAGCGTTTAAATAACAAATGTAGACAAATTGTTTTTTACTTACGTCACTAATTTTAAAATACTTTATCTTAAATCAAAAAACAATAGATATGCGACGCTGATGAGGGCACAAAAATAGTGGGCCTTTGGGCCTAAAATCATTAATCCGGCGACATACGATAATACAGTCTCTTGATAGCCACAGAAAGCTTGCATTGATATAGAACTGGAGTGATGTTATATCTTTGATATATATTAATATATATCAAAGAATCCTTACTATCGTCCTAAAAGAGACACAGACCTTCATGACCACGTAAGTGCTCACCGGTAGTAGGATGAAAACCGATATGTTACTTGGTCTAGACCCGATATGTACAGGTGCAGCAACATGTTTTCAGGGCAGATGTATTATCTGGTTGGTCGATATTTAAAAAATGATTGTAAGCTGCCAAGGATGTGATATTTTGAGTGTTGAACTGATGACGTTTGGAGAGTTTCTAAGCAGTCTTCTTAAAAGCAAAAATGTCCCCGTAACTAGATTAACTGAATTAACTGGCATTAAAAGCAGGAATTCAATCCAGCGTATTTTGAAGGATGAATGTAGTATAAATCTTATTGAAGCATTTAAGTCCAAGCTTATAGATTTGGATCCGCTTAACTTATCGGCTTCGGAAGTTGAGCAATTGGAACAGGCAATTGAGGTGAGCAAGGCAGGTAAAGACACCGTTGCGGCAAGAAGAATTCTTCTACAGTTCTTATACAATGGATATCAGGGCTCATCTGAGATTCCGCTGGTCTGGAATCCTGCTGACCAAATAATGATTTCATTAAGAGAGTTGTTCGCCACCTATAAAACCTTTGCCAAGCTGCGATTCCTTATCTTCGATGCGGTTTCATCAGAAATTTCTAATGAATTGGTCAAACTGATCCGTGTTTTCCCCGCGGACTGCATTTCCATTTCCCAGATTCTATATTTGGGACATAGCCGCAGCCATGATGCTGAGTCTTTAATATCTATTTTTAAACTTGCTAATTGTGAGCATTACGATGTTTACAGTATTGAAACCGAACCGGAATTGGATTTTCATTCACCCATCTTCCCCAATTATATCGTCATTGACAAAGAAACTGCCCAGGGTGATCATTATACCGATTTGATAAAGATAGAATCCGACAATTCTTTTTCCTGTATTAAAGATATGCCGGGTAATACCATGTATCTCTTTTATTTGTACCACTTTGATCGGCAAAGCGTTCCGGGGCATAAGCTCAGAAAAACCTATGAAAAGCAGAGTCCTCTCAACACGGTTGTGAATATTTGTAATTTGACTGCGATTTTGCGAAAAGATACCGACCGATATCTAATTGCGCATGGCCTTCATTATTCAATGATTCCATATGAAATAATGATAAATATGATGGTGGAATCTGATTATTTTGGCATGAAGGAAGATAGTGCAATTATTCAGAGACTAAAACATTTCTTGTACCAACGAGTTCATGACTATTACAATATTGACACCATGAAAGTTAATTTTTTTACCAAACGTGGTTTACTAGATTTTGTTAAGAATAGAGTTTTGGCCGAGCATTTTGTATCTTTAAGACCTTTTACGGCAGAAGAAGTTAAGGCCATTTTGGAGTTCATTCTCCAACAATTGCAGGAGAAGGATTATTTCAAGATATATTTGCTAAAAAACGATTACTCCATAGGCAACATTCAATTCAGCTATTATGAAAACAAGGCTCTGTGGATGTTCGATGCCTCTTCCGGTTATGACGATAGCTATTTTGAGGTATTTATCGATTCTATTCCCCTAATGGGGGTTTATGATGACTTTGTAAAAAATGAACTCGTCCGGAATCATACCTGGCCAGAAACAGAAAGCATAGATTTTTTAAAGTATTTGATTTCAATTGCCTAATAGCTTACCTGCTTGTCTTAATAGCCTGTCAGCTAGTCTATCCCCGCGAAACTATCAGACAAACTGACCAGGTTCTTGATGAAATATAGGTTATGGTTGGTGAATAAAAATGATTGTTTGCCAGGTACAAAAAGTAAGTAAATCTTTTGCTGATAACCAGGTGCTGCGAGAGGTCAACCTGGCAATTCATGCAAAAGATAGGATTGGCCTGGTGGGTATTAATGGCTCGGGAAAAACGACTTTACTGCGCTGTCTGACCGGCGAGCTGCAGCCGGATACTGGAGAGATCGCCCTCTCCTCCTCCCTGACTCTGGGTTGCCTGGAACAGATGAGTGATAACCAACCGGGCATTACCGCCTGGGATGCGGTTATGGAGAGCTTTGCCCAACTGATTGACCAGCGCCGCTTGCTGCATGAATTAGAAGAAAAAATGGGCAGTAATGAACCAGGATTGCCCAAGCTTATGGAACAATATGCCCGAGTTGTCGAAGAATATGAGCGGGCCAATGGCTATGCCTGTGAAAATACCGCCCGGCGAATTCTAACTGGGCTGGGCTTTGATAGCGAGGAGTTTCATAAGCCGGTGAGTAGCTTTAGCGGAGGGCAGAAAACCCGTCTGAATATGGCGCGTCTCCTGGCTTTAGCCCCAGATGTTCTATTGCTGGATGAGCCGACCAATCATATGGATATGAAGTCGGTAGAATGGCTGGAGGATTTTATCAAGAATTATGTAGGAACGGTATTGGTGGTATCCCATGACCGAATGTTCCTCGATAGATTTGCCACTCGTATAGCCGAAATACGGGGGGAAGAGTTGAAATCCTATCCAGGGAACTATAGCGCATATCTCAAGAAAAAGGCCGAAGATGATTTGGCGCAGCAAAGGGCCTATCAAAAACAGCAGGTATATATAAAGCAGACAGAAGATTATATCAGGCGCTTCAAGGCAGGGATTAAGTCAAAACAGGCACGAGGGCGTCAATCGCAGTTGGAGCGGGTGGTACGCATAGCTGCCCCGCAACGGGAGCACAATCTTGGCGGTCATCTGATCAAGGCCAAGCGGGAAAGTGGTAATGATGTTTTAACGGTGGATGGGGTGACAAAGTCATATTCGGACCGGGTGGTGTTGAAAAATGTGCAGCTAAATCTAAAGAAGGGTGACAAAGTAGCCCTTATCGGAGCAAATGGCGCTGGCAAAACCACCCTCCTGAAAATAATAGGTGGCCAAATACCGGTTAATGAAGGTAATGTCCGGCTGGGGAGTCAGGTGGAGATGGCCTATTTTTCTCAGGAATATGAAGACCTTAACCCTGAACGCACTGTACTTGAGGAAATTCTATTTCATTTCGACTTGACCCTGGAAGAGGCCCGCACTTGCCTGGGCGGCATGCTTTTTAGCGAGGACGATGTTTTCAAGCTGATAAGCAGCTTAAGTGGTGGGGAAATGGGAAGGCTGGCTTTCTTAAAAATGATCCTGTCCGGCGCTAACTTCCTGCTGCTGGATGAGCCCACCAATCACCTGGATATTGGCAGTCTTCAGGTAGTGGAAAGAATGCTTGCTGATTTTAATGGTATAGTTTTGGTAGTATCGCATGACCGTTATTTTATCGACCAGGTAGCCCACCGGGTGCTGGAGATAGAAGACGGCCAGGCCGAATACTACTGGGGCAACTATAGCTATTACCAGGAAAAAAGGCTGGAAAAAGAAAAGGCCCTCCAGCTAGAGAAACGGGAAACCAAAGAAAGGGCCACCCGACCTGATTGGCAGCTGCGCGAAGCCGAGAAAGAACGAAAAAAGGCTCGCCGCAGGCTAACTCAAGAGCTGTCCGCTTTGGAAGCTGACATAATGGAAACTGAAGGCAGAAAGAGTGAATTAGAAGCTTTCCTGGCTGAACCGGGTACCTACAATGATGAGCAAAAAGCTCGTCTATACACTTCCGAATTCCGCAAGATAGAGCCAGTACTGGAGGCAAGCTATGCCAGGTGGGAATGTTTGCAGCAGGAATTGGAGGAATTGGAGCAAGGGTCATAAAATGGCTGTTAGGAACCCATACTTTTCTTTTCCCGGCTTTTCTTGGTACCTTTATATCAAATTACGATATTCTCTTCTTCCATCGACAATGGCATATATAATTAATAACTAATATTAGTTATCACAATTCGCAGAAACTCTCAATATTTTCATAGATTATCTCTCCAAGTCCGGTTAGTGCGATGCTGCCCATCTCAATTTCTGCTGTATCAAACAGAAAATCCCGATTTTTCTTACCCTCATTAATTGTTTCCTTGAAATATATAAACAGCGCAGATTCCGTTTACTCTTTGTAGTCATAGCCCTGCAGGGCTATATCATAATCCAGCGATATCAATCCCTTTTTCTCCAGCTCAGACAAAACCGTTCTAATCTCCTTCACGGTTTCCATGCTGTCATCAATAGAATCAATATACACCGGTGCAAGAGACACCACTCTGGCCTCTTCTTCAATACTGCTGCTCATAATAAAACGGCTGACAGGCAAATAGCAGCACTTTACCAGTTCCAGCAAAAATGATTTTTCTTTACTGTTGATTTTCAAAGATTCCAGAGAATGAGCGCAATCTCCTTCCAAAGCGGATGTATGACCATGACTGTGGCAACAACAATCACCGCAACAGCTATGCGAGTGATCGTGATCCTGTGGGGTTGCTTGCGTATTGTCTGGATCATTATTCATATTTTTTCTCCTATTCAATAAGTATCTTTTCGTCTATTTGGTCCATTTTTCTCTTGCCCGTCATTAAGAAAAACATTAAAACTCCAAACCCGAATGCAGTAATGCCCCGTACAAACGGCTTTATCCGCATTTAAAGAGTTGACATGGTACTAGGTTACATTAAGCTTTCCTATAAACATTCAACCCAATTTTGATATCCTCTTTCCCGGGTATTGATACGTTCCCTTCAGTTGAGCCAATAATAATGCTCTTGCCTGAAGATGATGTGCCATATTCCTTAGAAATATCAACCATTATAGTCAATATAGTGCCTTCCAATTTCATTTCACAGTTCTTCATATAAATATCCTCCTTCGTTGTTTTCATTCAACATTTGCTTATATTAAGTATAATGCTTATTCTACATCCAATCTTTCCACACTTCCGGCTGATAACCTATAGTAGCTAACCGGCCATTACGTACAATTGGGGTTTTATATAGTTGAGGATGGTTTAATAATATTTCTTCTCTCATACTAGTGCTTCCGATTCGATTCAAATTTAGTTTATTGTAATCTTTGGCTTGTTCATCAATTAAATTTTTAAGCCCAATAGATGCCTTTACACTTTCAAGTTCACCTTTGCTTAAACCTTTTTGATTAAGGTCGATATATTGGTATTTAATATTCCTTTCTTTAAAATATCGTTCAGCTTTGCGTATCAAAGCATTTCTTAACGCCAAATATCTGTATGTTCACTTCTGATTATCCCTTCGATCATGTATTAAAAAGCACCTGCCACTAAGCAGATGCCTCATATGTTCTTATGTTGGCTATACGGGCAAACCTTGATGCAAATACCGCAAACAGAGCCACGTCCAATCTTCATAAAGTGGTCGCGCATATAGCCATTACAAGCATCGGCATCAAACATTTGGTTTCTATCTATGCCCTCGCGCCATTCAACGCCCTTGATAGCACCAGCCGGGCATGATTCCATGCATATGTTACAATCATGGCAGATGGAGGCTGGAATCTGTTCCAAAGCAGGCAGCGGGCAATCGGTAAACACAGTTCCCAACCGGACGCGCGGGCCATAAACCCGGTGCAAAAAGAGCGTACTCTTCCCAATATACCCTAGCCCCGCTAACACTGCCGCCTTTTTGTGGGAATATCGCCCCATATGATTTCTTTGGTCATTGACCGGCAAAGACTGGGAGGCCGCAATCGGTATATAACTATAGCCTTCTCTCTGCAACAATAAACCAACTTCAAATATTACACGGTCGATATAAGCATTCACTGTGCGATAATGGTGAAAGTATGAATAAGTCGGACCATCATCGATTTCATCTATTACTGCATCTGAAAGCGGCAGCGCAATAGAAATCGCATAAGGTAAACCTGATGGGCCATCCGGCACTTTGGCAAACCCCACATCATGCACCCCGCAACTTGCCAGCTTGTCTCTAATCCGTTCATCAATATTCATAATCTACCTCTTTTAATAGTCAACTTAAAACTCATCATAATATTCGATTATCCATAACAAAAAAGCACCTGCCTATCTGCAGATGCCCATTACCGCCCACTTGATGCTCAACTTTCAATAATCCTAGCCCTCTATATATGAACAGCAATAATCAGTGGTTTCTTTCACAATTAGATTGAATTTTGAATCTGAAGGTACCTCGAACGATTCTCCACTTGTAACGGTGCACCATTCATCGCTGCCAGGCAATTTCACTTCAAGATTTCCTTGTATAATTTCCATTATTTCCTTGTTCGAGGTGCCAAATTCATATTCACCAGGCAGCATGATACCTAGTGTTTTCTTTTCGCCGTTTTCAAAAAGGACCGTTCTGCTAGTCACCTTTCCGTCAAAATAAATATTTGCTTTCTTAACTATTGTTACCTTCTTAAATTCATTCATTAGCCTACCTCCCCCTACTAAATATACTTACCTTTAATCGCCATCCCTTGATCTACGTGTTATTTTAAGCCCCAAGACAACAAATATCAATTCTATCGTAATTAATGCCGGGATGACAGGGGGACGGTTCTGTTGTCATAATCCTGACATATTCCTAAATTTTATATTTTAGTTTATTACATCTTTTATCTCTTTCCAGGGTACCAATTTGACATTGGTACGATTAGTACAATCCTGAATGTGATCATGCGCTATAAACACGCCTTCAGAATAGGGACCGCCTAAATCCACATTACTGACATCGCAACCGTCAGTTTCCGTTGTCACATCAATTCTGTCTGTGGCACCAATGGTAAAGGAATAAAGATACTTATTGCTTTTTCTATCATAAACCTGAAACGTGCTATTTCCTTGACTGGAGCAGATAAGATATCCTTTATTCTTAGCTTTTCCATAATATATGGTCATTCCTTCCACATCTGCGGTCAAATGCCCTCCAGCGGCCTTGTCGACTGAATCAACCATGGTACGTGTATTGCCATCTCCAGGTTCTGCACCATATTTCCAAACCCCAATGTTTTCTTCGCCAATATAAAAATACCCCATCTGGTCATCGGCAACACAGCCCTCAACTTGACTTCCGACATTGAAAGTTCGCGCCAGATTTCCTTTGATTTCCCCGCTAGCTCCATCAACTTGCCATTGTTGAACAGTGCCGTCTTTCCAATTGACAAAGAAATAATACTGTTTTGTCACATCACTCAAGTACATACACCCGCCATAAGGTTTTTCCTTATTCAACGGTATGCTGCCTATGTTTGTAACAATTCTTGTATCAGAATCTACCGTATAAAAACTCAGACACTTACCATTTTCATTGACAACGCCTACAAGTGGTATTTCCTTTTTGCCGAAATTGAAGCCATATCGAATATCCAGATTATTAAAATCACTTTCGGCATCTAAATACTGGTTTTCTGTTCCATCTAAATTCCAAACGCAAAGTCCACCCTTCTTATCATCCCCTATAATCAGACTAAGCCATTTATTATTAGGATTTATCCAAACACACACGTCATCAGCGGTATCACCAATGTGATGTACTGGGTTCGTTTCAACTGACGGTTTAACGGTGCTTATTGTATCCTTTTTTTGATAACCTAAAATATTGTAGTTAATGGATATAAGTATTAATACAATAAGTATGCTAAAGGAAATTATTGCATAAAGCAGTTTTTTTGAGATATACATAATCAGCCCCCTATCTATATATACTTTGACACACTATATAAGCTGCCTTAATGTAATGGAATCGATTTAGCCTATCACTCCACTATATGCACCGTTGACAAAATTATTAACGCCATCTTCGTTTCTGGCTTTTCTTTTGGTAGATTGTTCCCCTCTATATCTAGGACAATTAATGTCATTTTTCTTAGTGCAGACATATTATGTCATATCAAAACAAAAACGCTTACAGGAGGTGAATGTTTTTGGCCCCTAACTACAACACCAAGCCCAGAATCACCCTGACGGATGTCTGCAATATAATTAAATCACTGCCAGGTATGTCTGATTTTGACTGCAGTTTGAGCGGTAAGAGTGGAGAAGGTTTTATCGGCACATCAGTAGTCCGTGTGATTCAAAATTCCAACTATGTATTGTGGGTGGTTGTTGCCAAAGACGGAAGTATTGCTTATCAAGTTAAAACACTGAAATGGCTTCGTAACTATTATGAATTCATCGAAGATTCCGATGAGTTTTTCGTCGTTTGGAACGATAAAAACCGAATAATTAAATACTACTTAATTGAGAAGACGGATTAGGGTGTATCCCAAATATAATTCTTTAGATGACAACAGAACCGTCCCCCTGTCATCTAAAAAGGACCTGCCTCTCAGCAGATGCTCTTAAATTTACTTTTTAAAACTTTGCATGCTTTGAAATCAATGCTAAGGTGGATCAGTTTTCATTGCTAGACGGCAAAGTTTGCATGAGGGCAAAGAAATGTTTAGGCTCACCGGTACTAAAATATTGATACCAAGATTCCAGTGTGTTTGATTGAAAAACACCTAAATGCTCAATAATTTGTTTCGCCCACAACAAAGCTCCGGTGCAACTTGCAGTAATAAGGTTGTTATCCGCTACAGATGGCTTGTCTATATAAAAACTTTGCCCTTTATAACCAGGAGAAACCATTTCAAGAAATCCCGGTCCATTACTGGTATGCGGACGCTTATCCAATAGCCCAAAGTTGGCAAGCGCAGCGGTAGCCCCACAGATTGCACACACCGTAGCGCCTAAAGAGAGAAATTCGCTTGCTTTTTCGATGATAGCGCCATGCTTTGGGTCGTTCCATGTATCTGCGCCCGGTAATAGCAACATGCTTGTTTCACTCACAACGATA
>Ga0074198_1000934_pt1 | contig 23717 bp, 20 predicted proteins | sample EPASupsiteSAE323_FD_64527 | JGI IMG/M metagenome (GOLD analysis project Ga0074198, IMG submission 64527) | Bioremediated contaminated groundwater from EPA Superfund site, New Mexico - Sample SAE3-23 | ecosystem: Environmental > Aquatic > Deep subsurface > Groundwater > Contaminated ...
CGTTGTTAAGAATATTTCTAAATAGAACGTCCTCCGAGCAAAGCCCGGAAGACTACGCTAGCCGCTATGGCACTAAAGCTAGCCTCGTGCGAGGCAGAACTTTAGAGGATCTTGTAAATACTGAATTGCCTTTAGCATTGGTCTGGCTGATTCTCGGACTCTTTGCCGGATTGGTATATTCGGTAGAGATGCTGGGATTGGACGGCGCACAGACACTGTTTTCTCCCGAGAGGGCACGATCGCTTCATATTTCGCAGATGCTGTACGGATTTTTCCCTCTAATGCTCTCCTTATTGCCGTTTGCCCTTTTTCAAAAAGAGGGGGTGCTGTCCGACGTTGCGATAGGGCATTTGCGCCGCTATTTCGTCGTCTGGAATCTTTTTTTACTCTTTATGAGCATGGCACTGCTATTTGGGAATATTCGGGGATTGCCGTTTTACGATTTCCCCTATCAGCTCAATTTTCTCCTCGCCTTTAGCGGTCTGTTTTATCTTCTTGCACTCGTCGATGCACTGCGCCGCTATGAAAAGCGTCCGTTGTGGGTCAATGTATCGCTTTTGGCCGTGATCGCCGCGCCGATAGCATTGGTGGTATTGATGAATCCGCAATACGGGCAGGTCGAACAGACGCTTGTCGGACCGCACGGTGATAATACGCTGGGGATGAGTTTTGTCCTTATTCCGATCTATTATCTGCTGATTAAGCTTGTCGCCACGCAGGAGTTTGAACCCAGAAGACATTGGTTATGGATGCTCCCTTTGGTCGGGTATATCGTATCGCTCGTCATCCGTAATTTTTTTCATAGCCTCAGTTACGATGAAGAGTGGTTCTTCCAATATCTGACATTGCTCTATCTCCCCCTCTTGTGGGGATGGCTTCGCGATGCGGGGGTCACATTCAAAACCAACCCTTATTTGATTTTGTCGATCGCCGCGTTTGTCTTTGTCGATGTAGAGGGAAACCTTCTCTTTATCCCCGAGATACGGACACTGATCCACCGCAACGATCTGGTAGTGGGGCATGCCCATATCGCAATGGGATTAGGGGTCGCATTTATGGCACTTGCCATCTTGCATCATCTCCTTCCCATGCTTTTCCGTCGGATATATGCGGTTGCATGGACGGTATTGATGGCATTGATGGCTATAGTTCTAACCGTTGCCGGGCTGATAGAAGCCAAAATCATTGCGGGGAATGTTGATTTCTTCTTGGGACTGCGTGCGTTGATAGGTTTGTTTTTGGTCATTATGGTGCTCCGCATCGCCTATATACGGATCCGAATGCCTCTGGATACCCCGCTAAAACTGTATCATGCAATCGGTTTTTTGAGCGATGCGGGAGGAGGGGTGATCCTCCTGATCGGCGGGGCAGCGCTTTTCCCCCTGCTCGGGTTTCATTTTGGCGGAACGTATGAGTACGTCGTATTTGCTTTTATGATCGGGACGGGGATGGTGCATTGGGCAGGGTTGCACTATGAAGCGGAGCGGATGGCATCGCTCAGTGCAACGATACGTGCAGTATGTGCATCGGTATTTGCCGCACTGTATATGGCGGGGAATCTGTACGGGATCGCTTTGCCGGTTGCGGCATATGATGCTTCATTCGCTATGCTGTATTGGCTGGTGCTGCGGGGTAGAGATTGAACTTCCTTGTCATCGTTCTAAGCTCTCAGCTTCTGTATTATCTTTTGATCGCGCAAACCGGGGTCGTCGGAGCATTTGATTCTCATATCCATGATCTCTATACCCTTCCGATCGGAGGGGTGATCGGGAGTTTATTCGGTGCATTCTGGCGCCATTACGGTATCAAGCATGAACTTTGTTTTTTATTCGGGATACAGATCATCATTTCGTGGTTTTATCCCGACTATTCACTGGGGATGCTTCTGGTTCTCGGATTTGTAATCGGATATACGACGCCGCTGCTTTTGTATATGTTCAGGTCGCAAAGCAGAGGGCAGCTGGCCCTCGGTCTGGCGATATCGTATGCGGTAGGAACGTCGTTGTATACGTATCCGTTTTTGCAGCGCGGAGATATCGCGATACTTTTACCTATGATATCGGTCATCGCGTTGCGCTATACCCGTTTGCAATCGACACTTTACAGTGAAAAGCAACCGTTTCGTTGGTCTACTCTTGGGATAATGATGCTTTGGATTTTTGCCGATTCGGCACTTTTTGAGACCCTTAGCCGATCGGGAAGTATGGATATTTGGAGCCATTACACGCTTCTTATTATTTCTTCTCATTTGGCAGGAGTCTTTTTGGCGTATCGTTACGGCGGCGAACTGATGAATCAAACGCGGACGATTTGGTTGTTATTTGTCCTCAGTTATGTATTGTATTGGCTGAAAGAACCGATTGTGTTAGCGGTTATCTATCCGATTGTCATTTCGTATTATAATGTGTTGTTATTTCAGGCTCTGATCCGTCTGGCGGATATACGTCTTATCGGATTGTCGATGGTAGGTGTCGGCTGGATTGCTACCTCTGCCGCGAACGCTGTCGCATTGGAAGATCAAATATGGATAGCTGCAGGGGTTTTAGGAATAGCCGCATTGATGTATCCATTTTATTTGAGGAGAATTGCATGATTGGAAAATTAAGTATTACGGCAGTATTGTTGGCTGCTTCGGTATATGCAGGAAATTTGAGTTTTGAATCGGGAACGATTAAAGCGCATACGGAGGTATTCGGAGATTCTACGATTGATCCGATGGCTAAAAAAGCAACCTCGCATCTGAGTATGGATGCTTCTCCTTCTACGTTAAAAGGTGCTATAGAAGTCTCCATGAGCGATCTTTTCAGCGATAACAAGAAGAGGGATGAACATATGCAGGAAGCATTAGAATCCGCGTCGTTTCCCAAAGCGACCTTTGATATCAAAGAGGTTGTTGCCAAAGGGGGAGATTCGTATACGCTAAAAGGGACGATGACCTTGCACGGCGTGAGCAAACCGATGAGTTTTGAGGGGACGATCAGTGAAGAGGGGAATAAAGTCCGCATCAAAGCCGCGAGCGGTTTGAAGATGACCGATTACGGTATCAAACCGATTAAGATGATGTTTTTGACCGTACGGGATCAAGTCGATTTGAGTGTTGACGTTTCATTGAAACGGTAAATTTCGCCGATCTTCAGCGCACGTGTATCGAAAGGATATTCGTGCGAATGGGTGAGTTTTTCGAACCATTCGATCGGTTCATGAATCGGCTCGTCCGAGAGGATGAATGTTCCGTAATGGATCGGAACCACCGTTTTGGCCCCCAGATCTTCCGCCGCTTGGAGCGCTTCGGGGGGATTTAAATGGTTATGCCGCATGATTTCTTCGGGTCGGTAGGCCCCGATCGGCAAAAAAGCTTCGTCGATATCGAATCTCTCGCCGATCTCTTTAAAATGTTCTCCGTAGGCGCTGTCTCCCGCATGATAAACCGTCCGTTGGGTATTTTGGATCACGAATCCGCCCCATAACGCTTTGTTGGTATCAAAGGGTGTCCTTTTGCTCCAGTGCTTGCTTGGAGTGAGGGTGATAAAAAGCCCTTTGAGCATTACCGATTCCCATAACTCCAATTCGAAACACCGTTCCCGATCGATTTTTCCTTTCAGATAACGCCAAAACCCGTTGGGGGCGACAAGAATCGTTTCGGGGTTGTGTTTGAGAAGATAGTCGACGGACGCTCTGTCAAAATGGTCATAGTGGGCATGGGTGATGAGGATAATATCGGCATAGAGTTTCTCTCTCGGGAGGGGAAGGGGGGTATGGCGGCGATAGAGAGGGATATCTCCCAAGACCGGATCGATAGCCACCGTTGTCCCTCCTATCTTAAACCAGAGCGTTGCGTGCCCGAGCCATAGGGCATAATCGCCCTTGGGGAGTCCATTTTGGGAGATGATCGGCAGCGTTGAAACGACAGGATCTTTTTTTCGTAAAGATTTTGAGAACTGCCATTTGGCTATGGTCAAAAACGAGAGTCTCGGCGACGTATATCGATGCATTACGGTAGTACCCCTTTTCGGTACTATTATTTTACCGACTTTTCGGAAGCAAGCCATTCTCCGGGACTGAGTCCGTACCATTTTTTAAAGGCACGCAAAAAGGCGGTAACGTCAGAATACCCCAGATAAACCGAAATAGTACCGACATCTATTTTTTCCAGCAGATAGCGTTTGGAAAGATTTTTACGCACTTCACTCAAAAGCTGCGAATAACTGCTCCCTTCCTCTTTGAGCTTTTTTTGCAGCGTACGGGGATGCAACCCCGCTTTGTGTGCAACCCCTTCGAGTGTAAAATCGAGTTCTCCGGCACAGATAAGGATCAGCCCCGATATCTCCTCTTTGAGTCCCCCGTGAATCTCCATTCCCAGAGATTTTTCCGCCTCGTCTTCAAACAGTCGCAGAAGGGATGGATTTTCATAGAGGGTTTTGACCGCCAACGATTCTTTCGAAAAAATGAGGGCGTTTTCATCTTCTCCGAAATAAAGCTTTTCTCCGAATATCCGTTTGTATTCGCTCAGATCCGAGGGCTGGTCGTGTCTGAATGTCGCATACTCGGGGATGATTTTTTCCGAAGCGATTTTATTGATGAGGCTCAATGTCGCAGAGAGATGGATTTCCGATTGATATTTGCCCAAAGGGGTAAATTCACCGTCAAAGTAGAACATAAAACCGAGCTTGTAGCGGTTTTTGGTTTCCGCAAGAAGCGGTTTGAGGGTTCGTCCGATGAGGGGATAATAGCGGCACAGTTTCTGCAACGCTTCATTAATATCCCGAGAATGCAATAAAAGATAGCCGAATACTCCTAGAGAGTGGGGATTCGCCCATTCTCCCAGCTTAAAAGAGAGATTGGCATCACCGGTAAAATGGGTTGCCTCATCAAACAGTTCCGAGAGGTACGCGGCATTGACCTGCGTATCTTTGGTTTGGAGGGTTTGCATATCCAAGCCGCGCGCCGCTAAAAAAGCACGGGTATCAAAACCGTACCCTTTTTGTAAAAACATCAAGATCGGCCATAATACTTCGGCACGTACCATCCGTTTGCGCTGATCCGTTTTTTCGGTTCGCAATATGTCAACCCTTCGTCATATATAGTCATCATGAAATCTTTAAACCCATTATACAATAACGAAAATTCCTCATTAGGCAATAAAATGGATAAAAATCAATCAGAAACAGTCGACAGATATGTATCTTTTATGAACATCGATTGTTATCAGCACGCTACGGATGTCATCGACGCGATTATCGAAGTAACGGCAAATGAAAAATACAGCAACCGTTTTTGGGAGGTATTCAAAGAAAAAATACCGCAGAGCTATTATGAAAAAAAATCGGATGAAAAAGTGCTCTATCACGTATGTGCTTCCGTGTTTTATATCGAAGAGCTTTTTGAGCTCAGCAATCATGAAGCCGGACTGGCTCTGATGAAAAACTGCGAATATCAGTGTTGTTGAATGTTTTAGAGAATTAAAAGGGTGATACGATTACTATTCCTCTAATTTTTAGGGGAGGAGTCATTGTGGAGCAATTTGCGTTTATTATTGCATTGCTGCTGATCGGCATAGCGCTTCAGAAAGCTCCCGCCCCCGTCGATTTTGCCAAAAGCCTCAATTTTTTTGTCATTTATGTTTCTCTTCCCGCTACGGTATTGATCCAGGTTCCGAAGATCCATTTTGATTTGTCGGCCTTTGGGGTTATTTTGATCCCTTGGCTGCTGCTTCCGATAGTGATTGCCCTGGTTATTCTTATGACCCGCAACTATCCCCCCCATGTCCGTGCCGCACTGTTACTCGTCATGCCGCTGGGAAATACCTCGTTTGTCGGGATCCCTATCGTTCATACCCTTTTGGGCGAAGAGGCGATACCGTATGTTTTGATGTACGATCAGTTCGGAACGTTTTTGATGCTGTCGCTTTACGGTGCGGCGGTGATCGCACGCTATGAGACGGGGGCATTTCATAAACGGCTGATTATGAAAAAACTTCTTTTTTTCCCGCCGTTTATTTTCCTGGTATTTGCTCTAGTGTACGGAGAGATGCCCTCGCTCACACAGCCGTATCTCAAATTGCTCTCTTCGACGCTCGTACCGTTGGCTCTCGTTTCGGTCGGGTATTCGATGAAATTCGGCGGAGAGATTGATTACGGATTGTTTGCCCGATCGTTGGTGTTGAAACTCGTCATTATGCCCCTTATCGCATTCGGGGTATTGTTTGCGATGGGGACCGATCCGCTTGCATTGAAAACGGCCGTTTTGGAATCGGGGATGCCCTCCATGATTACGGCGGGGGCTTTGGCGATAGCGGCGGGATTTGCCCCGCGTCTTAGTGCGGCATTGGTCGGATACGGGATCGTCGTATCGCTGGTCACTCTGCCTCTTATCGCCTATGTGATGGAGCGGATTTGTTAACATATTTTTTTCAGAAATCTTAAGAGCACTTCAGATAAAATCAAAAACATGTGTTTAATGAAGAGGTGTAAGGTGAAAAGATTTTCTTTTATCGTGGCCCTTGTCACCATGTTACTCGTCGATACGGCCGTATGCTCTGCCGCAGATATCCCGCAAAAGCAAACCACAAAAAAACTTATTTATATCGTTTCGGATTTGAGAATCCCTTTTTGGACAATTATGGAGCGGGGGATTCGAAACCGCGCATCTTCGCTGGGGTATGAAGTAGAGACGTACAGTGCCCAAAACAGCCGGAAAAGCGAGTTGGAATTTACGGCAAAAGCGATTCAGAAGAACCCCGCGGGGATCATTGTTTCTCCCACGACATCATCGGCATGCAAAACCATTTTGAAATTAGCAAAAGCGGCCGATATTCCCGTCGTAATCTCCGATATCGGTACGGACGGAGGGGAGTATGTCTCGTATATTTCCTCCGATAATAAAGAAGGGGCGTACGGAATCGGAAAAGTCCTTGCCAAAGAGCTTTATAGGCGGGGTTGGGAAAACGGAAGGGTAGGTATCATATCGATTCCCCAAAAAAGATTGAACGGACAACTGCGAACGGCCGGATTTATGCAGGCGATGAGAGAAGCCGGAATCAAAGGGGCCGATCTCAAACAGCAGGTTACGTTTTCTTACGATGAAACGTATACGTATTCAAAAGAGCTGATCCAAAAATATCCCGACCTGCGTGCTTTGTGGCTCCAAGGATCGGATCGTTATCAAGGAGCATTGGATGCGATTGCGGATACGGGAAAAAAAGGTCGGATTCTTTTGGCAACGTTTGATGCGGAACCGGAGTTTTTAGAACTGATCCCCAAAGGGGTTTTGGTCGGTTCGGCAATGCAGCAGCCCTATCTGATGGGTCAAGAGGCGGTGAGTGCGATGGATAAGTATCTGCATGGAAAAAAAGTAGAGAAGAACCCGCAACTTCCGATCCTCGCTATTTCAACTGACAATATCAAAGAAAAACTCCCGCTCATAAAGCGAAATGTTCTGGGAATTGAGAGACAAAAATGAAGTTACCATTCTCTTCCAGACAATCTATTTACGTCACGTTGGGGATCATTATTATCTCAACGGTAATCGTCAGTATGTCCATTCATTCGATCCACGATTACCAAAAGAGAAAGAATCAGATGATTGAGGAGATGAATAAAACTTCAAAACTCACCATCTCTTCGCTCCAAAAAAATGTGACGAATCTGATCGAGTCATACGCCGTTAATGAGTATGACACCCTGGTATTGAATGCAATGGAACCGAACGATATGTTTGCGATCGTTGTAGAAGATTTTAAAACAGGGGAGATTTTAGGAAGCGGTACCTATATCAGCGGAAAAATTCGCGATACCAAAGGTAAGATTGTCGACTTCGATCCAAATAACACGGCTCAGCGTGAACAGTTAAAACAGTGTTATTACTCGGATACATATACTTTGTCTTCCCCTGAAAAAGAAAAGATCGGAACGGTGAGTATTTACATCTCAGACAAGGTTATGCAAGCAGAGCTTAATAAGATCATTGTAGAGTCGTTAGTCGATATGCTGATAACCTCTTTGTTGATGATTGTATTTCTTTTCATCGCGATACGTCTGTTTATTTTGAAACCGTTGTCAAGCATGGTGAGTGTGATCAGTAACAGCGATGATGACGGAATTCCCCTTTCCTTTGTACCGGAGTTTAAAGCGAGGGAGATTTTTGCCCTTGCATCGACGATGAATACGATGATCAAATCGATAAGAGCCTTTAAAATAGCGCTGCTGGAACAGCATAACCAGCTGCGCGCACAGAAAAATGCTTTGCAGTATCAGGCAACCCATGATGCACTGACGGGATTGGCAAATAGAGTCCTCTTTAGTGAAAGACTGGAATATGCGATAGAAAAATCGAAAATCCGCAATATGCGAATGGCACTTCTCTTTGTCGATTTGGACCATTTTAAAGAGATTAACGATTCTCTCGGGCATGAAGCAGGGGATAAAGTTCTGAGCATTGTAACCCAAAGATTAAAGCATACGGTCGTAAAAGAGGAATCCCTGGCCCGTTTCGGCGGAGACGAATTCACGGTGATTATTGAAGAACTTCAAAATCTGGAAGAGGTGTCATTGCTGGCCGATAAGATTCTAAATGTTCTTTTAGCGCCGATTGCGGTTAATCATCATGAACTGTATGTGGGATGCAGCATCGGGATCAGCCTTTATCCCGATAACGGCGATACTACGCAAGATCTCCTCAAATATGCCGATGCGGCTATGTATGCGGCTAAAAATGAGGGGAGAAACAATGTCCGCTATTACAGCTCGGAAATGACGACGCGTGCTTTAGAACGTGTCGTTATGGAGACAAGCCTGCGCGCCGGGCTTAAAAACGGAGAATTTATCGTTTATTTTCAACCTCAAGTCAACGGAAAAGAGAACCGCTTATTCGGGATGGAAGCTTTGGTACGGTGGAACAGCCCTTCCGTCGGGCTCGTTTCTCCGGCCGCATTTATCCCGATAGCCGAGTCGACAGGACTTATCGTTGAGCTTGACCGATATGTTATGAAGCATGCCATGACCCAAATCGCTCAGTGGTACAAAGAGGGGTTAAACCCCGGGATTCTGTCGATGAATCTTACGATGAAACAGCTGCAGCAAAAAGATTTTATAGAGTATTTAAAAACCCTTTTGGCAGAAACCGGATGCAGCATCGAGTGGGTAGAACTCGAGGTAACGGAGGATCAGATTATGATTCATCCGGATGAGGCAATAGATATTTTAAGAGAGATCAGCCGTATCGGGGTAAAAATAGCGGTAGATGATTTCGGAACCGGGTACTCTTCCCTTTCCTATCTTAAAAAACTTCCGATTAACAAACTCAAAATTGACCAGTCATTTGTCCGTGAATTGCCGGACGATGAAGAAGATGTAGCCATTACCAAAGCCATCATAGCGATGGCGCAGAGCCTAAATCTCGATGTTATCGCAGAAGGTGTTGAAACCGTTGAACAAAAAGACTTTTTGGTACAAAACGGGTGTATCAACATCCAGGGCTATTTTTATTCCAAGCCGAAACCGGCGGATGAGATACGAACGATCCTGATAGAAGGGCTGTAACGAGAAGTTATCCTCCCTGTTGGTGAGAACCGTCACAGTAGGGTTTGCGACCTGATCGGCCGCATCGGCAGAGCCACTTATCCGTCTCGACCTCTTCAGAAAATTTTATCGGCAATTTGCCGGTTCCTTCATGGTTTCCGTCGCAAAACGGAAAGGTATCCGATTGTCCGCAAGTACAGTACCAATACTCTTTATTGGCATCGAGCGAAGCTTTAAAGGGCTCATTTTGAAAATGGGTGTCCATATGCTACTCCTCACGTGAAAGTAGAAAATCATAACACGGCTTCGATGGAAAGAGATAAAAAAATAAGATTAGGTCGGATTTTATTTCTTTTGTAAATTAAGATGGATTTGTTCTAAAAATTTAGAAAACTCTTTTTTCTGTTCGGAAGAGATGCCGGCAAGCGCTTTTTCCATGATGGTTTCGCCCATTTCGACCAACGGTGCGATTAGCTCTTTTCCCTCTGGGGTAATCGATATAAGATAAGCCCGTCTGTCATTTTCTTTCGGCAAACGTTTTATAAGCCCTTTTTGTTCCAATTTATCGAGCATCAATGTTAGATTAGACTGCTCAAAATAGGTGTCTTTTGCCAACTCTTTTTGGGTTACCGAATCTTTTTCGCTGAGACGGATCAGAATAACGCGGTGTGCATAGGAGATGTCGTAAGGTTTGAGTTCTTTTTCAAACTCTTTTTTGAGAATGTTTCGTGCTTTTGCGATCAAAAATAGAATAGATTTATCGGATTCAAAACTCATAAAGTTCCTTGAATTACTGCAGAATACTAAATGTAGTATAAATTTTATTGTGAAATATACCATAAGAGTATAAATAAAAAGGGAATGTATTTGATTCCGCAGGTACAGTAGCACATACTCTTTATTCGTATCCAGAGAAATATTTTGTAAACCATGTTTAAATATTTGATTTATCAAAATAATTTGAGATACGATACAATCTAAGATAATTACGCAACAATAAGGCAAAAATGATGAAAAGAGTCTACTTTTTGACTCTAATACTATTTGCGGGAGTTTTCCTTTCAGCTGCTGCCCATGGAGATAGCGATGTCAAAGATATTTTGACATCGCAGGAACGTCTTTGGCTGACGCAGAATCAATCGCATCTTGTATATGCGGTTGAAACCAATTATTTCCCTTTTGTGTTTATTGGCTCCGATGATGAACCGACAGGCCTTGCGTATGACTATATGCTTTTAGTTGAATCAAAATTAGGAGTCCATTTCAAGGAAAAACGGTTTTCGTCACTAGACGATATTTTCAGTAATGTTCGCAATCACGATGTGCAGATTGTCAACGCCGTTACGGCAACTCCAAAACGTTCCGAATTTCTTTCTTTTACTAATTTTTTTATTTCCGTTCCCAATGTTATCGTTGTCAACAAAAACAGAGACGGAGCAATGGGCGAAAAAGATTTGACAGGGCTAAGAGTCTCTTTGGTAAAGAGCTATGCGGTTACTGAATATCTTATGAAAAAAGGAATTGTTGTCACCCCAAACTTAGCTGCTAACGACTTGGAAACACTTTTGGATGTCTCTTTCGGAAGAGCCGATGCGGCTGTCATAGATTTGGCTACAGCGTCTTATCTTATCTCCAGTAAAGGGATAACCAATCTCCGTGTAGCAGGCGAAACCGATTTTAACATTCAACTGGCAATGGCAGTCTCGAAAGATAAGCCTATTTTACAGGCAATTCTTCAAAAGGGAATTAACGCAATCACCGACAAAGAACGTGAAAAGATACACGGGGACTGGATCAATGCATCAGGAAAGAGCATTTTCAATGATTGGCGGTTTTGGGCAGTCATTGGCGGGGGATTGATAATCTCTCTTGTCATAATCATGTGGAACCGTGCACTTCACTATCAGATCAATCTTCGTATAAAAGCTGAACAAGAACTTCAAACATTAAATATTGAATTGAGAAAACAAACGAACGAACTTGTTTCTATTTCTGAGCGTTTACATAAAGCGCAAGAACTTGCATTTTTAGGGAACTGGATATGGGATATAAAAAGTAATTTACTCTGGTGGTCGGACGAAATGTATCGAATTTTCGGACTTGCGCCACAGGATTTTAAAGCTACGTATGAAGCTTTTTTGGAGAGAGTTCATCCTGATGATCGAAGCATTGTAGAAGAGAAAGTAAAATATACGTTGACGTATCAAACCGAGTATAAATTGACACATCGAATCATCAAAATGGACGGAACCGAGCGTTATGTCCTTGCAGTAGGGTATGTCGAATACGAGGATAATAAGCCCAATAAAATGGTTGGGATGATACAGGACATAACGGCAGAAAAAGTAGCACAAAAAAAGCTTGAAAAATCGGAACAAAAATACAAAGATTTAGTCGAAAATGCTATGGTCGGGATATATCGCAGTGATCTCTCCGGAACGATACTGTATGTCAATCAAACCATGGCAAAAATGCTGGGCTATAGTGCCGCGGATGAGTTGATCGGCGAAAAAAGCATGTTGGTGTATAAATATCCGGAACAAAGAGAGTTATTTATTCAAAAACTATCACAAGAGCAGGTACTTAGAAACTATGAGTTAGAGCTAGTGGATAAGCATTTAAATACGCTGCCAATTATGATTAGTGCATCGTTAGACGGGGATATTCTTTCCGGGATGATTATCGATATGAGTGAAATCAAAAAATCCGAGAAAGAGATTAATAAACTCTCAAAAGTTATCGAACAAATTGACGATACGGTTGCCATTACCGATAAACAGGGAATCATTACCTATGTCAATCAGGCATTTTGTAAGCACACGGGGTTTACCGAAAATGAAGCGCTTGGAGAAAGTTTTAGAATATTAAAATCAGACCGATATGATAATAGTTTTTATAAAAAGTTGTGGACAACGATCTCTAACGGAGATATTTTTCGAGAGACTATTATAAACCGCAAGAAAAACGGTGATCTCTATTACGAAGACAAAACGATTACGCCGCTCAAAGATGAAAAAAACGATATTATCGGATATGTTTCTACCGGGAAAGACGTTACTCTTGAAACGCTGATGAATCAAGAGATACAGCGCATCGCTACGATTGATCAACTCACGGGTATTTACAACCGCCATAAATTTGAAGAGCTGTTTATACTTGAAACCGAGCGTTCACGCAGATTTTCACAACCGCTTTCGTTGATACTCATCGATATTGACCATTTCAAAGAGGTTAACGATACTTATGGTCATGATGTCGGAGACGAAGTGCTCATGACATTGTCAGATATCGTACAGGAACATATTCGCAAAATTGATATTTTTGCCCGGTGGGGCGGGGAAGAATTTCTTGTATTGAGTCCGAATACCGATTTGGAAAATGTTCAAAAACTGGCAGAGAAACTTCGTTCAGCGGTTGAAAATACAATCTTTCCAACAGTACATCATGTAACTATCAGTCTCGGAATCAGTACCTATAGAGAAGAAGATACATTCACAAACCTTTTCAAACGAGTTGATCAAGGGCTCTATTACGCAAAGGAACATGGACGGAATCAGGTTGGTATTATAAAATGAGAAAGAAATCTTATTCTGTTGTATAGCTGCGTAATTAATTTACAATTTGAATGGGTAAATTTTCTTAATTGAATCGCTTAGATGGGGAAGTTTAATGTGATGGCGGGCCACCAAGGATTTGAACCTTGGGAGGTATTACCCTCGCCGGTTTTCAAGACCGGTGCAATCGACCACTCTGCCAGTGACCCGTAGTAAAATTGAAGCTATCTTTTTCTATGCTGGAGGCGGCACCCGGATTCGAACCGGGGATCAAAGCTTTGCAGGCTCATGCCTTACCGCTTGGCTATGCCGCCACCATTAAATGGTGCCCGGAGCCGGACTTGAACCGGCACAGTGTTACCACCGAGGGATTTTAAGTCCCTTGCGTCTACCGATTTCGCCATCCGGGCATTTCGTTAGAAAAAAATATCTCAGCTCAAACATCAGACTCAATGTTTCAACTGGGATGTTATGGAGCGGGAAACGAGGTTCGAACTCGCGACCCCAACCTTGGCAAGGTTGTGCTCTACCACTGAGCTATTCCCGCATTGTGTTTGTGGACTGGAAGTATAGCAAAAAAAATATTGCGTGTAAAGAGTTTTGGAGAATTTTTTGTCGTTTTTGCGGATACATACTTTTTTTAGAGTTCCACTTCGGTATAATCGCACTAATTAAATAATCAATTTGAAAAGGGATCCTATGCGTAGTGATACTATTAAACGAGGATTTGACAAAACCCCTCACCGCAGCTTGCTTCGTGCGACCGGTCTAAAAGACGAAGATTTCAACAAACCGTTTATCGGAGTGGCAAACTCCCACATCGATATTATTCCGGGGCATTTTTTTCTCCAAGAGTACGGCCGTATCGTCAAAGAAGCGATTCGCGAAGCGGGCGGAGTCCCGTTTGAGTTTAATACGATCGGTGTAGACGACGGGATCGCCATGGGGCATGACGGAATGCTTTATTCATTGCCGAGCCGTGAGTTGATCGCCGATTCGATCGAGACGGTAATGAATGCGCATAAACTTGACGGTCTTATCTGTATCCCTAACTGTGACAAGATTGTTCCGGGGATGCTGATGGGTGCACTCCGTGTCAACGTACCGACGATTTTCGTCTCAGGCGGGCCGATGAAGGCGGGACATAAAAAAGACGGTACGCCGATCGATTTGGCGACGGCGTTCGAAGCGGTCGGAAAACACGCTGATGGCAAAATGTCCGATGAAGAGCTGTACGAGATCGAGTGTGAAGCGTGTCCATCAGGAGGATCGTGCTCGGGGATGTTTACGGCAAACTCGATGAACACCCTTTGCGAAGCGATGGGGGTGGCACTGCCGGGTAACGGTACCGTTTTGGCGATGACGCCGGAGCGTATCGAGATGGTTAAAACGGCGGCACGCCGTATCGTCGAGATGGTTAAAGACGAAAATTCCCAAAAATGGAATATGCAAAATATTCTCAACGACAAAGCGATCCACAACGCGTTCGTCGTCGATATGGCGATGGGGGGATCTTCGAATACAGTATTGCATATGCTCAGTATCGCCAAAGAGGCGGGGGTTGATTTCGATATTACCCAAATCAACAAAATCAGCGAGAATGTCGCCCATATCGCAAAGATTTCACCGTCGCTGTCAACGGTACATATGGACGATATCAACCGTGCCGGCGGCGTTAACGCCGTTATGAAAGAGGTAAGCCGCCGCGGCGGAATTTTGCATACCGATGCGATGACGGTAACGGGTGAGACGCTCGGTGAGCGGATCAAAGATGCCGTGATCAAAGATCCGAACATCATCCATACGAATGAAAACGCCTACTCTCCGGTCGGCGGGTTATCCATCCTTTTCGGAAACCTCGCCGAAGAGGGTGCGGTTGTCAAAACGGCCGGTATCACTCCGAATATGCGTAAGTTTAAAGGAAGCGCCGTCTGCTTTAACTCTCAGCAAGAGGCGATTGCCGGAATCGTAGGGCATAAAGTCAAAGCGGGTGATGTCGTCGTTATCCGCTACGAAGGGCCTAAGGGTGGACCGGGCATGCAGGAGATGCTTGCCCCTACATCCCTCATTATGGGGATGGGGCTGGGTGAGAGTGTTGCCCTCATCACTGACGGACGTTTCAGCGGTGCGACACGCGGAGCCTCTATCGGACACGTTAGTCCCGAAGCGGCTGAGGGCGGGTTAATCGCACTCATCGAAGACGGTGATGAGATCGAACTTGATGTCGATACCCATTTGCTGCAGCTTAACGTGAGTTATGAGGTGTTAGAACAGCGTCGTCTTCACTGGAAACCGATCAAAAAAGAGATTCCGTCCAAATGGCTCAAACGCTACAGCCTCCTCGTCTCCAACGCCTCTAACGGTGCCGCTCTTAAAACTGAACTGTAATCTTTTTGTCACCGCTTTGTAATCTTTCGAGATTACACTGACGGTATGAATGAGAGTGTACTTAATTTCCGCACCGTCTTTATATCCGACCTCCATCTCGGGACCCGCGACGCTCAATCTGAACATTTATTGGAATTTATCCGAAACGTAGAGTGCGAGAGCCTCTATCTTGTCGGTGATATTATCGACGGGTGGGAACTCCGCCGTAATTGGCGGTGGAGTCAGGCCCAATCGGATGTGCTTCAAAAAATTCTTCGAAAAGCCAGAAAAGGGACTAAAGTCTATTATATTATCGGTAATCACGACGAGTTCTTGCGCCCTTTTTTGCCGATGGTGATGGGTGACAATATTACCATAGCGCATGAAAAAGTCCACCATGCCCTTAACGGCAGATCCTACCTCGTAGTTCACGGAGATATGTTCGATGCGGTTACGATGACGAAAAAATGGGTTGCCCATCTTGGGGATAGATGCTACCTTCTATTGCTTCGCCTCAACCGTCCAATCAATACCATACGCCGGTGGTTCGGAAAATACCATTACTGGTCGCTTTCCAAAATGGCAAAACAAAGTGTAAAGCAGGCGGTAAGTTTTATCACCGATTATGAAGATGTCCTCTCTTCGCATGCAAACGAAAAAGGGTATGACGGTGTGATTTGCGGTCATATCCATCATGCCGAAATAAAAGTGATTAACGAAATCGAGTATCTAAATTGCGGAGATTGGGTTGAATCCTGTACGGCGATTATAGAACACTATGACGGACGGTTTGAAATTTATGAGCACCACAAAAACCGTTAGTATCGTTTTTTACAAAGGACGCGGGACATTGGCGGAGAAGCTGATACGGCTTTGGACAAACAGCCCCTTTTCCCATAGCGAATTTCGTCGAAGCGACGGATACTATCATTCAAATGACCGGTTCCGTTTTATTTCCCGAACCGAGTTTATGGAGATCAATCCGGAAGATTGGGAAGTGTGCGAAATCGTTTTGCCCAGCGAGATCGTCGAACGTGTTGAGCGGAGGCAGCTTCGAAAAAACGGCACATCGTATGACTGGATGGGGATCGTTTTTTCGCAGGTATTTCGCTTGGGACTACATGATAAAAAAAGATGGTTTTGTTCTAAAAGCAATGCGGATGATTTGGCTTATGCCTACCGTTTGATGCTAAGAAGCAAAGACGGACGGTACCGATTTTACATCAAACAGCTCAGAATTTTCGGTCGCATCTCTCCCCAGTACTTTTCTCCCCAGCAACTTTATTCGGCAGTGCTGAGAATGAGCCGTTATTAAAGAGGAGCCGGATCTTTATATTCCGGCACGATTCGCTGAAGCGCTGATTTTGGATCGGATGAAGTGGTTAACATTTCAATATCATCATTCAAACGATTGATATCGTAGAAGGTCGAGCGGGCGATCATAATCGATTCAAAGGCTGTTTTCTGTTCGCTCTCGTCGATCAATAGCTCTTCATACAGTTTTTCGCCGGGGCGCAAACCGGTATAGACAATCTCAATAGGCATCGAGGCGTAAAGCCGAATCATCGTTTGTGCCAGATCGGCGATTTTGACACTCTCTCCCATATCGAGGATAAAAAGTTCCCCACCGCGTGCGATTGCGGCGGCCTGCAAAACGAGCTGGCATGCTTCCGAGATCAGCATAAAATAGCGGGTAATGTCGGGATGGGTGAGGGTGAGAGGTCCTCCCGCTTCGATCTGGGATTTAAATTTCGGGATAACGCTGCCGCTGGAACCGAGAACGTTTCCGAAACGGACGGCTACGATTTCACTGTTTTTCGGATCGACATTTTGGGCATAAAGTTCCACAATCCGCTTGGTTGTCCCCATAACGTTGGTCGGACGGACGGCCTTATCGGTTGAGATAATGACGATTTTCGGAACTTCATGCTTGATGGCACTGTCAATGACATTGCGGCTTCCGATGACGTTGTTCATAATAGCCGTTTGGATATTTGCTTCGCATAGGGGGACGTGTTTGTAGGCAGCCGCATGGATCACGATGTCGGGACGGGTATTATCGATGATTTTGTCCAATGTTTCATGATCGATGATATTGCATAAATGCAGTTTGGCAGAGGGGAGCTTTTCGCCGATTTGATAAAGGTTGTATTCGCTGTGATCGATCAGGATAAGATTTTTTGCACCGAAGCGGTGGCATTGCAGTGCTATTTCACTTCCGATACTCCCTCCGGCACCGGTGATAAGGACACATTTGTTTTGAATAAACGTTTCAATAGTTTGGGTATCGAGATCTTTAGGATGCCGGGCCAGGAGCTCTTCAACAGATAGGGAGGTGATCGCCTCTTTACCATCGGATAGGAGCGCCGAGCGTTTGATATCCCGTACTCCGGCATCGGTTAGAAGTTGATAGGAATGACGTAAAATTTCGCTCGGTAATGAGCCGTCGATAACGGCTGCTTCTATTTGTTTCGACTCGACCAAAGAGACGATCTCATCAGAACCTGAGATTTTAAGATGTTGAATTGTTGAGCCGATCATATTATGATTTTTCTCTTGTACGGTTATGATCCCCACCGGATAATATTCATTGGAACTTTCCATCATGCTTTTAATGAGATTGGCGGTATTAGGAGATATCCCGATGATTAATGCAGGTTTATGGGCGTCTCCTTTTGCCGACTCTATTGAAAGGCGTTTGGATAAGCGTAAGGCCCCTATCAAAAGAAAGGATAAAATCATATCTATTCCGATAACGCTGCGCGGCATCGGTAAAAACAGTGCCGTATTAAGCATATACAGGACAAAAAAGGCAATAAACGCAAGAATATGGGCATACACAAGCTGTTTGGCGTCGTGCAGGCCGAAAAAACGCCATGTCATACGATAGATACCAAAGAGATAGAAACTCCCCCATTTCAATAAAACAAGGGTAAAAAAGACAATATAGAATTTTGACATATGTTCAGGGGGGATAGCAAAATCAAATCGAAGCGAATAGGCAAAATGGAGCGATACAAAAAACAGAATAAAATCGGCACTTAAAAAAAAGATGAATCTTTTGGCAAAACTCGGAGTGAGCAGGCCTGATTGAACTTTTTTTTGAGCCGACTGCATAAGTTATATCTTTAGCTTATAAATTTTTGTCAAAGGACTAAGGATAACGGGCTGAAAAAGGTTTTTGTCATATTGTTCCAATACAAACATTTGGATGTATGCAGAGTTGAAGTAATAATCATCCAACACTAAAAATTGATTGTAACTTGCCATAAATATGACATTTAGTCCCTCTGACGCAAAGGTTTGCCGATTGATTTTAATTTTTTGCTTTTGATCGTATCCCACTTGGTAAAATGATTTGATAGGGACAGTTTGTGAGCCTATTTTAAGGGTGCTCGTCGCTTTTTCGATCGATACCCCCTGTCCTAAGTCCAGCGTTTTCCCCATATCTCGAAAATTTTGAGTTGCATAAAAGAATGGCTGGAGGGCACTTTTTCCTGTTTTAAGATCAAGATTGCTAAAGAGGGCTGCCGTCGGGAAAATTTCCATCATCCGCAGCGGTAAATACAGGTATACATCCCGCGTTTTAGGAGGTGTTTTGTACTCAGGAAGAGCTATTGCGTTTAAAAAGTCGTTCGGGTCTTTAAACCCTTCTTCATGCATCATGTATTCGAAAACACTGGAGAAAGAAGAGTTTTGATCACGAAAGTTTTTTTCCATATATTCGGTGTTAAGACGCAGCATATGGGCAACGGATAAAGGATCGGAACTCGTCAATACGAAAGAGATAGGGTAGTTTTGCCCGCCGGAGTGTTGCGCACCGTCGGCCCACGTTTTTACATTAGCGTAATATCGGATAGGAAACCCGAAATCCCACCAGCCTACAACATAATCTTTGCCCGAAGCTATTTTATTGAGTTCGTTTAGGGCGACTACTTCATGATTGCTGAGTACAGGCGGGGTGATATACGCTCTGACATGGGCGTAGTTCGGGGAAAGAACGGCGAACATAAAGGTTGCAATACTCAAATATTTCAGAAAAGGTTTTTCGATAAACTGGGTTGTGTAGAGGATAAGAAAAGCAATACCGATAGCCATAGGCGGTACTGCATAAATGGTAAAGCGCAATCCGGCAGACATGGCAATAAACCCAAGCCCTACTAGAGGCAAAGTGATCAGGAGCGGACGGTAAGCAATGATAGCCATGACATAACCTATGACCGCAAGGACAAAAGTAACCGTATGTCCGCTGATCCGTTCGGCAAAAACATTAAACGGTATTTGTCCCGCTTCGCGAACGGTTGACATGACGTTGTAAAAGTTTAAGGTAGAAACAGCATTTTTCCCCTCGCCGGTAAAGAAATATCCTTTGATGAAGTGGAGGATCGGCTCAACGCCGCCGGTCGAAAAATACAGAGCGACGACCGCAGCAAAAAGAATCCAAAACAGCTTTTGTGAAAGTTCGCGCTGAAAATGAAAGAATGCGAACAGTATTAAAGCCAAGGCGATTTTAGCGATAAACGGGATGGCTAAAATTCCGATAAGGATAAAGAGGGCAATTTTGTACAGATAAAGATTTTTGCGGTCAAAAACAAGGGTATACCCGACAATCATTCCAAATAAAGCGGTATCCAGCGCATAGGCCTGAGGGTACCACCATTGATAGAGGGCGATTGAGATTGAGATAGGGATAAGATATCGGTTGCGCTGATGGGTGAGTGCTAGAATGAGGGAGTACATCTCCAGTACGGGGAAAACGATATTGAGCATATCGGTGTCGTAATACCCGACCATCGTCCGGTTATAGTAGCTGTTGGCGATAGAGGCGAGAAGCGCCGCTAAGAATCCCATCGTCGTTTGATTCAGGGCACGGCCGATAAGAATCATGGGGATGACGATAAGCGATCCGAGAAATGCCGGCATGTACAGAATAAGGGTTTCAAAGCTTACGGGAATGATTTTGGAGAGCGCGGCCGTAAGTTTTGTGGGTGCCCCCTCAACCGGAGAATTGTCGTTTTTATCATGACTGCCGGCAAGAATATCCCGGGCCCCTTCCGCAAAATAGTATCCATCGTTATTGTTGATCATCAGTTCATTGTTCCAGCGAAATTGCGGAGCGGTCCCAAGAGCTTCAACAAAGGTAAAACGGACGGAAATAGAGAAAATGTAGGCGATAGCGATAAAAATAAATAACGTGCGTAAAGAGTTACGCTCTTCGTGTAGTTTTAACATTTCGTATTATTTCTCCGTATTTATATAGGGTATTTTAGCCAAATGAAGTAGCTTTATCAATTAGTTACGTTCGATTGCCTGTTTTACCAGAGAAACAATTCTTTCAACGTCGTTATCGGTTAGAGAAGAGCCGCTCGGAAGACAGATTCCCCGTTTGAACAGCGTATCGCTGAGGCCGTTAAGACGCCCTTGTGCTCCTTGAAAGAGAGGCTGTGCGTGCATCGGTTTCCATAACGGGCGCGATTCGATATTTTCCGCTTCCAGCGAGAGGCGGAGCGATTCGGGTGAGATATGCTGCGGCAAGAGCAGAGTCGTAAGCCATCGGTTCCCGATACTCCCCTCCAGCTCGGGCATGAAAGATATCCCCTCAATCTCGCAAAGGGCTTTGTGATAGAGATCGAATATCTCCCGTCTGCGTTCGATTCGCTCTGACAAAACTTCCATTTGTCCTCGACCGATACCCGCAATGATATTGGACATCCGATAGTTGTATCCGTATTCGGTATGTTCGTAATGGGGAGCATTGTCCCGGGCCTGTGTACTGAGATGGCGAGCATGCGCGATGAGCGCTTCGTCGTCACTGACGAGCATTCCGCCGCCGCTGGTTGTGATGATTTTGTTTCCGTTGAAACTGTAAATCCCCATTTTTCCAAACGTTCCCGTCTGTTTGCCCTCAAAGCCCGCTCCCAAGCTTTCAGCCGCATCTTCTATGAGGTAAACCCCGTAGCGCTCGCAGATTGCCGCGAGGCGTTTGATATCGGCGCATTGGCCGTAAAGGTGGGTGACAATAAGGGCTTTGGGCTGTTTTTTGCCTTGTGAGGCTCTTTGGGAGAGCTCTTCTTCGAGCAGATTCGGATCGAGATTCCAGCTTGCCGTATCGGAGTCGATAAAAAACGGGGTGCATCGCTCATACAGGATCGGGACGACGGAACCGATAAAGGTAAAGGTGCTTGCCATCACTTCATCCCCTTCTTTTATCCCTAAAACCCGCAATGCCAGATGGATCGCCGCCGTTCCGCTGGTAACGGCGAGGGCATATTTTGCCCCCGTATAGGATTTAATCTGTGCTTCAAAAGCATCCACATTGTGCCCTAACGGAGCAATGTAATTGCTCTCAAACGCTTCGTGTATATAGGCGAGTTCATTGCCTCCCATGTGGGGAGGGCTTAAAAAAATACGTTTACTCATGAAGTACCCTTAATGATTTTAGTGGGATTTCCGACGGCCGTCACATCGGAGGGGATATGTCGGATTACGACTGATCCGGCTCCGATCAGGACGTTTTTTCCGATCGTAATATTTTGGATTACGTTTGTCCCAAGACCTATATGGGTCAATTCGTCCACATGGACATTCCCCGCCAGTGCGGCATTGGGGGAGATGTGGACAAAATCTTTTATTCTGCATTCATGCTCTATGATGCATCCGGTATTGAGTATGACTCCGTTTCCGACGGAGGCTTTTGCGTTTAAAACAACATTCGGCATGACCACCGTCCCCTCTCCGATGTGTGCTGTGGGGGATAAAATAGTGCAGGGATGGATCAGCGTTAACACTTTAAACCCGCTCTCTTTGATTTTGTAAAAAAGTTTTGATCGGATTTTATTGTCTCCAATCCCCAGCGCTATGGGAATATGTTTGTCGTTTTGAATATCGTTAAAAGAGGGATGGGGATTGTCGCCGTCGTCTATAAACGTAATATCATCATATCCGCATGCCAATGCGATGTCGGCAACCACCATCCCATGCCCGCTGGCACCGTAAATAAAAATTGAGTTAGCCACGAAATTTCTCCATGGTTGCTTTCCCTTCTTGGGAAATACCTTCTCGCTGCACCACTTTTTTCAGGGTTAAAAAAATGATTTTTAAATCCAGCCAGAAGGAGAGGGTATCCGCATACTCGACATCATAACGAAATTTTTCTTCCCAGCTGATTGCATTTCGGCCGTTAACCTGTGCGAGTCCCGTAATTCCCGGCAGAACATCATGGCGTCTGGACTGCTCAGGGGTATAGAGGTCCAAATATTCGACCAAAAGGGGACGCGGTCCGATAAAACTCATCTCCCCTTTCAGGACGTTTAGCAATTGAGGCAGCTCATCAAGACTGAGGCTGCGGATGATTTTTCCGGCACCTTTGAGTCTGAGGTGATCGCTCAGCATCTCTCCGTTGGCGTCTCGTTCATCGGACATGGTGCGGAATTTGTAGATCGTAAAGATTTTTCCTTTATATCCGGGCCGTTTTTGGGTGAAAAAGAGGGGGCGCCCCAGTTTTAGATAGACCGTCGCCGCAACGATCAAAATGAGCGGAGAAACGAGTATTAGGAGGAACAATGCGCCCACTCTGTCCGATAGCGGTTTGAGAATTTGTTTATACATGGCGGACAGTGTCGCTTTTGGAGTTGAAAAGGTGCTCAAACTCACCATGGAGCGCTTCCCAAAAAACGTTCTGATCGTACCGCTTCAGGATACTTCTTCTGGCGTTTTTTTTGAGTGCGGCATAAAGGTCCGGAGAGTCTACAAGCTTTTCGATACCGTCGATAAGATGAGAAATACTTTTGGGTTCGACGAGAAGGCCGTTTTCCCCTTCTATGATCACTTCGTTGCAGCCGTTGATATCGGTGGCAATGAGGGGCAGTCCGCAGCTTCCCGCTTCGATTAAGACATTGGGAAGCCCCTCGCGATAGGAGGGGAGGACCAATACGTCCGCTATGCAGAAGTAGGGGCGTATATCGCTTTGGAAAGGGATAACGCTGATACGGGAATGAACGGTGATCAGCTCGAACGTCTCGGGATGAATAGGATCGAGTTCATTTTCGTAATCGCCTACAAGGAGCAGTCTGATTTTCGGATGGATTAGGGCAAGATGCTCAAATGCGGCTATGAGTTCGTTGATCCCCTTGTCGGCGACGATCCGTCCGGTAAAGAGGAGGAGAAAGTCATCTCTGTCGATTCCCAAATCATGACGCAAAGAAAACTTTTCTTCGGAAGTGAACGTATCATTGAAATGGGCGGTATCGACCCCGTTAACCGAGCCGTAGCCGATTACATA
>Ga0074198_1000935_pt1 | contig 23707 bp, 28 predicted proteins | sample EPASupsiteSAE323_FD_64527 | JGI IMG/M metagenome (GOLD analysis project Ga0074198, IMG submission 64527) | Bioremediated contaminated groundwater from EPA Superfund site, New Mexico - Sample SAE3-23 | ecosystem: Environmental > Aquatic > Deep subsurface > Groundwater > Contaminated ...
CAAAACCCACCACCAACATCCCAATTGTTATCGCTACCAACAATTCAATTAAAGTAAAACCCTTATTCATAAATTATTCTACCTTATTTAGAAATATCTTTTACGGATTAGTCACACTATAACTAACACCAGTTTCTTCCAAAGTTGTAGTTATGGTGTAAGTATAACCAGTTCCAGTTTGATCGTAACCATCTGCATAATTTTCCCCCTTAGGACCAACTGGCATCGTTTGAAGATAATTTGGTGTCAATTTTGCACCTAAATCTCCATCTGCCGGATAAGTACTACCAGTCGATTGTCGATACAATTCTAATGCCACTCTTATTTTTTCTAAATCTGCCATTCTCCGACTATCTCTTGCTTTTTTACTAGTTCCACCGTAACTAATCATACCCACCACAGTTAACACCGCAATTATTGTTACTGTCACAATCAATTCAATCAACGTAAATCCATTTTTTTTTGTCTTTTTTTTCATATCTATTGTTGATTTTTCACACAAAAATAATCACCACTCGCACCAACGCTAAACGTACAATTTTCATCATCTGCGTTACCATTATTTACATTTTCAACAACAGCACAAGCACAATAACTAGTTCCAACACCACCGCTATAAGTATATTTATAAGTAGTATCGTTTTTAGGATCCACTGGAAAAGCATTTAAAATCGCCACTCCACCAGTACCAGTCCAACCAGTTGCTAATGTACTGCTTGGATAAACATAATTATTTTGCGAATAATATTGTTCCGCTGCCGTCTGGATCAACTTCATATCTTCCACCCTTCTAGTATCTCTAGTTTTTTTCTGGGCTCCAGAATAAGCCACTGACACAACCGCTGTCAAAATTCCAATAATCGAAATCACTATTAATAATTCAAACAACGAAAACCCGCCTTTTGTTTTATTTTCAATCATAATTAATCATCCTCCCAATTTTTAAGAGCAGAATTAGGACTAGAAATACCATAACAAAAAAATGTACCATTAGATTTGTATTCTTGAAACTTACACTGAGTATCATTCGTGTTTTCTAAATTAGCAAAAAGATAAAAAACTTTTCTATATGTTGATGAACTAACATCATCATCATATCTATAAGAATAGATGTATGGATTAACATTTTTTGGATCTACAGGCATTTTTGCCACATAAACAGTTCCGCCGGACCCAGTTAATACATTATCAGGAGTCGCAAAAATATCTAAAGCTGGAAAAACACCATTATCATTGTAATACATCATCAAAGCCTTCGACAACGCATCTAATTCCGTTTTTCTCTGAGTATCACGAGCTTTTTTTTGAGCCCCAGAATAAGCAACTGCTCCGATCATTGTTAAAATTCCAATAATCGAAATCACCACCAACAACTCGACTAGAGTAAAACCAAAAATATTTTTATTTTTAAATTTCATTTTTTAATTTGCACAAACCATAAAAACCTTATCCACAGTAACACCAACACCGCATTTTTTTTGAGAATCCGTATCATCATTTCCAGCTCCAGTCTCTAATGTAGCCTTTAACCTAAAACTATCACCACCAGCATCCGTAACCGCATAACTATAACCAATATCCTTTATTGATGGCATATAACTATCACCAACGGCAGTATTAAGACAATCAGTAGAATACGGGTCAGCAACGTTATAAGCTCTACAATTCTGACTTGTATTCGGATAAGACTGATGATCGTTATAATACATTCTTAATGCAGATTTCATCGAATTCAAATCCTGGATTTTTTGGGCATCCCTAGCTCTCTCTCTCATTCCCATATAATTCACCACCAAAACCGCCGTCAAAATTCCAATAATCGAAATCACTACCAACAATTCAATCAAACTAAAACCTCGTTTATTCTGTTTTCTCATTTGTCTCGTTAATAATATTAATATCAGTATAACAATATTCGATTTCATTACACAAGAATTTATTTTCTTTACAATCAGGATCATTCTTGTTTTCAAATTCGGCAAACATTTTAAAAGAAACACCATCGTTTTCAACTTCATAACAATATTCTTTACTTCCATATTTTTCTTTTGGAACCGAATTAGCATACACATAACCGTTATCAGTAAAATTCGTTCCCCAAAGACTATTGATTAACTTACTATCTGGTAATTTTCCATAATCAGCAAAATAAAGTTTAATTACTTTAGAAAATTCATCTAAATCAGATCTTCTCTGTAAATCTCTAGATTTTGCCTGAGCTAAGGAAAATTGTTGATAAGTTATAAAAGACAAAACTCCAAACACCATCACTATAATTAAAATTTCCAAAACTAAATTGTTCTTTTTCATAAAATTTTATAAAAAACTAATCGCAACCTTGTCCACAACAAGATGTTTTGCATTCACTAGTACAAGAACCACTGTCAGTTTTATCATAAAAATAACAATTATCACCACAACAAGCCGCTCCATTTTCACAATTAGGATCTGATCTATCTACACTATTACAACCCCCCTTTTTGCTACTCAAACAATTATTTACATCACAATTTGAATTTACATATTTTCCATACCAAAAAACATTAGGGCTCGATACTCCAAAATTTATTTCAGTCTTTCCTATACCAGATATTAAAATATCTGTTCTGGTGTACCAATTACTTGGGATGTCTTTATCTTCTCGATTTTCTAAATTAGTAAAAATTCTAAATTGATCAGTGTCTACAATTATCTTATAAGGCTCCCCGTTCGGATCACATGGCCACGGAGACAAATATGATGCAAAAACAGACATGCTTTTACAATTACTCTTATCCCTTAAATTTTCCAATAAATCACCATTTGGATAATTTCCTTTATCATTAAAATATTCCTCAAAAGCCTGTTTGATTCTATTTAAATCTTTTTTTCTTTGCGAATCTCTACCCTTAGCCATTGGATTAGTAATTACAAAAATTCCAATCATCATCACTGCTATAGCAATCACAATTGCCATCGCTATCAAAATTTCCACTAAAGTAAAGCCAGATTTTTTCATAATCCTAATTTAATAATAACAAATTTTAAAAAAAAATCTCCCCACCACCAAGCAACAAAAACGCCCAAAATCATAAACGGGCCGAAAGGAACCTGGCTTTTTCTAGTGGCTTTTTTAAAAAACATCAATAATAAACCCCAAATTGCACCAACCACAAAAGCCACATAAAAAGCTATTATCGCTTTTGGACCTTCTAAAAATAATCCCATAAATATGGCTAACTTTACATCTCCCATTCCCATTCCGTTACCTCTAGTAATTAAATTTAAAAACAACAAAAACCCAGATGCTCCCAATGCTACTAATAAATTTAAAAAAATATTTTCTCCATTTATTAAAAAAACTAAAAAAGATATAAAAATCAAAATTACCGTTGAAAAATCCGGCAAAATCATATATTTCAAATCAAACACTGCACTAAAAACAAGAAAAACAATAATTATTAAACCTAAAACCCAAAACCAAACATTCTCTTCAAAAATATTAAATTTAAAAAAATAAACTAAAAATAAAACCCCCGTTACTAATTCCACAACAGGGTAGGAGATTGGTAATTTTTTATGGCAACATTTCGTTTTGCCTTTTAAAAATAACCAAGAAAAAACTGGCACATTTTCATACCATTTTAATTGTCTGCCACAATAATCACAAAACGATCGATTTTTATCGTAGAGGTGTGATTTATCACGCCCCTTAATCAATTTATATTTCACCGCCGTCCGATAAACCAACATATTCACAAAACTCCCAAAACACAGCCCTAAAACAAAAAAAATAATTCCAAATAACATTTCCATATCCAATTTTAACAAGTCTCCCTTGTCAAAGGGAGATTTAGAGAAATTGAACACCAACAAAAACCCCGCCGAAAAGCGGGGTTAAAAAAACTCAATAAAAACTATTAGATTTCACCTTCAGGCACACACATTAAATTAGCAGCTGTTCCCGTAGGAGCCAAACTCGCACTACTCCAACTAGCAGGTTTAACGCAAGTACTATTATTACCATTATAATTATATAATACCTTGGTAGACGTATCCAAACATTTCAAAAGACTAGTTTGGGTACGATTCGCTGCTGCTTTAGGATGAAAACACACATAATTATCATTGGTGTCTCCATTATGGACAACATACATTCTATCCTCCTCAACCGCACCTACTTGGAATGGAGCCTTTCCCGCGAAAGAACCCTTTAACTCTGAAGTAGAAACCAACAATCCTGGCGAGTCACCAACACCAACAACACCAAAAGCCGGAGTTGTACTTCCAATAACTATTGTGTCACTAACAGAAGACGCACCAGCACCTGAAACATCCATCCAAGGATAACGCGACGAAGATGTATAATATCTCTCAAAAGCGTTCAAAACTTCAGCTGCGTCATTCTTAAATGATGCATCACGAGCTTTATTTGATTGTTCAATTGGATTAATAGTTGCCAACACCGCCACCGACAAAATTGCAATCAACGCAATAACAATTAAAAGTTCAACTAAGGTAAAACCCCTCATCTTATTCATCTTGTTTTTCATCTATTTTAATAAATATTTAATTCTATTAATTCATTATTCACCAGTAAAATTATGATGTCAAGTTGTTGTTTTTTAAATTACATACTCGACGTCAAATTGTAAATTGGCATCAAAACTGCAATCACCAAAAAAGCCACACCTATTCCTAATAAAATCATGATTATTGGTTCAATCGCTGAAGTTAAAGACTTAACTGATTGTTCCGCCTCAGCTGAAAAATAATCCGATACTTTCAAAAGCACACTATCTAATTTTCCTGTCGATTCTCCTGTCGCCACCATCTGATTTACAATCACCGGAAAAACTCCAGTTTCCTCAAAAGAATTAGCAATCGAAAAACCCTTTTGAACCCTTTCTGAAATTTTCAAATAAGCTCCTTTAAAAAGTTCATTTGCTGACACACTCGAAACAATTCTTAAAGCATCAACCAAAGGAATTCCTGCCGATAAAAGCATCGATAAAGTTCTAATAGTATCGGCTAAAATTGTCTTTTGACTCATTGGCCCAAGAATTGGAATTTTTAATTTATAAATGTCTTTTTTTAACCTAAAATTAGCATTTTTATTTCCAATTTTAAAAAGCATAAAAAAACCAATAATAAAAACTGGAATCAAAAACCAAAATCTAACCATAAAATCTGATAATGCCATTAAGGCTTGAGTCGATGCTGGCATTTCTGCACCAAAATCCTCATATAAAGACATCATTTTCGGGATTACAAAAATCATCATTATAATAACTACAGCAATCATACCTACAATCACAATAATCGGATAAATCATTGCACCTTTAACTTTGCCAGAAAACTCACTCTGTCTTTCTAAATTATCTGCCAATTTCGATAACACCTCTTCCAAAACTCCTCCTTTTTCACCGGCTTCAATTGAAGCAATATATGCTTCACCAAAATTTTTTTTATATCGACCCAAACCATCCGCCAAAGTGTGTCCTCCTTGAACTGTTGCCAAAGTATATTCTAAAATTTCAAACATCAAACTCTTTTTATCTGATTGCGTCTTTAAGAGAGATAAAGCATCCGTTAAAACCAAACCAGAAGTCATCATTGTCGACAGTTGCCTGGTAAAATTACTGATTTGTTTTAAGTTAATTTTTGAAAAAAGTTTTTTATATATTTCACTTACAATCGAAGTACTTTCGGGCACTATCGATAACGGAATTAATCCTCCACCTTTTATCGACTCAACAGCTGAATTTTTATCCTGAGATTCCAAAAATCCCTTAATCGTTTTTCCATTCCAATCTTTGGCTTTATAAAAAAATTTTGTCATGTTTTTTGACGTCCTAATTTACCCTGTAGTTCAATTGCATTATTTGCATAAGTCATCGCCACTTCCTCTGAAACTTTTCCCGCTAAAACTAATTTAGCTAAATAAGTATCAAAACTTATCATTCCCATATCAGCACCAGTCTGAATGATATTATCAATCATAAATGATTTTCCTTCCCTAATCACATTCCTTACTGCCGGCGTGGCAATTAATATTTCAAAAGCAGGAACCCTACCACCATCAACAGCTGGTATTAATCTCTGAGAAATAATAGCCGTAATTACTGTTGATAATTGAACCCTAATCTGATCTTTAGACCCAGGTGGAAATTGATCAACAATTCTATCAATAGTCTGTGCTGCTGAATTTGTGTGTAAAACTGAAAAAACTAAATGTCCAGTTTCAGCAATTGTTAGAGCCGACGAGGTCGAATCTAAATCTCTCATCTCACCCAAAAAAACTACATTTGGATCCTGTCTTAGACAGGATCTTAATGCCAGATTAAAACTTTTTGTATCACCTCCCATCTCTCGTTGTGAAATTATTGCCTTTTCCGGTTTAATTAAATATTCAACCGGATCTTCAATTGTTACAATATGCCCACCCTTAGTTCTATTAATTTCTTCCAAAATTGCTGCCACTGTCGTCGACTTACCATGTCCAGTTGGACCAGTCACTAATACAAATCCTTGTTTATATTTAACAAAATCTTTTAAAATATTTGGAATACCCAATTCTTCAAAATCCGGTATTTTTGAAGCAATTAATCTCAAAGCACAAGATGGTTCACCTTTTTGTAAATAAACATTGGCCCTAAAACGAACATCTACTGCCTCAAATGAAAAATCCAATTCCTTTTCTTTTTTAAAAATTTCCAATTGTTCTTCGGTCAAAAGAGATAAGACCATTTCACTTATTTCTTTTCTAGTTGTTTTTTCAAAACCAAAAACATCTAAAAGCTCTCCATTGACTCTTATTTTTGGAGACACATCTGAAATTAAATGAACATCAGAAGCCTTATGATTAATTGCATATTTTAAAATTTCTTCTATTTTTACATTCATATTTTTTTAATTTTTTAATTTAATATTGAGCAACTCTAATAACCTCATCCATACTCGTTATTCCTTCTAAAACTTTTACATATCCATCTTGCTTCATTGTCAACATTCCTTCTTCCATAGCCAATTTTTGAATATCAGATGCCGCCGCTTTACTAACAATCAATTTACTTATTTTTTCACTAATTGGCATAACCTCATAAATAGCGATTCTTCCTAAATATCCAGTATTATTACATTTTTCACAACCCACAATTTTAGGTAACATCATTTTTTTACCTTCTTTTTTAAATTTATCTTCAATCATGTCATAAATTGGGCCTAAAGTTTTTTTAAGTTCTTCCAACATATCCAACGGAATTTCCATCTCACCAACACAATCCTTACAAATTCTTCTTAAAACTCTCTGTCCCACCACACAATTCAAAGACGATACTAATAAAAACGGTTCTGCTCCCATATCCAAAAGTCGAGGAGGAACACCTGAAGCATCATTTGTGTGTAAAGTCGAAAACACTAAATGACCGGTTAACGCCGCATTAATAGCCAAATCAGCCGTTTCCGAATCACGAATTTCTCCAACCATAATAATATTAGGATCTTGACGCAAAAACGATCTCAATGCCGAAGCAAAAGTTAGACCAGCCTGAACATTAACTTGAACCTGATTAACTCCCTTCATTTGATATTCCACTGGATCTTCTACTGTTACCACATTAACTTTAGTTGTGGCCACAATATCTAAAATTGAATACAAAGTTGTTGTTTTACCAGATCCAGTTGGACCACAGATAATAATAATTCCATGGGGTCTTTGGATTGCATTCATTAAATTTTTCAAAGCCAATCCTCTTAATCCCAAATCTTGCAACGTTGGCACTTTTTGAGATTTTTTAAGTAAACGCATAACCACTTTTTCACCATAAGTAGTTGGTAGAGTTGATATACGTAAATCCACATCGTTACCATCAGTTGTAAAGAAAAATCTTCCATCTTGAGGTATTCTTTTTTCGTCAATTTTTAAACCAGCCAAAATCTTAATTCTCGAAATTACCGCTTCATGAACATTTCTTGGCAACAAATATTTTTCCTGTAAAATTCCATCAATTCTATATCTAATTCTAACACTATCTTCTTGTGGTTCAATATGAACATCGGAAGCCCTCGATTTAACTGCATATTCCAAAATCGTAGTTACTATTTTTGATACTGGTGCTTCCACTGCTACTTTTTCTTCAGCCAATTTCATTACTTTTTCCTCATCTTTCCTCTCGTCTAAAGCTTTTGTCACTTCTGAAGTAATATTTTTTTCTCTAATATATTTTTCTTTAACAAAAGAAGTAATTTGACTTTCCAAAGCAATTGCCACACCCACCTTTAAACCTGTTTTCTTCTCCAAAAATTCTATTGTCTCTAAGTCCAAAGGATTAACCATTGCTACCGACAGAATCTTGTTTTTTGTATCCAAATTATAGGGAACTATCTTATATTTTCGAGCCACACTTTCCGGCACTAAAGTTAAAGCCTCTGGCGAAAACCCAATCGTTTCCAAATCAACAAATGGTACCCTCAAAAAATCCGCCTTTGCTTTAATAAGATCTACATCTGGAACTAATCTTAAAACCCTAACAACCTCTTCCTCCGTCTCTCCAGTCTTCAATTGTCTCAATTCAATTTCCTTTGCTTTCTCCTGATTAATCAAGCCTTTTTCCAAAAGAATCTCTCTTAAATTTTTATAGATTTTTGAGGCAGAATCATTCATAGTATATAATCATAATACGCTATGAACACCTTTCCATCAACCATAATCATCGCCAAAAACAAAGAAACTATCGATAAGAAAATTGACCAAATTTGTTCTAATTTAAATCATAAATTCAATCAAAATAATCCTGACATTTTATTAATTAATCAAGATTCAGGGTGGGGGATTGATCAAATTAGAAAAATAAATAATTTTCTTTCCCAAAAACCTTTCTCTCATCAAAGCAAAATCATTATTATAATAGACACCCAAAACCTCAATATTGAATCTCAAAACGCTTTATTAAAAATTTTAGAAGAACCTGGCAAAGATAATTACGTTATACTTTCCACCAACAAAATCAAAAATATTTTACCTACAATTATTTCTCGATGTTCTACTATTAAAATTTCTGAAAAATCTAATATTAAAACTAAAAAAGAAATAGAAATTACCGGCAATTTAATTGAAGATCTAACTCTCTCTGAAAAATTAGGCAAAAATAAAGAAGACATTTTACCTCTGCTCGAAAATCAACTCAATTTTTACCAAGAAGAATTAATCAAAGATCCCAACAAAAAAAATACCTATACTATCGAAAAAATTATCAAAGCTATCCAAATGATCAATGCCAACGTTGATTCTAAAAATGCTCTTGATTATATTTTCTTAGCCTAGTCAATTCCCGCATTTTCCCCTTATTGATTTCTAAAAAGATGATATAATTTAATCAGATGTTTTATCCGGTATTTTCAATCAATAATCAAATTCTAAAAAACATTGGCACCATTGAAGGTGCTAAAGCTGTTATTGATGAAGCACCTCTAATTCCCGCCTACGAAAAACAATTTCAACAAGAAGCCATCGTCCGCACTGTTCACTTTGGTACTCGCATCGAAGGTAATGATTTAACTTATCAAGAAGTTGCCAAACTAGTTGAAGGCCAAAAAATTACTGCCACCGATCGAGATATTCAAGAAGTCATTAATTATCGCAATGTTGTTTCCTATCTCGAAGAGCTCTGGTCTCTCTACGATGCCAACATGCCACTTCCAGAAGAAAAAACTGTTCCTGCTTTTTCCGATGGCAAAAATCGTCCATTTTTCTACAGTGAAACCATTATTAAAAGAATTCATCAATTAACCACCGCCAAAATTATCCCCGAAATTGATTGTGGTAAATATCGTCATCAACAAGTCGTTTTAAAAAACACTCGCACCGGCGAAATCGCCCACAGACCACCACCAGCCATCGAAGTTCCATATTTAATTGCCGATTTTATTGACTGGCTCAATGGTTCTTCTTCCCGAGAAATTCATCCAGCCATTCGTGCTGCTATCTCTCAATACGTTTTAGTTGCCATCCATCCTTTTATTGAAGGTAATGGTCGTGTTAGCCGTGCTTTTGCCATGTTGCCTCTTTATGTAGAAGGTTACGATATTCGTCGTCTTTTTTCTCTTGAAGAATATTTCGATCGCAATGCTGAACTTTATTACAATGCTCTTCAAAGTACTCACGAACTTTCTTCCGATATTTTTAAAAGAGATTTAACCAATTGGATCGGTTATTTCACTGAAGCAGTTGCTATTGAATTATCTCGTGTTAAGGCAAAAGTTCAGTCTCTTTCCCGAGACATAAAATTAAAACAAAAACTCGGTGGTAAACAAATTCACCTAACCGAACGACAAATTAAATTAGTTGAATACATGCAACAATTTGGTGGTCTTCGCATGCCCGACGCCCAACAACTTCTTCCTATGGTTTCCGACGACACAATTTGGCGCGATCTTAAAAAATTAGTCGACAGCGGAGCAATTGAAAAACGTGGTTCCACGAAAGGGGCCTACTACTGTCTTGTCAATGCCTGATAAAATAGGAGTATGATCACTCTTGATTCTCCTGAACTTAAAAATATTTCTCCCGAAAAGCTTGGTGAACTTTTAATCGAAGCCAAAAAAGCCTACTACACCGACAGTAAACCCATCATGGACGATCACACTTTTGACACCCTCGAAGACTTATTACGAAAAATTAACCCCTATCACCGTATTTTCACCAAAGTTGGCACTTCCCATTTTAATACCGGTTTTGATAAAAAAAAGCATTCCATGCCTATGGGTTCTCAAAATAAAGTCAACAAAATTGAAGACCTTATTCATTATTTTGAATTAAAAAAAATTTCCACTGATACCGACTTTGTTGTCCAACCAAAATGTGACGGCATTTCTCTAGAAATTGAATATAAAAACGGCAAATTAGTCGACGCCATCACTCGCGGCGATGGAGAAATAGGGGATGTTATCACTCAAAATGTGGTCAAAATGAAAAATTTTGTCAAAGAATTTAAGGATAATTTTTCTGGCTCAGTCCGTTGTGAAATTGTTATGCTTGAAAAAGATTTCCAAAAACTAAACCAACTTCCAGAAGAGAAATATTCAAACTCACGCAACGCCACTTCTGGTATTTCCCAACGTCTCGACGGTAAATATTCCGAACTCTGTAGTCTCTACGCCGTTGATGTTTTTTCCCAAGAAAAAAAATTCCTAACTGAAGTCGAAAAAATTAATTTTTTAAATCATCACGGTTTCATTACTGTCGAAGATCTTCATTGTCAAAATTTTGATCAAATCGAAAAAATATATCAAGAATTTCTATTTGAAAAAAGAAAAAAATATCCTTTTGAAATCGACGGTCTCGTTATTAAAATTAACGACACTCAATTAGAACACCAACTTGGTTCTAAAAATAATCGCCCCAAAGGTCAGGTAGCTTACAAATTTCCCGCCCGTTCCAGCCAAACCAGAATCATTAATATCAATTGGCAAGTTGGTCCCATGGGAACCATCACTCCAGTTGCTGAAGTTGACCCCATCGAAATTTCCGGTGCCATCATTACTTTTGCTTCTCTTGCTAATTACGACTTAATAAAAGAAAAAAATATTAATATCGATGACGTTGTTGAGATTCAACGTCGCGGCGATGTTATTCCCCATGTCGAAAAAGTTGTCACCAAAGTCAATCACAGCCACGCCTTAGCCCCAAATCATTGTCCCTCTTGTAACACCAAATTAATCGTCGACAATAAATTTTTAAAATGTCCTAACATTCAAAAATGTTCTGCCCAAGTTCTTGGATCCCTTAAATTATTTTGCAATACTTTGGAAATCAAAGGCATTTCCGAAAAAACCATCGACAAACTCTATAAAGAAAAATTAATCCGTCTCCCAGGTGATTTTTATGAATTAAAAGTTTCCGATTTTGAAAAACTTTTCGGTCTCGGCCATAAATCTGGAACCAATATTATTAATGAAATCCAAAACAAAAAAACTTTAACCCTAAAACAAATTTTAGACGCTTCAATCATTCCCAACTTTAGCTCTCAACGAATTATTCAGCTTATTAATGCCGGTTTCGACACTCCAGAAAAAATATTAAATATCACTATCGACCAACTCGAAGCTTTACCAGGAATTCAAATCACTTTGGCCCAAAAAATCTATCAAGGTATTCAGGATAGACAAGATTTTATTAAATCAATATTATCTAAAGTTAATTTAAAAGAGTCGAAATCATCAAATAAATTATCTGGTCTGATTTTTACTATTACTGGTTCACTCGAAAAACCTAGAAAAGAAATTGAAGACCGAATCGTTTCTCTTGGCGGACAAATTGCTTCTGGTGTTTCCAAAAACACTGATTATTTAATTACCAATGAAATCGAATCCAATTCCAGTAAGTTTACCAATGCTAAAAAATTCGGCACCAAAATCATCACCGAAACCGAATTCGAATCACTAGCAGTCAATTGATTAGAGTGCTAACACTAGCTTCAAATTTACTTTTCCCGATCTTTAGGTATAAATAAGTATCAATATATATCTTTATACTATATATATACTATTATATATATCAATCTATCAATGCTAAAATAAACCATGGAATGTAAACAATTAATTAATAAAAAAGATTGTCCTTGTACTTATGACTGTGAGATAAAAGGTAAATGTTGTGAATGTATAAAATCCCATTTAAAAGATAAGGAATTGCCAGCTTGTTGTTTTAATCCAGAAACTGAAAAAACTTATGACAGATCATTTAAAAAATTTATTGAAGAAAATTCAAAATAATAAACTATGAAACTCATCGTTGGTCTTGGTAACCCAGATAAAAAATATCAAAACACTCGTCATAATCTAGGCCAAAAAATAATTATCGACTATGTAGAAAAATTTTACAAAACAACTTTAACTAATAAACCAAACCTATCGGCAAAAATTTTTGAAATCGGGCAGGGGAGCAATAAAACAATTTTTGCCACCCCCACTGAATACATGAATAACTCTGGCATCACTGTTCAAAAAATTGCCGATTTTTATAAAATTTCTCCCCTAAACATCTTTATTGTTCATGATGATCTTGATTTACCAGTAGGGGAATACCGTGTCCAATTTGACCGCGGTCCAGCCGGCCATAATGGTATCAAATCAATTGTCGAAAAATTAAACACTCAACAATTTCATCGTCTGCGTATCGGCATTGGTCACTCAGAAAACAATATTCCAGTTGAAGATTATGTTCTCCAAAACTTTTCTCAAGAAGAATCTTCTAAAGTATCCTCCATTACTCCCGAAATTTTTAAAGAAATTGAAAATTATATTTCTACGATCTAAAATCAACGATCTATGATCTAAATTTAGGGCTCATAGTTAAACGGTATAACGCGTCATTCGCATTGACGTATTCTGGGTTCAATTCCCAGTGAGTCCACCATGGTAAGAACCGTCTTAAAATCAGTTGTTAAATCAGTTGGTCACGGAATTAAAAACGACCCTGAAGTTAAACGTATCTATAATAGATATCCAAAATTTTTTGGATTCATAAAAAAAAGGCTTACCCCAAATGAAAAATATGGTCTTTATCTAACCATCGGTAGTCTTATCACTCTTTTTTTCATTTATTTGTTTTTTGAAGTCGTTGGAAGTTATATTGGTCAAGAATCCTTAATTCAAGCCGACCTAAGAATCATAAATCTTATCAGCCATTTTCGCACCCCCAGTTTAAATCAATTCATGCTTTTTATCACTTATCTAGCCCAAGGTGAAATCATTGCCGTTGCTGTTGTTTTTTCTTTAATAATTTTATTTTTACTTCGCAAATGGTCCTATCTTCGCAGTCTTCTAATTTTTATTATTGGAGGAGAATTATTTGTCTGGATTATTAAAAACATTATCGATCGCCCACGACCTCCACTAGCAGAAGCACTTGTCACCGAAACCAGTTATAGTTTTCCCAGCGGCCACAGTTTCATTGCCGTCGCTTTCTATGGACTTATTGTCTTTTTTCTTTTCGACAGTCTCAAAAAAAAATATCTAAAAATCATCAGTCTAATTTTAGGAATTGTTTTAGTAATTTTAATTGGTGCTTCTAGAATCTATCTTGGTGCCCATTGGCCATCAGATGTCTTAGCCAGCTACACTTCAGGACTGGCTTGGCTTACTATTATTATTACCATCACCCATATCAAGAAAAAATTTAAACCAAAAATAATTCTTCCACCTCGTCTTCCACCCAAAACTATAACCAAAATCAGTATTTTACTGACAATAATTTTTTCTTGTTTGGTCTATTTTTTTTATCAAAACCATCCGCTCAAAAATATAACCATTACTCCCAAACCCAAAACCACTATTTCCACCAATAAAATTAATACTAAGTTATTTGAAACTTTACCCAAAATTAGTGAATCAATCACTGCTGCTCCAGCCGAACCAATTAATATTATTATTGTTGCCGACAAAGAAATTTTAAACAAAGCTTTTACTAATTCTGGTTGGTTTTTATTAGATCAGATCAATCCCAAAACTAGCCTAAAAATCGTTAGTTCTATTATTGAAAATAAATCATATCCTCAAACCCCCGGACTTCCTGTTTTTTGGGACACTCGTTCCAACGACATCGGTTTTGGTAAACCAACACCAGAGAATCTTGCTTCCTCTCGTCACCATATTCATTTTTGGGAAACTGACTTCATCACTTCCAATGGTCAATCAATTTGGGTTGGCACTGCCCATTTCGACCAAGAAATAAAAACCATTGGTAAATTTATTTTACCTATTCATACTACTGATAAAATGGTCGATAACGAAAGAGAAGAAATTAAAAAAAATTTAGAACAAAACGGTTTTATTAAATCATTTGAAAAAATTAATCTTACTGGTCTAGCCTACGGATCCAAAAAAAGTGGTAACAATTTTCTCACCGATGGTAAAGCTTACATTTTATATCTTCAAGACAAATGACTAAAAATCAACCCAGTTTAATCAGTGAGCAATTATTCAAATTTAAAGAAACTTTAAACCAGCGTCAAAAATATGTTAAAAATGAATTTCAATCCTACGGCCTTGAATTAGCCAAAGAGTTAGGGGATTGGAAAAATAAATCTCTTTACCTTCGACTAGCCAAAACTGTTGACCGTCAAATTTTGGAACAGGCCAGATACTTCGTCAAAGACCAAAACCCCGGTGCCATTAAAACTCCTTACAAACTTTTTATGTGGAAACTAAAAGAATTAAAAAAATCTAAGACTGATTTGACAAACGCAACTTAGTTGCATATAATCACTTTATGTTCGATTCCGATCCTACCAAAATTTGTTCCACCCTTAAATGTCGTCGCACTAAACTTCGTATGGCCTTGGGTCATATTTTTCATAACACTAAAACACCAATCTCTGTCGCCAATATTCAAACAACACTTAACTCTCAAAATATCAAAGTTAACAAAACTAGCATTTATCGCGAGCTCGAATTTTTAACCAAAAATAATATTCTCAACAAAATCCAAATTGATAATAAATTTACTAGTTACGAATACAACAGTTCTAATCAGAAATCATATTTAATTTGCAATCAATGTGGACACATCATTCCTATTGAAATCAATAATAAAATTATAAAATCTGAATTACAAAAAATATCTCAACAACACAATTTCATTATCAATCGTCATTCATTAATATTTTTTGGACATTGTCAAAAATGTCACCAAAATCATTTATAATAAATAAATCATGAAAAAAATTTTTTCCGTCAAAAATATCATAATTTTAATTATCATAGTCACAATTGGCTTTGGAATTTTTAAATTAAAAATTCAATCACAAGCAAAAACTGAAACAAAATTTAATTCCAAAACAGAAACCGTCATTAATCCTAAAAGAGAAACCATTAAAGATGAAATTACCCTTACCGGATCGGTCGATGCCACTCTCAAATCTGACCTACGTTTTCAAACCAGTGGTCAGCTTGCTTGGGTCGGTGTAAAAATAGGCGATAAAGTTAAAAAATATCAAGCCATTGCCTCAATCAATAAAGATGAACTCAAAAAACAACTCCAAATCGATTTTAATAATTACAAAACAGCTGCTTCTAATTTTTATGACAAATCCGACGAATACAAAGACTCTGTTCTTACAACCGAAGTCCGAAGAATTCTTGAACGCAATCAAAACACCTTAGATAATTCCGTTATCAACTACGAACTTCAAGATTTAGCCATTAAATACGCCACTTTAGTTTCGCCCATTGCTGGAATTGTTACCAACATAGATCAACCAAGTAACGGTGTAAATATTACTCCTTCATCAGCCACTTTTTCTATTATCGACCCAAATAGTATCTATTTTAAATCTAAAATAGATCAAGAAGACGTTCCTAAAATAAAAATTGGCGACAAAGCCACTATCAAACTCGACAGTTTTTCAGATCAAACATTTGAATCCCAAATTAACTATATTGCCTTCACTCCAGTCAGTGGTGAATCCAGCACAGTTTATGAAATTAGACTAGATTTACCCAAAGATAATAATAACGATCTTAAATATCGTATTGGTATGGATGGCGATGTTTCTATCTCTCTTAAAATATCAGAAAACGCTTTAACCATTCCTACTGAAACTATTCATCAAGAAAACGACCAATATTATGTTTTAGTTAAAGAAAGCGATAAAACCAATTTAACTAAAAAATACATTAAAACCGGTATTGAAACCGACACTACTGTTGAAATTTTAGAAGGACTTTCCGAAAATGACCAAATCGTCGTTGCCAAATAATTCCAAAACAATTTTGGAATTAAAAAATATTAGCAAAACCTATTTCTCTAACGAGGACCTTTTTTATGCCCTTAAAAATGTTTCTTTAAAAATAAACGAAGGTGAATTTGTTTCTATTACTGGTCCTTCAGGTTCTGGTAAATCGACCCTTATGCACATGGTCGGACTTTTAGACAATCCAACGTCAGGTCAAATTTTATTAAACGGCAAAGATATTTCCGGATTAAAAGAAAAACAATTAGCCCAAGTCAGAAATGTTACTCTTGGATTTGTTTTTCAACAATTTAATCTTCTTCCAAAAACATCAGCTTTAGAAAATGTCATTTTACCTCTTCTTTATTCTGATGTTCCCAAAAAAAAGAGAATTGAGCTAGGAATCGAAATGCTTAAAAAAGTCGGATTGGAAGACAAAATGAAAAATACCCCAGCTCAACTTTCTGGTGGACAACAACAACGTGTTGCCATTGCCCGTGCTCTTATTAATAATCCCCAAATAATTTTAGCTGATGAACCAACCGGAAATCTTGATAGTAAATCCGGCGCCAATGTTATGGAATTTTTCCATTATCTCCACGAAAAAGAGGGGAGAACTATCGTTTTTGTTACCCACGACATGGACTTAGCCAAAGAAGCTAAAAGAATGATAATCATTAAAGATGGTCAAATAATCTAAATATGCTCAAACCAAGTTTTGACGATTTACTAAAATCCAGTGTCCGTTCGATTTTAAAAAATAAAAGTCGAACTATACTAACTTCTCTCGGAATTATTATTGGAGTCACTTCAGTTATTCTATTAACTTCCATTGGTAATGGTTTAAAAGGTTATATTAATCAACAATTCGAATCTCTTGGAGCCAATTCCGTCTTTATTTATCCAGGACAAATATTCAGCGAAAGCGGTGGATTTAGTAATAGCGGAGGCATGGTTGCCAACAACTTTACTCAAAAGGATGTTAGTAGTCTTAAAAGAAAATTTAAAGACTTTAATGTAATGCCAACAAACGTAGCTTTTGCTGATCTTAGTTCTAGTAAAGCTACCAAAAAATCAGTTGAAATGGCTGGCACAGATTATCTCTATGGTCCCAATAATAATTTAAACCCATCACCGTCAAATGGTCGTTGGTTTACTAAAGAAGAAGACGAAAAAAAGACTCCAGTTATTGTCCTTGGTTATGAAATCGCTAATAAACTTTTTCCAAGTGGGAATGCTCTCGGTAAAAAAGTTGTTGCCAAAGGCAAAAATTTAAAAGTTATCGGTGTCCTAGACAAAAAAGGTGGTGGTATGAGTGGTGCAAGTTTAGATGATCACGTTTTTATCCCTATTTCAGTTGCTTTCGATATTTCTGGCAACGAAAATATCAACGCTATTTTTATCAAAGTTCCAAGTAAAGATTTGATTGAACCAGCTAAAAAAGATCTTAAAAAATTCATGTTGGAAAAATATGATGAAGATGCTTTTTCTGTTTTTGACAGTTCTCAACTTCTTAGTTCCATTAATTCCATAATCAGTGTTCTAACAATAGCATTAAGCGGTATTGCTGCTATTTCTTTAGTGGTTGGTGGTATCGGTATTATGAATATAATGTTAGTTTCTGTAACCGAAAGAACCAAAGAAATTGGTCTACGTAAAGCTGTTGGTGCTTATCCTCAAGCCATTCTAATTCAATTCTTAATCGAAGCCGTTATTTTATCATGCCTCGGAGGTTTAATCGGAATTCTTTTAGGATTTTTAGGAACATTAGCCATCAATCCATTCTTTCCTGCTAAAATAACTTTATCCTCTGTAATTCTTGCTTTTGGTGTTTCCTCTGCTGTTGGTATTATTTTTGGAGTTGCTCCAGCCAGAAAAGCTTCCAAACTGTCTCCAATTGAAGCTCTCAGATACGAGTAATAGTTTTGCTATTATTAATTAGTGAAACAAAAATTTCTATTTGATTTACTGCCAACAATTATCGTTTTTTTTATAGTTTCCATTTTTTGGGTTATCTTTGGTACCTCCAATATTGAAATATTTTATCTTTTAATTGGCCTAATTTTAGGCCATTTTTTTCTCGACCTCGATCACGTTATTTACTGGTTTTATCGAAAAACTAACACCGACGAAAGTCGAACCATAAAAAATACTCTTCTTGAAAAGAAAGACTTTAAATCATTTCTTAAATTAATTAAAGCTGCCAGAACCAGTCATGACAATTTAATTTTTCATCATTATTTTTTTCAAGTTAGTCTTAATTTAATATCTCTTTTTATTTTCATTTCTTCATCAAACGCCTTCTGCTTATCCTTTCTTTTATCCATCAATCTACATCTTTTAACCGATGAAATCCGAGATTACTTACGTAATCCTAAATTTCTTCAAAAATGGCTTTTTGCTCGAGAAGAAAGACAGTTGTCAATTAAATCTCTTAAAAATTACTTAATAATTTTTAATATTTTCTTCTTTATTTTCTTATTCCTTCTTGTAAAATCTAAAACATGATTATGCTGTCACCTCAACTTTTCGATGATGCTAAAAAATTTTTATCTCCACATCAACAAAATTTATTGAGTGATGTTGAAACCGTTCTTAAAAGAATCGATTCTGCCGACAATATTCACGATTACTCTTTTTTTGTTGCTCCAATTTCTAAAGCTTACGAAGGATTTTTAAAGGATTTTTTCCTTAAAATAGGCATAATTTCTGAAAATGATTATGAAAGTGATCGTTTTAGAGTTGGAAAAACTCTAAATCCTTCTCTGCGCTATAAAAGATTTTCTGTTTTTCAAAAATTAGCTGATATCCACAACGACGGCGAAGAATTAGCTGAAAATCTTTGGACCGCCTGGAAATTTGGTCGAAATGAAATTTTTCATTATTTTCCCAACACATCACAAGATTTAACTTTAACTCAAGCCCAAGAGAGAATCGACTTATTATTAAAAACCATTATTAGTGCAGGGGAGTTCTTGGTCAAGAATAAAGAAATTATTCGTCAATCTCAATCAAATTATTATTAAAATCAAAAAAACTTTTACTATCCTTCCAAAAATTCAAGGGCACTGGTATTTTCCCCGAACCCATTGGCACATCAATCACATAAAGAGGGCAAGCTAATCCAGAAATCCTTTTCCTAAGTTCCGTCATAATTTCCTTTTCTTTTTTAAAAGAAACCATAAACTTTTCAGCCCCCAACACTGGATCACAATGATAAATATAATAAGGCCTCACCCCCAATTCTAATAATTTTTCAAACAATTTTTCTAATTTTTCCACCGAATCATTAATCCCTCTCAAAAAAACAGATTGTGAGTATAAAATCACACCCGTTTTCTTAAATTTTTCTAAAATCTCAACACTCTCATTACTAATTTCTTCCACTAAATTACAATGAATCGATAAATAAACACTTTTTTTAATATCACTTAAAGCATTAAAAATATCATCATCTATTTTTTTAGGTGCTGTTATTGGCATCCGAGTATGAATTCTAATAACCTTTATATTTTTTAATCCCTCTATTTTTTTCAACAAAAAAATTAATTCTTTTGACGACATTAATGGATCTCCACCAGAAATTATTACCTCTCTAATTTCCTTATTTTCTCCTAAAAAAACCAAAATACATTCTAGCTCTTTTTTATTTAATTGCCATTTTTTTTCCAAAAAAGTTTTCCTTTTTCTAGTGCAAAATTGGCAATAAATAGGGCAAATATTATTTAGCTCTATTAAAACTCTTTTAGAGTATTTATAAATCAAACCCCTAATTTTAATAAATTTTTCTTCCATCAATGGATCATTTAAAAAATCTGTCATAGAATTTTTTCTTTTAATCTGTTATTTTAATACATATGACAAAAATCAATCTCGACCAAAATAAATGCATTGGTTGCAACACTTGTGTCCTAATGGATCCAGAAACTTTTGAAATGGATACCACCATCTACAAGGCTAAAGTTAAAAAACAACCAGAAACCATTACTGACGCTGTTAAATCCGCCATCGAAGCTTGTCCTGTTGGCGCCATTACTATTGAACAAAATTAATAATTTAAATTAAAAAATATGGTTAAAAAGAAAAAAATAATCAAAAAAGAAGAACCAAAAGAAATTAAAAAAATCTATATAAAAGTCCCTTTACTAGGCGTTATATTTTTCTTACTTTTACTGGTCGCTGCTTCTTTCGCTGCTGGTTTCTCTTTAATTAAAGCTAAAGGCCAAAATAGTTCAGAAACATCAACCGATTCTTCTAAATTAACATCCAATAATGTTTTTGATGCCGATGACACGGCAAAACCAGAACTAGATTTTTATGTCATGAGTTTTTGTCCATACGGTAATCAAATGGAAACCACTCTTCGTCCTATTTTTGATCTTCTTGGCGACAAAGTTACTCTAAGGCCTCGTTATATTTTTGAAAAAATCGAAGGAGACTTGGCCACCTACTGTAAAAACAGCACTCCAGATGCTGCTAATTGTGCCACTTATGTCAAAAATAGTAATGGCCAACTAAAAGACGTCGCTGATTGTAAAGATCAGATAGCCGCTATGGTTAAAAAATGTAACAATGAAAGCCAATATTTAAAAATTGGTAATAACTTATATTCTTCACTCCACGGACGAATCGAAGCCAATCAAGATGTCCGAGAACTTTGTGCATACAACATAGCCGACAATAAAAAACTTTGGTGGGAATTCGTTAAAAATGTCAACGATAACTGCACAGCTCAAAACGCCGACACTTGCTGGGAAGAACAAGCTAAAAAAGCTGGTCTCGACACCAACAAAATCACTGAGTGTTTCAACAAAGATGCCGCTAATTTAATCGAGGCAGAAATTGCTGATACTACTAAAAATAAAATTTCTGGATCTCCAACTTTAATGATCGGAAATAAAAATTTCCCACCAGAAGTTAGCAACACTTCTACTGACCAAAACATTAAAATTGGAAAAGAAGTTTTTACTTTGACTAATACTCGCACTTCAAATGTGATCAAAGCCGCTCTTTGTACTGGTTTCAAAAATCAACCAAAAGAATGTAAGACTAAAATAGAAGAAGCTGTTGTCACCAATGGCAAACCTGCTGCTGCTGCCGCTGCGGCTGGTGGTGGTTGTCAATAATTTGTTGAAAATTAAAAACCCCGCATCTGCGGGGTTTTTCGTATTTTAAGGACTTAATTTCAAGTCATAGACGAAAAAATTTAGCCTTAAAATACGACCCCGATTTATCGGGGTGTTGTTTAATGGTAAAATTTTTTATGAAACTAAACTCCCATCAAATTCGTAAATCCAAACTAGAAGATTCCTTAAAACTTCAAAAACAAATTAAAAGAAACCCGATTGTTTTAGTTCTAGACAATGTTTTAGACACTTACAATATTGGCTCTTTTTTTCGTCTAGCTGATGCTTTAGCAGTTGAAAAAATTTATCTTTGTGGCCCTGTTGTCACTCCTCCAAACATAAAAATTCATCGCGCCTCGATTGGTACTTGGAAATGGGTTCCTTGGGAGCAATACCAAAACACTAAAGAATGTATTGAACAACTTAAAAAAAATGGTTATCAAATTATTGCTTGTGAACAAACCAAAGACAGTGTTAATTATTTGGATGCCAAATATCAATTTCCAGTGGCCATAATCGCCGGCAGTGAATCTTTTGGAATTTCCAAAGATGTTTTAAAATTAGTTGATAAAGTAGTAGAAATACCTATGTTTGGGATAAATATTTCCCTAAATGTTTTAGTTGCCACTTCCGTTATTAGTTTTGATGTTGTATCTAAACTTACACATAAAAAGGCCTAAAGTTAGGCATTTTCTTAAAATCTTTTTAGGATAATTTTTAGTAAAAATTTACCCTAAAGATAGGAGTAATTTGCTTATTGTAAAGCTAATTTTGCTTTGTTAAAATGAATTTATGTCTCAGACTAAGCAAGATTATACCGGTGAACAAATTGTCGTTTTAGAAGGATTAGAACCTGTCAGAAAAAGACCAGCCATGTACATTGGTTCCACTGATACCAGGGGATTACACCATTGTTTAACCGAAATTATCGATAATTCAATTGACGAAGCTCTCGCCGGTTTTGCTAAAAATATTTGGGTTATCATTCACCCCGATAATTCTGTCAGTGTTGCCGACGATGGTCGTGGTATCCCTATCGACATCATGCCAAAATACAAAAAACCAGCCATCGAAGTCATTATGACTACTCTTCATTCTGGCGGCAAATTTGAAGGCGCTGCCTACAAAGTTTCTGGCGGTCTCCATGGTGTTGGCGCTGCCTGTGTCAATGCACTTTCTAGTCTTTTTCAAGTTGAAATTCGCCGCGATAACCAAGTCAATTTTATTGAATTTTCCCGAGGCGCTCTAAAAACAAAATTAACTCAAATTCCCGAAACCAAAGTTGAAAAACTCAAAAAAATACTTCCATCAAATACCTCTGGTACCACCACTACTTTTTATCCCGACCCCCAAATTTTTAAAGAAACCACTGAATTCGATTCTAAAGTAATTATTAAATCTATCAAAGATCGCGCCTATCTTACATCAAAAATTTTCTTCCACTTCTATGACGAAAGAAATAATACTCAACATCATTATTATTTTGAAGGTGGAATTGTTTCTTTAATTCGCGAATTAAACAAAAACAAAAATGTTTCTCATGAACCAATCTATCTCCATCGTGAAGAGGAGGGGATTGATGTCGAAGTAGCCATCCAGTATAACGATTCTTTTCAAGAAAACACCCCATCTTTCGTTAATATCATTAACACCCATGAGGGTGGCACACATTTAAATGGATTTAAAATTGCTCTAACCAAAGTAATTCGTGATTATGCCACTAAAAAAGAATTACTAAAAGCCAAAGATGATACCATTACCGGCGACGATGTCCGCGAAGGACTAACTGCTGTCGTTTCAATAAAAATGGGATCAAAAGATCTTCAATTTGAAGGTCAGACAAAAGGAAAATTGGGTAACAGTGAAGTC
>Ga0074198_1000938_pt1 | contig 23670 bp, 40 predicted proteins | sample EPASupsiteSAE323_FD_64527 | JGI IMG/M metagenome (GOLD analysis project Ga0074198, IMG submission 64527) | Bioremediated contaminated groundwater from EPA Superfund site, New Mexico - Sample SAE3-23 | ecosystem: Environmental > Aquatic > Deep subsurface > Groundwater > Contaminated ...
AGGCTCCCGTTCGCGCCAGTTGTGTCGGCGAATCGAAATGCCCCACGGTTCGCGTTGGTAGAATCCGCACGAATCCGGCAGTTATTGATTTCCACCCGGCCCAGCGTTTGAATCCACGCGGCACACGCCGGGCTTCCCGCGCCCTCAGCTCCAAGGTAGGAGTTTTCCAGCCGATGTACAGACGCGGCGTCGGTCCCGTCGACGCTCCAAACGTCGCCGCCGCCCGTCGAGTATATCTGACAGCCGGAGACGATGATTGTTTGCGCGCCCCCCGTCGTGTAGAGGACATCCTCTTTTGCCCCGGCGATAACGCAGTTGACCGCTCGCGGACTTTTCCCAGCCGTTGACCCAGCTGTCCAGCCCCAACCGAGATTGAGCGCAACGCTCGGATAGACCGCCCGCGTGTTGTTGATCGTGAGGTTGGCCACGAGGCTGTTGTTCGGGGCCGACACCAAGGCCGATGATCGCGCGTCAAGGCTGTCGTAGTTGGTCGATGTCATCGAGATGATACACCCGGCGCGGGACGTACCAATCAGGTCAACGTAGTCGGGCAACTCAAGGCTCTGCTCTGCGTAGACCCCCGGCATGAGAAGGATCGTGATCCGGTTCGTAGCCGAGGGCGTTCGCGCCGCCGCAATCACGATGGCCGCCGCGATGGTCGTTACGTCCCCCAGCGTCCCCACAGTGACGACGTTCGGGCCAGAGGGGTTCACGGCATAATCCACGCCCGCAGCCGTCTTATACTTCGGAACGCCCGCCGCCGACGTGTGATACGTGCCATACCCCACAACATTCGTAGGGGCCGTATCGGTATTTCGAGTTCGGAGGTATTCCCCCGATAGAGGCGTTGCCATGTTACAGGCTCCTTGAAGTAGTGTGGACACCGGCCCCAAAAATTTTGACGCCAGTCGTTGCAACGTTCAGGATCAATTCGAGGGCGTAGACCGTGCCCTCCACCGCCGTCTCGGGAGCCGTCAGCGTGACTTGCGTTGCGGCCTGAACAAGACTCCCGAACGTCGCAGCCGGGTACGCGATGGCCGTCCACCCCGCCGCTGCGGCAGCACGCTTGACGACGCGAAGGTTGATGGCGTCGTTCAGCCCGAGTGCTTGGTAGTCGATCCGAATCTTGTCAAACACGTCCCCAGCTTTGACCGGGAGGTATGCTATCCGGAGATGCCCGTCCACCGTAGAGGAGATGTACTCCCCCGTTGGAATGTCCCATAACCCGTCTGGATCAGTGTAGGATGTCCCGAACGCCGACAGAGGGATGTCGATCCACTTGTCTGCGGTGGCCGTGACAGACGACAGCGTGGGGGCCATGGATGGACCCTGATGGATTGCCATGTTACGCCAACCTTACTCGGGTGAGGACCTGAACGGTCGCCCCGGCTGTAGAGTAGAAGTAGACCGTCTCATTGGCGAGTTCCGGTTCATTCTCGAATGTGAGTGGAAGGTCCTTCCCGACTGTTGCCGCAGCTGTCAAGCGAAGCTCGGCAATACCGCCAGTCTCAGCGTCGACGCCCATAACCACATGGCGGGCCTTGTCCGGAATCGTGTATGCCGTGGGCGTTGCCGCAGGAACGGTGACTTCTTCGATAGTGTAGAATCTGCTGAGGGCCATTGGACCGCTATCCTTTCGTGTTTACGGGGTGACGGGTCCACCGTGATACTGGGCGAACCAGTCTTGAGAGTAAATCTCTCCCACTTCCGATTCCGGCTCCTGTGCGCTGCCGAGCCAGTCGTATTCCGCGTTGAGCGCGAGGTCATTATTGATGCTTCCGGCGAGAGCCTGCATGAACGCCGCCTCCATCTCTCCAATCCTTTTGTTTACGTGCAGGTCTGCATGGGCAAGGCACGCAAGGGCGATGGTCTCCCCGTGCGCCGCCGTTCCGGGAGGATACCCCGTCGCCGCAAGGGCATCCGTCAGGGCGCGGTAAGAGTACCGAAGCGAATAGGCCGCGTCTGGAAGCGGATAGAACGCCGCCTTGAACCTCTGTCCAATAGTCCCAGAGACGGCCTGCGGTATGAGGCAAAACATGATCGGACGGGTTCGCGTTGTCGAGAGCATGTCCCGAGTCTCGTCATAGATCGTCTTTGGAACGAACTTCATCCGGATAGAGCCCTTCTGATCGGAGAACTGAAACCGGCTCGTGAGTCGACCGAAGGAGTCCGGGAGCGTGTATTCCTCTGTCCCAGCGACAAGGCTGAGCGTCGTAGACACGTTCAGGAAACTCCATGTGTACGCTGCTGGATACCCCTGAATCGGGGGCGGATTGAGAAACCGATTCATGCCACCCTCGATGCACTCGGCAATCCGAGCAATATCGTCGGCGCTCCACGAGGCGATGACACGGGTATAGCCAAGGAAGTCGGCAATGCGCATGCGGAGTCTGGCGTAGTCTACGGCGAGGGTGGGTTCAGCCATCGGAATGCTCTCTCAAGAAGAGTTTGGCGCGGGCGGGGAAAGGGTGAGAACCCCGCCCGCGCCGGTCCGTGGGTAGCGGGTGAAAGGTTACGCGATGGCGTCGAGGACGAATTCCTCAAGCCGCCACGCGGTTCCGGTCCAGATGAAGGCGGCGTAGTCGCCAACCCCATCGAGGGTCGCGGTGGAGACAGCCGTTCGGGTAAGTCCGGTGAAGGAGAACCCGGTCGTAACGGTCACGACGTAGTTGTTGGTTACAAGGGCCGCGACTCCGCGAATGACCTTGCGCTGTCCGACATAGGTTGCGTTCGCAAGCGTGGCCGTCGAGTCGGCAGCGGTGAGAGTGCCACCGGCAGCGAAGGTGGTCCCGACAAGGGTCGTCGGGCTGACGGCGGTCGAAGCAAGCGGCTGGATGAACTCGCAGAGGTGGCTTTCCCGGCCATCGGAGTCGCACCGAACCGGGATCGTCGGGTATCCGCGAACGACGTAGTAGCTGATGATGGCCGTGGCGCTTCCGACAAAGGCTGTGCCATCGGTCTGAACGACGGTAACGACGTTGGCCGAAGTCCACGTTCCGATCTTGTACTCACCGGCCATTGCGGCGCTGTCTTCCGTGACAGCGACACCGGCTGCCGTAGCAGCGGCCAGAATGATGACGCGGTCGCCTTCGGTTGCGTAGGTGAACGCGCCAGCGTCGGTTAGAACGCCAGCGGTCGTAATGGAACCGGTCGCATCGGTCGCATCGTAGACCGGGCCAGAAGTGGCATCGGTTCGGCTGGCCTTGACGGCGACGGTCTGGAGGGCTCGCACACGGCCACGGCCAGGAATCCGTCCGTCTGCATAGGCAACGCCGTAAGCTCCCGGCGAGATCGAGGGCGTGAAGAAGGACGTGTTGAGCGTGCTGGCGACTTCGACGCGGGCCAGACAGCAGTTGCCGGGTTCGGCAACCGCAATCTCGACCTGGATCGAGTTCGAGCTGGCCCCGTGTCGACCAATCGTCCACCCGGCGACTGAATCGCAGTTGGTGGCGGACGGAAGGGCGACATGGAGGGACCGGCCCCCGAACTTCCCGGTTGCGGTTTCATCGGGGTCCGTCGAGGTCGTCACATAGTCGTTTTCGTAGCAGAGAAGTGTCCCCGGCATAAGTTCGACGTTTCCGTCGAAGAAGACCTTTTTGGTCTTCGGGGACACGTCCTGCTTTGGAGTGGAATTCGCGTAAGCGGTCATTATTCATGCGCTCCTTTTCGTGGCATGGTCAGTGGTTAGGAGGTTTGGTGGATCACAGCGTTCCTCTGAAGGTCCATGCAGGCGAGGCTGAAGTAGGACCACAGGAAGCGCGTGCGGGCGAGAGGCTGCGACCGGTCGGACGGGAACACCGGGGACAGCTGATACCACCAGTCCCCCGAGCCGTTCTTCAGAACCGTGGTCGACCACGTATCGGCGTCGATCATGTAGAGCGGGTGGCCGGGGAACGTGGTCGTGTTGTCGAGGGCGCTGTCGTAGATGAAGTACACGCCGTCCACGTTCACGCGAGCGCCGTTGACCACGAGATTGTAGTAGTTCGGCTGCTGAGCGTTCTGTTGAAGCGGGAGCTGCGAGATGGCGTTGAACGTAACGAAGTCGCACAGGAGGAAGTAGCGGCCCGTGAGATGCGGCTGCTGATCCATCGGGACATCCGGATAGGCGGCGTACTTCATCGTGAGGCGGGCCTGACGGATAACCTGGATCAGATCGTCGAGGGTGGCATTGGTGTAGTGGAAGACGTAGTTCTTCCAGTTGGCGTGGGTGATACCGGCTCGCGAGCTGTGGCCCGGAGGATTCCCGCCGACAAGGCCCTCCGAGGCGTTATTCGGCTGAAGCCAGTAGGGAATGCCCCGGAGAGATGTGATGTCGTTTTCATCCGTCGGAATGCCCCAGACACCATTGTAGATCGCCTCGAAGTGCGAGCGCATCAGGTCGGGGATTCGCTGTTTCTTGATGTCCATCAGAAGGGCTTCGCCTTCAAGGACGCCATCTTCCAGGACGTTCCAGTCGGTTCGCTCGCGGCGGAGGACCAGCGGGGTTTCTCCCCACTTGCTCAGTCCGCCCGTGCTGCCGGAGGACGTTCCCCACGGGGTGGTCCATTCACCGTTCGCGGCGTGTTCCGTGATGACGGGGAACTTGACCGTGTACCCGCCGCCGATTGTCTCGATCTTGGAGCCCTTCTTTGTCTCGCCACCGGCGAACGCCCCGTCGAGGCGTCCCTTGTTGGTGAACAGAGCGGCGGCGCTGGGCTGCTGGTAGCGAGACGCAAGGTCGGCGGCCCATTGCTTCTTGTAATTCGGAAGCACTTGCTGCTTCAGGTTTGGATTGGAATCCATCAACGTAGCGGTCATGGTAGTATATGCCTTGCCGAGGCTGGCATTCGATTAGAGTCCGGAGAAAGGTTCAATCGGACCCTCGGATGCGCCTCTGATGTAGTTGCTGGACGGTTTGGCAGTGGCCGAAGACGGCTTGCCGAGCACCTGTCCATCTTGCAGTGCGGCACGCCGCTCCGCTTCCTTCTGGCGAGCGGATTCCGGCGTTTCTGTATTCGTGGCCTTGAGTGTGACCTGCCCACCTCGAATGGCTTGGGTGGCGAGCACAGCCCGCCGCGCCAGTTCTTTCATGGGCAGTTTCCCACCGGTTTCCTTGTCAACTTCGTCGATCTTCATGAACGCGGCAGACCGCATCTCCCACTCCGGCGAGCCCTGTTTTGGCCGCTTTCCCCCAACAAAGGGATGGAGAGATTCGTCTGCGTCCAGCGCAGAGTCGAATAGCTGTTCGCGTTGGGCGATGAGTGTTTGCTGACGATCCTGAACGATCTGTCCGACGACGCCGCCAATGGGGTCGAGAGCCCCCTTCACAGACGCGATGGCCTTGGCGAGCTCATTCTGCCAATGCCCGGACATTCGGCTGAGCGTCTTCTTCGTGTCGTCGTCGAACGCTTCGGATTCCTCTTCCGTGAACTGGAAGGGCTCCGGCGTGTATAGGGTGGTTTGCGTGGCGTCCGTTTCCGGAGTTTGGGCGTCCGCTGGTTTGGTTTCTGTCGTGGCCTTCGGCGCTCGCGAGGATAGGAAGATTTTGAACTCTTTCTCGCTCTTGAACATCTTCACCACGTTATCGGGGATGCCGTTGATCGCGGCATCGGCGAGAGTTTCGGCGCTGAATGTCGGAATTTGTTCGTCGACAGTCGTAGCGGGCGGTGGGGATTCCGGTTCATCCACCGCCTTGCCGTCGGTCTCGCCTTCCTTTGTCTCTTCGGTCACGACCGCCGTAGCGACCGCACCCTCAGAGGCTTCATCAGTATCGGTTGCAATGGACACGCTCCCCCTGTAGTCGAGCGCTGGGGCGGTCTCCGTTTCGGGCTGTGCTTCGATCTTCTGTTCATCAGGCATGATTCAGGTCTCCTTGATTTACTGGCCGGGCATCTGCGCGGCGAGAATGCTGTTTGTGCGGCCAGCCGATGAAAGCTTGTCCGCAAGTCCGCTGAACCCTTCGTCCATGTCTGCCGACCCCTCGCTCTTTCGGACATAGTTCCGCGTCGTGTTGCTTGGTTTGCTCGCTCCCTCTTCGCCGCGCATGGCCTCCTGCTTTTCTCCAGACGCGACCGATGACCAGATGTAGGGGACCTCTGTCGTTCCGGTCAGCTTGCTGAAGACATCGAGGAGGGCTTCGATGGAAATGGTCTTGCCCTGTTTCTCGAATTCCATCTGAAGAGGCCCGTAATAGCTGGCAACGAAACGGTCGATCAGCGCGAGGCGTCGTTGCGGGGAGTCGGGAACCATGGACGTGTAGTCGACCGTGATTCCGTATTCCTCAAAATCCCCCATTGTGTCTTGGCTGTCCCACCTTCCGGGAACTTCGTACGGAGTCCCCTTGATCTTGTGGGAATACTCAAATACGTCGTCCGGTGCGTTCCAGACGTAGAAGCCGATGTCTTGGACACCGCGTCCGATGAAATTCCAAAACTCAGAATCCATGTCTTCGACGAGAACCCCGCCGTTCCGCGTGAGAATCTGCTCTTGGCCGAGGGTGTCGGCTTGCTGGGACAGACCGCCCAGACCGCGCAAGTTGCCCGCCATCTCATTCCCTTGTTCCTGAAGGACGCTGATCATGCCGACAGTTCCAGCGTCCGCTCCGGGGAATCCGAACTGCTTGATGGATTGGGTTGACGCGACGGATACGACAGAACCGTGATTGGCCGAGACGAGGCGGCTCCCGTCGGCGTGGTGACCCGCGTTCGCCCCCGTGACAGTCTTCTGGGAACGCGCCTGCAACATCGCCTTGTTCCAAAGGACGTTCATGCCGACGTGAATCGTCATCAGCATATCGGCGGGCGACCATGGGACCGGGTATCCAAGAAGCGAGCCGAATCCGAAATAGTCGTATGGACCAATACAGGCCGTGGGGCCGGTCCACTTCTTGGCCATGAGAATCTTCTTTTCCTTTGCGACGATCTCATTGAACGGCATCGTCACAATGGCGTTTGCCCTCGGGAAGTAGATGTCCATGAGCCAGACTTGATCGCGGGGAGTCAGGCGTCGAGACTCCTGTGTCGTACCGCTGTTTCCAGTCGGTTCTTCTCCCGTGTGGGGATTCGACTCTCCGGCGTCCTCTGCGGAGAGAGCCTTTCGCACGTCTGGGTCGAACGCTTCGTTCTTTTGCGCCCATTCCAAATCCACAAGATACCGGTCTCCGAAGTAGTTGCAGTTCTTCCAGTTCGTAACAGACATGTCCGGGATAAGGTTGTCCAACTCGATTGCGGCGAAAAACGGGGTCCCTTTCGTGTGGTCATAGGCCCCGTAGGAGACGAGACCACCCGGCTCAAGAGCAATCTTCCGAACGCAACACCGGACAAGGGCGTCAACGAGAAGCAGTCGCGCCGTCGCCTTCAGCCCGAGCCGCGTCAGTTCCTTGGCCATTCGACGCTGAAATGCCGCAGCCTTGGGTCGGTATTTCGGGTTATCGGTTTCGATCCACGGCCTGGGCTCTCCGCCTGTCATCTGGCCCGTGAACGTCCTCACCATCTGGGCGACAAGGTTCAAGGCGTTCTTGTCCGTATCCCCGTAGGAGCCATACGACTCGCCGAGGATTTTGGCCTTTACCTTCTTCGCCATTTCCACGAACGGAGCAAACGCCAGCTGATGTTCGGGTATGCACTCGATGAGACGGTCAATGTCGAGCTCTTCCTGCCACTGCTTGATGGTTTTCTTGGAATCAGCCATCAGGCCACCCCCTCTTGAATTCGCCAGTGATCCCACTCATAGAATGGGTCTTTCGATACGGGAGCCTTGTCGTTTCTCGGGATAGCCCAGTTGTCATATTCCTGCCAGATCGCGGTGGCTTCAAGTTCGTCCTGGCGTCGGAGCGCCTCGTCGTTCTGCCAAGCCCAAGAGAGAACCGGAGGTCGCTTCTCCTCTTGAGTGATCTCCTCTGGGACGCGCAAGAGGCTCATCTCGTAGCAGAGCATTGCGTCCGCCATGGCGCAGTCGCCGTGGTTGTGCTTTGCGGCGGATGGGTCCTTCTGCTCTGAAGCGGCTTTGTGGTTCACCGTGCCATCCGGCATCCATTCGTACGCCTTGAACTCGTTGGCTCCAAGGACCGCCGCTTCTGATGGGTTGAAGAATGCGCCGTAAATGGGGCCGTCCGGGTCAATGGCCCTGCCCATGGCATCGCGGATGGTGTGAAGAACGTGCATTCGGGTGGCCGGGGTGAGAAAGATGCCGGGTTTGTTCGTCGGTTGCGCGTCGGCCTTGGTTTCGTCGCGATGTAGGTGAACGTTGATGTAGCCAGCATTCTTGTAGACTTGCCCGAAGTTTTGCCCGACAGCCCCAAATGAATCCCATCCTGTGTAGGCGTCATTCAACCAGCGCGACATGGCGAGACACATCTGCCCAAATTCAGTTGGGTTCTTCTCGCAAACGACGAGCTCGACCAACTTCTCGCCGGTGTCGATGTTCCCGGCGGAGTAGACCGAGTTTGACCATTTCGATCCGCCAGACACGTCGGCAGCGGCGGCAAACCGAACTCCGACGGGCGGCGTGATGTCTCCCCGTTCGTCGCGGTGGAAGTCGCCCCAGAGGGACACCGGGCCGTTCCGGTCTTCGATGAAGCGGATCGGCTTGAAGTCTTTGTCGTATTCGAGCTTCCCGACGAATGTCGGAGGCTTGCAGTGAAGTCTGGCGTGCTCCTCAAGTTTCGCAACGTCGAAGAACGTGATTCTGGACGCGCCTTCGTCCATGTCCCACTCGCGGGCCATTACCACGTCATCGCGACCGCAGCGCCGCCATTGGTCATCGTAGGCCGGGCTCCGGTAACGACCATCCCTGACGACGGGGTAGTCTTCCGGGATTGGGTTCACCGTGTCGATGATCTCGATTCGGTCGGGGAACGCCCGGTAAAGCCCCCTCGAATGGCTCGGGCTGTCTTTCCAGTCCAGTTTGAGCTGGAGGATGTTGGGGTCCTTGCCGAGCAAGGCATGCTTTGTGGCCGTACCGTTCACGGTTCCAAGAGATACCCGGCAACGAGTTGAGTCCATACAGGAGTCCCACGCCTCGAAAGCTTTCACTTGGGGGTCCCAGAATGGGGCCTCGTCCATGAAGGCGAAGAAGGGGCGTCCGGCGCGGGCGAAGTTTGGCCCAGCCGTCTCGCCAGAGATCAAGGAATTCGTGTCGGGGAAATACCGCTTCCCGAGGGTGGGTTTGATTGGACCCACGAGCCATCGCGGCATGAACTTGTGGATGTGGTCGATCTTGGGAAGGAGGGCTTTCGGCTGCTTCGCGTCGTCAATGTAGTCAGCCCGCCACGATCCGACGACCCCCTGAATGTCGTATTTGAACACGCATAGGTGGTGTCCCATAATGAGAAACAGGAACGACCCACCCTGGCAGCGCGACTTGGTGCATCGCATGTCCCGCTTTCCAAGATTTTCGTAGGCTTGGAGAACGAAATCGTCCTGGGCCTTCCACGTAATGAACGGCGTCTTCTGAAGCCCTTCTGCGGCAAGCCTTGGGTCCTCGCCAACCACGAACACGTTGATGTGAAACAGGATGTCTTTGGCGCAAATCTGCCTGATCTTCCGTTGCCGGGTCTCGTTTAGCTTGGCGTAGTCCAGAATCCACTTCCGAAACTCTATGTTCCCATCCCAATCCTTGGGGACTTCGGAATAGAAGGCTGGCACGGACGGCTTAGGCATGACTGGCCTCCGCACTCCGGGCATATCCCATGATTTGATTCTGGATGCTCTCCGGGGCCTCGGCTACACGGTTCTGGATGTCGCTGTAGACCTCTACCAAGTCCTCAGCCGTGTCCATCGCCCTGCCGCGCCGCTCTTCGGCCTCCGTGTTCTTCGCCATGCTTCGGTTCACATAATCCGAGAAAAACTTCTGCCGAAGGCTTGGGTTTGTCCTGATGTCCTGAAGAAAGCCGAAATCCCCGGCGTTCGGGGCTGAATAGGGATCGACATCCGGATTCTTGTAGTTGTCGTATACCCAGTCCCATCCGGCGTTCGAGTCTCTTTTCTTGTCGTCCCACCGTGAAAAATCGAGAGGAGCATTTCTCTTGGCCTTGAACTCCTTCGGGGCTTCTCCCTCTGATTCGGACTCGGACTCTGCCGGTCCATCCTCGCTTATCGCAAGCGGATGTGGGGCGTTCTCAACCCCGGGGACCTTCAGGTTGTAAATCATCGCGTCGGCGGCGATCTTCGGATAGTCTTCGGGCCAGAACTCGCGGATGAGATGCCAAAACCGGTGTGTCCGGTCGATTTTTACCTCTCCGGTCTTCAGGCTCTCCTCCGCCTCTTGGAACTCCGACCCCCTACCCTCTCCCCTGGCGATAGAGCGCAAGGTCTTGGTCCATTCCATCCAGGTCTTTTGCCCGCCAAAGTCGAAGCGTGGAAGAGCCAAAGGGAAACCGCCCGAAGAGGTAGAGAGGTGGGGCGAGACCCGGCCTCTTGTCTTCAGGCGGTTACGTCATTGCATTTTGCAATGTCAAGTGGAATCGGTTGTCGTTTCATCCTACACTACTATTGCATTTTGCACTTCCATGGCGATTTTCGGGGCTCCCACGTATCCGTAGCGTCCATCATTTCGACCTCATCGACCAGTTCGGCCTCGATAACGTCGTCCTCGGCAACGAGAAGAACCCTCTGTCCGGACTGATACGTCTTGATGCCGAGTTTGGCGATGCGCTTCTTCATGGTCCGGCAGTCAACACCGGCCACCTTGGCGACAAGGGATACTCTGACTCGACGGTCGTTGGGGCTCATGGAGGCTCCTTTTAGCAGTGGTCAAGGGTCATGGAAGGGCCAAGCGCGAATCCGTGGTGCGCCCAACAATTCCACAACGCGCTTCGCTTCGGCTCTTCCTTCGGCGCGGACGTCGCCTCGCCGGTCCCGTTGCATTTGGGGCAGTATAGATCCCCGTATGGGCCACGCATTGGCGCATAACCATCGCCTTTGCAGTGGGGGCATTTCTCGGGTTCCTTCGCCTTCTCCTTCGGCTCGTCGAGGCGGCGGAGAATCCAGTGACGCGTGGTTTTCCATTGGTCATGTAGTAGCACGGCGTGCTCGGCTTCCAATACGGCAGACCATGCTACAGCAGCGGTTTCACCCATGAGTGTTCCGAGTATGAAGTCGGACTTTTTGGGGATGTCGCACTTTTCAATGGAAAAGGCCACGATCACGCGTCCTGTTGTCGTATCGAACGGAGAGGTAACTATCGGCAGCCTGACGACGCCGATGGGCAGCGGCGCGGTGGATGGGGAAGCGGCGAGGCGTTCCCCGGCCTTGCGTATACACTCGATGGTGTCGTATTTCTCCCCCGAAGGCGGAAGTATGCCAGCGTCGCGCATCGCAGCCCACACACGGTGGAACTGGTCTTGCTCCAGGTCGCGGGTCTTGGCGTTCGCGGCGAGCTGGGCTTTGAGTTCCGAGTTGTGGACTTTCACAACGCCCAGTGCAATTCCGCATCCACCAAGACGTTCTTTTGTTTCCTGAAGTGCGACACGGGTAATCCGCGACTCGGCTTCCAGTTCCGAGTTGGCCTGCATGAACCGGTCGAGGGACGCCTGGAGTTCGGCGATGCGTTTGTCTTGCTTTTCCAGAGCCCCGGCCTTCCATTGCTGGTCTTTCACGGCGTCGTCGCGCTGGCGTTCCAGTTCCGCCACGCGGGCGTTGAGGGAGGTAATCTCGGGGGCTGTAATGAATGCGCCGTAATGGTGGATACTCTCTTCCTCCACTGGGCCGAGGTCGTGGAGGATGGGAACCGAGAAAAGAAAATCGACCTTGGACTCACATCGACAAACACGTCCCTCTGCGGGGTTGTAATAAAACCACCCCGGAAGCGGGGAACAGTAGGCGGTGATCTCCCACCGGTGCGCCTTCCCGTCAACGGGGCTGTCGGCTGTCAAGACTGGTTTCATGCGCCTTCTCCTTTCGTGAGAATGTCGAGCACGACCCGAAGGGTTGCGGATGGAGTATCGCGCTTGGAAAGTATCGCTTCAATCTCTCGCCGAAGGCTTTGCCGAGCCTCGCATTCCTTCTTCTCGCATTCATCTCTTTCCACGCGGGCAAGGTTTTCCGGCGTTGCCTCTCGAATACTTGCAACTCGTCTGCCCCATGACGAGCGCCCACTTTCTCGTCGCGTTGAAGCCATCCCAAGACCGCTTCGTCTGAATATGGTCTCTGGCAGTGCGGCAATTCGGACCTGCGTTGCCGTTGCCCGAATCACCGACGATACAACCGGCGAGTCTTGGCGATACGCGGGATAGTAGATTACAGAGTCCCCCACCTTGAGATTGTCGAGCCATTCGCTCATTTCGCCTTCTCCTTCTTGCCGTCTTTCGGCCACGTTTTGCCGATGCCCTGGATTTGGTCAACGAGGTCTTCCGCGTGCATCTTCGCGGCCTCAGACGTGGGCTGCTGTCCGCTACGCATCTTGAGCCCGCCAACCCACGTCACCCACGCCTTCTTGCGCCCCGAGTCCTCGACCGCGATCCGAGCGCCCTTGTAGTCGGCGATGTGCCGCTTGCGGGTCTTTGTCGAAACGTCTCTCCATGTGGCTTTCATTTCGCGTTCTCCTCTGCTTCGAGTCAAAGGTTGGCCTGACGTATCGCGCAGGCTTTCGCGGCCTCCAGGGTCTTCTTGAAAGCGACGCGAGCGCCGCAAACAATCACGTCGTACGGGGTCCGCTTGTCCTTGGTCTCCTCGACGCCAATCCGAATGCCGCAATACGTTGCCGACCAGCACGGTCGCTTGAACTCCTTGCGCTCTTCCCAGATGACTTCAGGGTCTGTCATTCGTTCGCTCCTTTCGTTCCTGACATAGCATCCATTTTCTCGTGGTGAATGCACCCGAAAAACTCGGGGACGTTGGCCTCAGCCCCATACGCTTCGACATCACTGACCTCGACCATGCTTTCAGGCGTCTCAATGATGTCTCGCCTTCGTATCGGGGGACGCACCGCTGGATCGCCGGGCTTGCGCTCTGACACGTCCGGGAATGAGTCGTCATACCAGAACACCCTGTAGCAGGTCCCGATGTTGAAGCGATACCCGTTCCTTGCCGTCCCGTAGTGGGCTCCGGTTCGAAAGTGTCGGCAAGAAGCACACCTGTTTGAAATGTCCACGTCATTCTCCTTTCAGCCTTCGATGTCGCGCCGGGCTTGCGCCGGGCGAGGGTCGTTCTCTTTGTCGATGTCGATGGTCAGGCACGCGCTCTTATCCGCGATGCGCCGGAGAATCCGGAACCATTCGGAATCCGGGGACAACTTCTGCCCGTCGATTTGCGTTGTGATGATCGTGGACTTGAGATTCTGATACCGACCGTTCACGATCTCCCACAAGGTCTCCCGCTGGTAGTCGGTTACGGCGATCACCTTGATGTCGTCGAGGACAAGAACCTCGCACTTCTTCACCACGTCGAAGATTTCCTCCACGGTCATTCGGCCCCCGGATGCCGCGTCATCCCGGAACCGGGCGGCGTAGATCATGCCGAGAAGGTTCCGAATCTCGACCAGGACTGCGGAGATTCCCGAGTCCCGCAACTGGTTCACGACGGCGGCGGCGACGTAGGTCTTCCCGACCCCGGACGACCGGCCCTTGATGGCTACGTTCAGCATCCGCTCGGGCTCTTGGTAAATCGTCGCCCGAATCCATTCGTTGAGATGGCCCGCGCAAGCCGTCTGCCATGCCCGCTGCGGGTATTTCGCGTCGGGGTGCGACAGATCGGTCATCTTGGCGTTGCAGAACCTGTCTGGAGTCCTGAATTCCTCGCGGTCGACGAAGCGCCGCGCCGTGTTTCCCTTCAGGCGTTGAAGCAAAATAGCATAACCCTGCGGACATATGGTTCCTCCAGCATTTTGACCACTCATGTCTCCACCGAGGATGTCCTTTGTTCCTGGAGGATAGATCGCAGTCCAATCAAGGAGCCCAGGGCCATCCCGTCTGGCGTCCCGGCAGTGCGGGCACGGGGCCGTCTCGCACCACGGGCAGGGGTTGTGCGTCGGTGGAAGCTGGAAGTCGGTCATGGGTTATCCTTCCTCTTGAAATTCGAGACTCGGCTTTACGAGTTCTCCGTCAATAGCGAGCGAAGCCTTGAAGAAAAACAGGTCTGCGAATTCAGCCCGATTCTCGTAGCGCTCTCTTTCAAACTCGTCAGTCGCGTGGAGACCTCTTCTACCGGCCTCATTTCCTGGGTGTCCAATCAACCACGCAAAGACATCGTGAATATCCGCCCATGGGTCGCTGTGCGGTCCGAATCTATCGTCCAGGTCGAATTCAGCATGAATCGTGATTTTCATTGGTTCGCCTTTCTCAGAATCCCAGACAGGATCGGTCGATGGTGGGATCGACGGGAATTTCCTTGGAGCGGTAGCCGCCGCCGTTGCCGGTGGACTTCACCCCGAGAGGGGCCGGGCCGTAGCGGTCGAAATGCCGCGTCAGGAACATTGGCAGGCTATGACCGACAAATCCCTCGAATCCGTCCTGAAGAAATTCCAGCCACCGCTTCCGTATTTCCTCCATCGGGTGGGTTTTGAGCCGGGTCGCCAGATGGACCCATGTCCCCTTCATGGATTTCCACGACGGGGTTTCTCCGGGGTAGGTCTCCTGCCACCGCTCGATGAACCAGTTCTTTTCTTCGAGGGTGGGGCCGCTGCCTTCTTTGGCCGGGGTGGATTCCTTCACAGCCTTCCTCTCGGTTTTTTGTGGTGTTGCCTGCTGAGGCTCGGGGAACAAGGAATCGGTCGGAGGCGGGGGAGAAGTATCTTCTGTTTCCTTTGGTTGGGTTTCCTTTGGTTGGGTTGGGTTGGGTTTATGCGGCCACGGTGACACTTCCGGATTCCCATGGACGCCGCTGTCCGCCGCGTGGCGTCCATTGTCCGCCGCGTGGACGCCGACGAACGTCCGTCCGGCCCTCTTCACCCGTTTTTTCATGAACTGAGGGGCATGGTCGGCCCAATCGTGGATCACCAGCCGGTATTCCTCGGATACGTCCAGCCAGTGACATTCCACGAGGGCTTGAATGAGTTCGTCGGGGCTGCATCGGGTCCATTCCATGACGCCACAGATTTCCTCGTTGCTGAACTTGCCAACGTCCCCGAGGGGTGCGCTCGCCATGGTGACCTGCCAAAGGCCCTCCAGCAGCCCAATCGTCTCCCACCACGTCAACTTGAGCCGCGTCTTCAGAATCTTGAACTTGATGGTGGCGTCTGTCCCTGTCTTCATGACCGTCCCTCCAACTTCTCAGGGTCGATGGCCCCGAACCAAGTGTCGGACAGTCCGAACCATCGGACTTTGTAGAACGGGCAATCGCCAGATTCTTCGATCCAGCCGGATTTGAGTAGTGCCTGCATCAATTGGTTGGGCTTATTCAGCCAGTCCAAACGCTTTGCGACCTCTTCATTCGACATGCAAAGCGTCCCCTTGTTTTCGGGCTCCTTCGCAAGTTCCCACAGGCAAGTCAACAGTCCTACGATTGCGTATCTCCTAAATCCAAGTTCCATGGCCAATTTGTCAAAGGCGAGAATTCTCTCAAGGTGGATGGAGTCTGCTTCCGTCATTTCTCCACCCCCTCGAACGAGATGCGCGAGGCTCGGAGCCAAGCGTCGAGGTCGGAGCGTCGGTAGACCGGCTTGTTCCCGAGAAGCGAGTAGGGAGGCCCCTTCTTTCGGCTCCTCCATGTCTGAAGCGTGTTCGCCGAGCAGCTCATATACTCAGCGGCTTTGGCGGTGTCGAGAAAACTGTCGTCCATTGGCAGTGCCCCTTTGCAGGTGTAGGCAAGGCCCATATCGGGCCAACAAGGGCAGTAATCCTACAACAACCGTGCCCCTTTCAAGCGAAATCTTCCCCCCGCGACCTTTTTGTTGGCGTCAGCAAAATGGTCAGTGCTGCGGTTGGCTTGAGACAACCGTCGCAACGGTCTCTACGCCGTCCTTGTCGGTGATCTTGATCTCGTCTCCGGGGTTGGCGTGGGGCAAAAATGCCATCATCTCCCGCTTCCAAAGTTCCATCTTCCGCCGCCCCCACTCTTCCGCCAGTGCCCGCTGAATCGTTTGGTCCATATTCAGTCGCCTCGCAGTCGTTGTTCGATTGTGATCCTGGAAACGCTCTCCTCGCCGTTGATTACCTCGCGCAAGGACTGGAGCCGGGCGTAGGCGTTCCCGTGTCCTCCGCAGACCATCTGCCACTTCTCGCCATCAATCTCGTAGGTCGCCACGATGGCAACCGTGTCGAGGTTGTAGGCTTCACCGATTTGTTTGGCCTGTTCGGCCAGCCGGTCGGCCATGTCGTCGGCGTGTTTCTCAAAGTCGCTACTCATTCGGCTCCTCCCGTTTCTCGTGGTGAATGCAGCCGAACAACTCCCCGACGGTCAAAATGCCCGTTACAAGCCCGCCGGGGATGTCAACGTGGTCCGAGTCCACCATCTCAAGGCTGTTGTCTGGGATCGGGGAGTTGTCGCCGCTTTTTTGCGATGAGTAGAACGCCCTCTCACACGATCCGCGACCCGGAGGGCATGGCACGGTAAGCCTGTACAACTTCACCAGCATCGGACGAAAGTGCTTGCAGGTCCGGCAGATGTTCTTCTCCATGGTCAGCCCCTTTCAGTGTTTGATTGCATACCAGACGCACATCCCGAGGACGATAAGGGCTCCCCAGACCGCCAGCCCGGCCAGGATCGCCCAGAACCAGCCCCAAGGGGACGGTTCGGGGTCCTCTTCCGGCGGAATGGTCTCCCGCACCCGCGCTTCCCACGTCCCGTCTTCCGCCTTCCGCCGCGCCACCACGGCCTTCAGGGTTCGCCCAGCGTCACGTTGTTTCATCGCCGTCTCCTTTCACCATGTCTTCGTCGATCAGCCCGAATTCCACGAGGTCGGCCACCGCCACGGTCTGGACCCTCCGCCCAGGGGTGTGAACCTTGATCCGGCAGTCTCGAATCCGAGACAGCATCGTCCGGCGGCATACCCCAGCCAGCCGCGCCGCCTCCGTAACACGAATCCGGGTTGGCGTGCCCACAACCTCGCGGCACTTCGGGGCATCAGGCCCAACCCAGGCCGTATCGCCAACCGGCTCCCGAACGTCTGGAATATGCCACTCGCCATGTCTGCTTGCGTCAGCCATCTTCCCCCCTCCAGTCATCCCACGAGGTCCATGTGGAGTCACATCTGACCATGTGGGCCATTTCCAAAACCGAGTTTTCGAGTTCCAGGCACTTGTTGTGGCGCTCCAGTTCATCCCAGTCTATCAACCCGTCATGGAATACGCGATCATGCCAATTCATGGAACGCCTCCATCTTCACAGGCAGACCACGAGGTCGTGGAGTCCCGGCAATACGTCACCCGCTCCGCCTCCCGGCACGCCAGCCAGTTCTCCGTATCCGCGCACCAGCGGTCGATCTCGTCACTCATGGGGAAGACTCCTTCCCGTCGCAAAATATCACCCGCTTGTGCATAGCGACCCACATGTCTCTTTGTTCCGCTTCCGCCTCTTGAATCATTCTCAGTGATTCCCCCACAGACTCGAAAACTGGCAAGAAATGTCCCGCATACCCGCTTTGTATCACCTCAGATCCGCTTTGCCCGTCAACCATCTGCCCAATGGAGTCGATGGACGCGACTCGAATCCAAATAATCGTCCCATTGTTCTTCGACGTAAACTTCACAAAACCAGGGTTTTCCTTACTCATCTTCCTTCATCGCTTTCTGCCGCGCCACTTCCTCGGCCACGGCCTTGTCGTAGATGGAACGGTCCCACAGGGCGTCTTCAGGAGCCTGTTGGGTCCAGGACTTCGCCTTCAGGGCCTCTACCTCCAGTTTCTTCATCCCCTCGACGTGCGCCATGTAGAACATCCCCAGCAGCAGCGCCGTCATGCACACCGCCACCACGCATGGGAAAACAGGTATCGGTTCGCGTCTCACAATTCTCATTCTCCACCGCCTTTCTCGTCGATCTCCGTCACACGATACACGTCAAAGTCGCATGTACTCGTGAACTCATGCTCCCGTATCTGCTCGAACAAATACGGGCTCCAGTAGTGCCCATTACGGGGAATGTGGGTGAACTTCTCACCGACCTTCAACTTGTTCAGCCTCACACGCTCGAAACGAAGCGTGAACCCCTCCCGCCTCGCAATCGGAACCGTTACTTCGTCTTCCTCGATCATCGGAATGTGCCTCCCTGCATCATGTCGGCCACGGCTCCAGAAATCCCGTCCGGCAACTTCACGTAAAGCCGCTGGAGCGCCACCAAGTCCGACAGAAAACCAGACTCCGGGACGTGGAGCAGGTGAAACCCCGGAAGCAGATGGTCATAATCCGTCAAACGCCACACCCGGTCCTCGCCAACCGGGTCCCTCCCGTGCAGCGCAAGCCTCTGAATCGACTCCGATAAACAGTAACGATCCCCCACCGGGACCTCATCAAGACGAACATACTCCAGAATCATCGGAATTCTCCTTTCTGGGATTCCACCCGCGCCGTCAGCATCCGCAGGCTCCCACGCTCCATCCGATACGCCTGCCCCGCATTCCCCTTGTCGTCATACTCCGCCACCCGAACCGAACTCTTCCCGTCCCCCACCGTATACCGCGTCGTCACAACCCCCGATGCCTTGTCGGTCTCCCGAACCACCTTCGGAGCCACATCCCCACGCCCGTAATGCAGATTCGCCTTCCCGTCACTGTCAAACGTCAGATAAATCATCAGGAAATCTCCTTTGTCGATTTTGGCCGGGCGGAGTTACCGCCTTGGGGGCTTCGCTCCCCGCAATTGTGGACCGGAGGCCAGGATTCGAACCTGTTACCATGACGCGCCAGGACGCCGCTTCGAGTTTACGTCAGCGGGTCCGCCCGACCAACCCCACTCCCTACCCCCACCACACCCCCTCTGTCAACCACAGAGTGATACAACATCGACAATATCTGCAACATCGACATCGAAATGAAGCATAGAGCCCTCCAAATACACCGAGACGACCGGAGAGCCGCCTGAGACCCAGATCGTCGATCCTAGCCCCGTTTGCGGCCCAGGAAACCCACACACAGAGAACCACGTTACCACCGTAAGCAGGGGGCTCCCTCTCGCTACCGGGGGGTTCCACGCCGCAAGCAGAGGGTTCAACTACCCCGTAAGCAGGGCCAGAAACGAAGAGGGGGGAAACCTACGGAAGGGGGGTGATGTCCCATGACGGCAGTATTTCGGGGGGTGTGTAATTCCAGCGCATATAGGGGGGAAAGCAGATGCTGATGCTGAATTGTAACTTCTTCCCGGATTCTGAAGCCGAATTCCCCGTTTTCCCGAATTCCACCCACCCAGACGCATCTTCTGCATCAACCCAATCCACACACATTTTCGGGAGAAGGGAGATACATACGCTTCCTACGGTCGGGGGTGGCGGGGGTTCCGGGCAAAAAACCGGGGGAAAAGGGGACCCAAAGCCGAGGAAAAGGCCCTGCTCCACCCACATCTTCGCTAAATGTATATTTATCGAAGTGCGCAAGGTGTGGCCTAAGCCTTGCATCCTCAAGGGCATAGCACCTAACAGCGTGGCGTGTGTCTCTGTTGCGTTGACGTTCGTCTAGGCACAAAACACGCCAATCCATGGGTAAACAGGGTGGAAACCGGGGGCAAGGCCAGCATCCTGGAAGTTGGTTGCTTGCGTCAACCAACGCGTTCAAGGATTGATACAATCCCCCATCGGTCGGGCGATTGCTGCAAATGCAGCAACGCGTGCGCGTGTCGGTCGGGGCGAGATAACTTGCCCCCGCATCTCAGACCCACAAAAAATGCTGGTGGCAGCTACAAAAAATGCTGTTCTAGCATCCCGAGCAATTCCGCGACAATTCCATCCTGCTTCCCCTGCTATCTCTATCTCTCCTCTATCCCCCATCCCCCTTTCCCCTCTCTTTCCCTTATTCGGGCCGTCTGCCCCTGGAGTCTATCCCTTGGCCTTCCTGCGCCTCCGGCCCTCCCCTTGGCCTATTCCCCTCGCCTCCCTTCCCAGACCTTGCCTTGGGGTTTCCCCGCCCTTTCCCGGTGGTTGCCCGTCGGTCCCTGGATTCCCCGGAATTGCCCCTTTGGGGTATTCTGTTTCCCAATTCTTGGGTATTGGGTTTCCCGTTTACCCATGTTTTCCGAATTCTTTTCCTTGGGGTAAAATCCTACCCATTGATTTTGTTGTGGTTGCTGAATTCTTTGCGTATGAAAACTTGACGTTTGTGTTGGCATCTTGCTTGCAATACCTTGGCCTGTGAGCAGAGAGAAAAAGACCTTCGGTCACTCTCTCACAGTCCTTTGACAAACGAAACCCAACTCACACTGGGGGATCAATACAGGCCAATCGGACAGCGGGGTTGACTCCTACTCCATCTAGCGAGACTGGACAGCCCCGAGGGACGTGGGCGCCACAATCCATCGCAGGGATACCAACACTATCCGAGCCGAATGGACGGCAACCGACCCTCGCCAAACGCCAAGCCGTAAAAGCCGAGACAAAGACAAACCCGGGAACCTACTCGCCAGCGGTGGCGATAGGGCAACCGGAGACACAAACCTTGACCTTGCCCACTCTTGCGGCGGATTGCACCGGCTCGGACGGTGGCCGTACTGAGTGGGCGAGACTGAGGGCTTGAATCAATTCCCAGAAAGAGGTAGCGACAATGCCAACATACTTTGACGGACTCTTGAGTGTCCCACACTGTGTGACTGACTCCCGAATCCTTTACCAGTCCACAAGCGGGAACGTTTGCGGATTGGCGTGAGGGTTTGACCCTGCTACCCCACTCAAGGAGTTGAAACAATGCCGACGTTAGCCAGCCTGATTAAAGCGGGACACGCTCCTACGCTATACGGCCCAGACCGATTGACAGACCGGTGGGAAGTCTTGTGCGGTGGGTATGGTTTTTCCTTCCCCTCCCGTAGGAGCGCAATCCGCGAAGTCAACAACATAACCGGCGGCGACTGTGAAACCATCGCCCCGAGTTTCGTCTTTTCCGAGCGCTGAAACCCTTCCCAGTGCCCCCGAAGGCGATTGGGTGGAATAGACCCTTGCGGGCCGACCCCAGCCCTTGGTGGAGTGGATGAGGAACACCCGAGGAAAGGAAACAAGACCATGAAAGACCCGATCAAACTGGACCCTCAGACGAAACTGGAGCGACACGTTGCGCGTTGGTTGCGCGACATGGGGACGGGATACAACGGCCACGATGGAATTCAGGCCGCATACGAAGACCTGATGCACGGGGGCTGTTCCTCCGGGATCGTTTCCCACCTGATTTATACTCGCGATTGCGCGGCATTCTACCGCCGCCACATGGGGGAAATCGACGCCATGCTCGTGGAGATGCTTTCCGACTGCGGTGGGACGGTCGCGGAATTGTTCGCCCGTGCCGGGTGGGACGATTCAGACCCCCTCGCCCGGTCGGATGGAAACCAGAACATTCTGGCGTGGTTCGGCTTTGAGGAAACCGCCCGCCACCTGATGGACCGGGCCGGTGTGGAAGTCTGACACTCTCCCCCGCCCTCCCGGCGAGCCCTCGGGTTGGAATCCGAGGGTTGATCGGGGGAACGGAACCCCACTAGAGACAAAGGAGACAACGACAATGCCGCGACCGCCGAAACTCGGAACCGTCTGGCCGATTGGCGCGAGACTCTATGACAAGAACCGGAAAGAGATCGGCTCTTGCATGTGGACGCCTAACGCCGTCGCCAAGGCTTTCATGGAATGCAACCGGGCGGAGTACGTCAAGGGGTGGGGAGAGAAGACGCTGACACACCGGGACGCATACGCAACCCGGATGGCAGACTGGAACGTTGCCACAAGCTGCTTGATCCTGGACTAACCATCCCGAGGGGCGGGGGGAACAAATCACACGGAGGTGACACAATGGAACGACAGACAGTCAACGGGGTCGACGCATACCGACCCGATAGAGCCGACATTGAAGGTTTGCAGGTCGGGGACAATGCGGTTGACGTGTTCGGCGAGTGGTCCGAAGTGACGGAAATCTTCGCGAGGGGCGACAACTGGAAAGACGGGGGCGCGTACGTTTGCTTCTACACTCGGATGAAGCTCGGCGGTACAGTCTCCGGGGACATGAGGGAAGGGGAAACAATCTTCACCATCCCGCTTGGCCGTGTGGTCGACCGGATTGACTCCATCCAGTGGGAAACGGCGGTGACACAATGAACCGACACGCGTACGAAGCAGAGCGAATCCGGCTGTATCTGGCCGAGGTTGCGACCTGCAACCGGTACTTCGCCCGACCGAACCCCAAGCGATACGGCCAGTGGATGAAGGCGGTAGCCGAAGCACGGGCTTTCCGCGACACTCCCCGCCCGAATGACGTTCCTGGGGACGACTTCGCGGAAAACCTGGAAGTCGGCGAAATTCCAGGGTGGATGCTCCAGGGGGTGACACCATGACAACGCAAACACTCCCCCTAACCGAACAGTACCGCCCGCGCCAGTGGTCCGAAGTCGTGGGACAGGACCGCGCAATCCAGCGGATTCAGGCAATCGGGAAACGCGGATACGGCGGTCGCGCTTTCTGGTTCTCGGGGGCAAGCGGGACGGGGAAAACAACCCTCGCCCGAATCCTCGCCGCCGATCTGGCCGATGAACACAACGTGCAAGAGCTGGACGCCTCAGACCTTACCCCGGCTCGACTGAAGGAACTGGAGTCGGGCATGGCGTGTATGGGACTGGACTTCTCGGGGCGTGGCCGTTGTGGCCGCGCCTATATCGTGAATGAGAGTCACGGGTTGCGCTCCGACACCATCAGACAACTCCTTGTCATGCTGGAGCGAATCCCGCCCCACGTTTTGTGGTGCTTTACCACCACTTCCGACGGCCAAGCGGATATGTTTGAGAGCAAACTGGACGCCAACCCGCTCCTTTCGCGGTGCGTTGTGATCGCCCTTACCAACCAAGGCTTGGCGAAACCATTCGCCGAGCGGGCGCGGGAGATCGCAATCGCCGAAGGGCTGGACGGGAAACCTCTGGAACGGTACGTCAAACTGATTCAGGGACACCACAACAACTTGCGGGCCGCTTTACAGGAGATCGAAAGCGGCGGGATGCTGGACTGACAGGAAGAGGGGAGCGAAGAGGGGACGGGGGAAATCTACAGCCCGCGAGGGCGGAAAGAGAACGAAGATGGAAACAATCCCGCTGTTGCAAGTCGGCGAAACCTACACCACACCGAAGGGGGCGGTTGTCCGCCGGTTGCATCACTCCTACTCGCTCCACGTTGTGGGAAACAATACGCATTGCCGTTTCGGGACACGGGAGGAAATCCTGAGCGACCTTGCGACCTACGAATTGACGGGGAGCCTACCACATGCAAAAGCGCCTTCGTGGCTGTAACCCCCTCCCGGTGGGCCGCGCATACCGACACGCGGAGAAAGGCCGAGACCGTGCAAGTCGAGAAACTCAACACCCAAACCGCGCGAAGAATGGGACAGGTCCCGAGGGGCACGGTCCGCATCGAGAACCGATCCAAGGCCCCGGACGCTCTCGTCTTCCGGGTGTTCGAGGACGTTCTTTCTCGTGGGCTGGCCCGGGGCGCGACGGCATTCATTCCCCGTACGACCGTTCGGGCCACAGCCTCCAGCGGGTATCGCCGTGCTGGATACTACAAGCCGGGCGTCTACATTCATGAGCGAGCCCGCCATCTCGTGAGGGTCACGTTCCCTGACCAATGGGAGGCGTTCTCGTGGCCATCCATTTCCCTA
>Ga0074198_1000941_pt1 | contig 23593 bp, 23 predicted proteins | sample EPASupsiteSAE323_FD_64527 | JGI IMG/M metagenome (GOLD analysis project Ga0074198, IMG submission 64527) | Bioremediated contaminated groundwater from EPA Superfund site, New Mexico - Sample SAE3-23 | ecosystem: Environmental > Aquatic > Deep subsurface > Groundwater > Contaminated ...
CTCTCCTTTATTTTTGCTTTCCTCGTTTTTCATAGGTAATGGATTATATATTAATTATCTCAATAATTCGGCTGGTCGATTGCTGTGGAATTAATTTGCTCACTATTACTATTTTTGCCCCAACCTGCCTGGCTTCTTTTATTTTTTTTTCTAAATTAACATCGTTCTGGCTCACTGCAATTATTTCAGGTTTTATCTTTTTGATTATTTCCAGATATTCCCCATCATTTGTCATTTCCGGTAGTAAAACCACATAATCTACCATTTTTAATTTAGTTAAAAAAATCGCTCTATTCTCCTGATTATTTATCGGCCGGTTTATCCCTTTATTTTTTTTGATATTTTCATCCGATTCCAATAATACTATTAATATCTCTCCCTCTGCCTTTGCTTTTTCCAAAAACTCAATATGTCCCATATGGACAATATCAAAACATCCGCCAACCAAAACTATTTTTTTAGCCGCCCTGTCAAGGGAGGTGATCTCGATTTTATCGAGATCGGAGGGTTTATTTATTTTTATTATTTGTTTCATTTGTGTCTCTGGTGAGAATCGGACTCACATCACTCCCTTCGGAGGGGAGTATTCTATCCATTAAACTACAAAAACATTTGCTCCCTATTTTACCTTATTTTTTCTTGTCAAAATCTGTATCGGCACCAGCATCAAATTATTGGTGATAGTGTAAATTATTGACGGTAATGCCACGATTGGATTAAATAAAGATAATGCCACCAAAGTCCCCAAAGTATAGTTTTTATAGCTTGCTGTCACTGCTAAAGTAATTTTATCTTCTTTTGTTTTCCCGATTTTCCATCCTAGCCAGAAATCAAACGAAATTAATCCAATTACTATTAATATTAAAAATATCGATTTTTCCCAATTATCAAAAATTACCTGTCTTATTGGAGAAATTATTCCCATAATTATCAGGAATAAAAATATTACCGATAACCCCGATGCCTGCTTTACTAAATATTTTGCTAATCCTAAACTTCTTGTCAAAATCGCTGCCGCTATTGGCACTGCCACCAGCCATAAAATGGTCGTGCCCATTGATACGGGATTAATTTCAATACTGGTTTTGGCAAACAGCCAGACTAAAAATGGTACTACTATTGGGCTTAATGCATTTGAGATTGTTGAAATTACCAAAGATGTTTCTGGTTTTCCGCCATAAATACTCACCAAAAAAACTGATGCTCTTCCGGCCGGTATTACCGATGCTAATATTAATCCTAAAAATATTTCTTCGCTCAAAAAACTTTTTAAAAATATTAATACAATTAATGGTGAAACCAAATGAACTATTGCCAATATCAATGCCTGAATTTTAAAGTCTTTCAGTGCTTCTACAAATTCCTTCAAATCAATATCCAGACAGCTCAAAAACATCAATACCATCAAAAATATATTTAGATATGGATTTAATCCCTCTCCTAAACTTGGCGCCGCAAAACTGATTATTATCGCCAAAAAAATCACCAGCCAGGTATTTTTTGCTAACAATTTCATCATTACCTATCTTATCAATCCTAAAGCCATATACCAACTAAAAGGTTTTTTACAGACAGGGCATTCTTTTGGGGGAGTTTTGCCTTTATGAATATATCCGCAATTTAAGCATTTCCATTCCAATTCCGCCTCTTGGTTGTAAAGTGTGTTGTTGTCAATATGTGTTGCCAAAATAATATATCTTTCTTCGTGTTTTTCTTCTACTTCTTTCACTTCTCTAAATAATCTTTCTGCCTCGGCATCACCGTCAATTTTTGCCTGTTCTTCAAACGATGGATACATTTCTGTCCATTCATATCGTTCGCCGGCCGCTGCCATTTTTAGATTCTCAATTGTTTTAGCACTGTAAGGTCCAATCGACAGTCCGCTCTCAACATTCACCGGTTCTTTAATCATTTCAAATTCTTCCTCAGCATGGGCTCTTTCCTGATCTGCCGTTTCTTCAAACACCCTGGCTATCCATTCCAAATTTTCTTTCCGAGCCATTTTGGCAAACATATAATATTTATTTCTGGCTTGGCTTTCGCCAGTAAAAGCTTTAAGCAGATTTTCTTGAGTTTTGTTTGGCATATTACATTAATGTTAGCATATAAAAAATAATATTTGCCCTGTCGCCAGATAGTATAATTACTTATGTTTATATTTTCAGATAGTCAGAAAAGATGGTGGGAGTTTCTGTGGACCATGACGGAAAGGGAATTAAAATCAAAATATAAGCTTAGTATTCTTGGAATATTTTGGATAATTTTTAGTCCCATAATTCAAATGGTGATTATCGGGTTCATTTTTAAATTTTTTACGCCATTAAAAACCGAAAATTATTTATTTTATTTATTTTCTGGTTTAATAATTTGGAATTTTTTTTCATCTAGTGTAACCCGTAGTACCTTGGCTATTATTTCTGAGAGATTTTTATTAAAAAAAGCAGCATTTCCCAAAGAGACGATTATTTTATCTATAGTTTTATCTAATTTAATCCAACTATTAATCTCGATAATTTTATTAATGCCAGTGATAATTTTTATTGGAATAAAGATTAATTTTTTAACCCTACTCCTTTTACCTTTATGTTTAATCTTATTTTTATTATTTACCTCAGGCTGTTGTCTATTTTTTTCAGCTTTGAATGTTAAATTTCGTGACACTAATTTTGCAGTTAATTTTTTAATATCAGTTTGGTTTTATCTCACTCCCATAATTTATACCTTAGGTATGTTGCCTAAAAATATTTCTAGCTGGCTTTATTTAAATCCACTAACTGGTTTATTGGAGTTTTTTAGATGGTGTCTTTTTGGTTGGCCAATTATTAATCCAAATTTGGTGATTAGTAACATTATTATGGTTTTAATCATTTTTTTAGGCGCTTTCTATTTTTTTAAAAAGAAGAGTTTAGAATTTGACGATTGGATTTAATATGAAAAATGGAGAAGTTTTATTAAAAGGAGTTTCGAAAGTTTACAAAATACGCCGTCGGGGTTTAGATTTTCATAGTCAAAAAACTTTTTTAGCTTTAGATAATTTAAATTTAAAAATAAAATCTGGCGACAGATTAGGTTTAATTGGAAATAATGGTTCAGGTAAAACCACTTTGCTCAAAATAATATCGGGAATAGCTAATCCGACTAATGGCGAAATAGTTTCCAAAGGGAAAATAAATTCCTTATTAGAGCTTAGTGCCGGTTTTCACCCAGACCTTTCTGGTTTAGAAAATATCATGTTAAATGGGTTATTGGCTGGTCTAAATAGAAAAGAGGTTAAAGAGATGGTTGATGAAATAGTTAAATATTCAGGTCTTTCCGAATTTATTAATATGCCATTTTACACTTATTCTTCTGGTATGAAATTAAGGTTAGCTTTTTCCGTAGCGGTGCATTCAAATCCAGATATTTTAGTTTTTGATGAAATTGTTTCAGTTGGCGATGAAAAGTTTATTCAAATGTTTATCAAATATTTTGATAAGCTTTTGAAACAAAAAAAGACACTTATTTTTGCCACCCACATATTAAAAATATTGCCTTTATATTGCAATAAAACAATATGGCTGGAAGACGGAAAAATAAAAATGATTGATGAGACCAAGAAGGTTATAAAAATGTATAAACAAAAAAATAAACAATAATTATTTCTTTTGAAGAACAAAAAAGGCAATATTGGGCACTTGGTCGACTTTTTTCAAAACTATATTAGATTTTTTTTTGGGTCTAGGTTCAATAAATTCAATTAAATTAAAATTATTTTTTAAAAATATTTTAATATAGCTCTCTAGTGTTCGGTGAATATAATGAGTCATAACCCCATTAGCAATTTCTTTAATATATATCTTTTCTTTGAAATATTTTCCAAGTTTATATTCTTCTTTTTTTTCTTCCATAAACCAACGGTAATTTTCTTGATGATAAAAACAAGGGTGTGGAATAATAACCACTAAATAGCCTTTTGGACATAGATATCCGGAAATGTTTTTTAAGGATTGATCAATATTTTCCAAGTAAGTAAAAACCAAATTAGAAACAGCCATATTAAATTTTGGTTTTCTTAAATTACTATTTTTTTTCTCAATATCTTGTACCCAATAATCAATTTTTTGATTTTGTTTTTTAGCTGCAAATATCATTTCAGCCGAAATATCACATCCGGAAGAATTTCGTTTTAGATTATCAATAAGTCTAGTTAAATAACCTTCCCCACACCCTACATCCAGTATTTTATCTCCATTTTTAGTTAACCGTTTAATTAATTCAATTAATGCCGGAATAATAACTTGTGTATAAGGCGATGGATATTTTTCAGTCTTATCAAGAAGTTTTATATATTTATCACAATTTTTTTGCCAATATTTTTGGCTTAAAGATGCCATGTATAATTATAATAGATTATTCTTTGTTTGTGGTAACATTTATTCCTAGTGACGAAAGTTTTATTTATATACCCACCAATAACTTGTTATGGCTCTGGTTTGGTTGTCAAATCTCATGCTCCAATGGGATTATTATATCTAGCCACTTATATTCGCGATTTGGGTTATGAAGTAAATTTGCTGGATGCATTAGCAGAAGGTTTAAATAATACTGTCCATCAAAATAATACTACTCAAGTTGGTTTGAACTGGCCTCAAATCAAAAAATATATCAAAAAATGCAATCCTGATGTCATTGGAATTAGTGTCATGTTTACCGCCTATTATGATGACGCTTTATTGCTGGCAAAACAGATAAAAACTTTTAGTCCAAAAATAAAAATAATTTTTGGCGGTTCCCATGTCAGTATTAATCCCGCTGATTGTTTAAGTCATAAATTTGTTGATTTTGCCATTTATGGTGAGGGTGAAATAACTTTTAAAAAATTATTGGAGGCTATTAGTCTAGGAAAAAATTTTGAAAAAATTAATGGTCTTGTTTATAGGGATAAAAATAAAATAAAAATCAATCCGCCAGCCGATTTAGTTAAAAATTTAGATGATTTGCCTTTTCCGGATTGGGATTTGTTAAATCTTAAAAAATATAATCTCGGCGATATCTCTCAAATGAGAAAACCCTGTTTCATTGTTGAGACCTCCCGGGGCTGCCCAAATCATTGTGTTTATTGTTCTTCTTTTGCTGTCTGGCAGCATCATTGGCGAGGTCGGTCTGCCAAAAATGTGGTTGATGAGATTCAGCAGTTGATAAATAAATATGGTGCCAAAGAAATTTCTTTTTATGATGATAGTATGTCTGCTGATAAAAAAAGAATGATAAATATTTGCAAAGAGATAATTAAAAGAAAATTGGATATTAAATGGTCAACTCCTAATGGAATTGCCCATTGGACTTTAGACAAACCACTCTTAAAATTAATGAAAAAAGCTGGCTGTTATCGAATTACTTTTGGAATTGAATCGGGTGATCCTTTAATGCGAAGATGGATTGGTAAACCTTACAGTCTAGAGCAAGCCAGAGATCTTACCCAATATGCCAATAAATTAGGTTTTTGGACTCTTGCTACCAATATTATTGGTTTTCCTTATGAAACTCGTGATCAGATCAATCAGACATTAGATTTCTCTCTTAATTCTGATGTGGATATTGCTTTCTTTTTTAGATTAGGCTTGCGTCCTGGAGCTCCAGTTTATGAAATTTTTAAAAAAGAAGGCTTATTGCCTAAAGATAAAAAAATATTATTTTCAGAAAACTTATCATGCAACACTAAAAATTTTACCGGCAACGAATTAGTTGAAATTCAGCAACAGATGTATCGTCTATTTTTTAAAAAGAGGTGGGGAAATATTTTTAAAACAATAAAAAGATTAAAAATGAAAATTAAAAACCCGGAAGATTTTTTTTATGTTCTTAAACAGATCAAATATATAAATAATTTTGAAAAAGGCTGGGTATCTCAAAAATCCGGCATTCTTTTAAAAAGTAATCGTGTTTAATTTAAAAAACTTCAAATAATTCCCAAATCGGAATAGCTTTAAATCCAAATTCTCGCGCCGGTTTTATATCGCAGGACAATGAATCGCCAATGCATAAACAATTATTTTTTTTGAGATTTGTAAAATTTTGGATTTGTTTATAAATCTCAACATCAGGTTTTAAAAGTTTTGTGTAATCTCTGGAAAATATTTTGTTGAAAGTATTTTTTTTAAACCCAATTTTTTTTAAACCCAATTCCACTTCTTTTTTAGTGGAATTTGTCAGTATTAAATGTAAATATTTTTTTTGAGTCGATTCAATAAACTTAACTATTTCTGGATTTTTTTTGATAAATTTTAATTTATCAATTTTACTGTCAACTAAATCAAGGATATTTATTTCAGACATCGATGTAAAAAAACTGGTGGCTGCCGACCATGATCCCAATAATTTGCTTTTATTGTCAAATTCAGCCATTGTTAATTTTGTTTTATATTTTTTGGAAATTAGAAAAAATGTCTTTTTTAATTCAATTCCGATTTCATCGCTTTTATATAAAGTTCCATCATAATCCCAAATAATACATTTAACTAATCTTAAAAAACACCTCGATTTTATCCCTCTTTTAATTCTATTTAGAACTTTCATATTCTCGGAATATTATCTTTTGTAGTATTGTTCGTCACCCTTACCGCTTTGGTTTTGTTTTTAATTTCTTCTATATTTTTGCAGCCCAAATACCACATCGATCTTCTTAATCCACCAGTCAATTCAGTTATTACCGAAATTACACTGCCTTTATAGGGAATTAATCCGGAGACTCCCTCGTGGATAAAATAAAATGGCTGGCTATAGTTGGAAACAAAATTTTTGGAATTATCAATTCTGATAATTTTTTTGATAATTTTTTTGGTTTGAACTAGAGTTTTTTTAATTAATGAAATAGGGGAATATCTAACTTCATTGCTACACATTCCTGCTGAAAATTTATAATCCTTGCCTTTTATTTTTATAATCTCTCCTGGGCTTTCTCTGGTGCCGGTAAACAATCCTCCAATCATAACCGCATCAGCCCCAAATGCTATCGCTTTAGCTATATCGCCAGGGTATTCAATTCCAGTATCAGAAATTATTGGCACCTTATATTTTTTCGCCACCTTGTAGCAATCATTAATAGCGCTAAGTTGAGGTCTTCCAGTGCCGGTTACTAATCTAGTGGTGCAATGTGAACCTCCGCCAATACCCACTCGTATACTGTCCGCTCCGGCTTTAATTAATGCCTCAGTTGCTTCCGCTGTCACCACTAAAGAAACACAGATTTCTGCTTTAGGAAATTTTGCCTTTACTTTTTTAACAAATTCAACAGTCTGATAGTTAAATCCATGCGCGGTTTCAATACAGATCAGATCAGTTTTTAATTTTAAAAGATTGCCGATATGTTTTAATCCCTTATCTGAAAAATCTGACACCGACACTGCCACTTTAACTTTATTTTTTTTGACTTCTTTGACTTGTTTAAGCTGTTTTTCAAAATCCTGGAAACAATGAATAAACCCAATCCCTCCCATTTTTCCCAAAGTAATTGCCATTTCTGTTTCTGTAACATATGCCATTGGGGAAGAGCAGATTGGTATTTCTATTTCCAGATTTTTTGATATTTTAGTTTTTAAATTAGTTTTTTTCTTATCATCCACCATCACGAAATCAGAATATCCTGGCAGCAAAAGAACATCATTAAAAGTCAATTCCGGATTTTCTGATATTAATTTCATAATCAATTTTTTTTGAAAAAATGTCTTGTTTTTGAAAAAATAAAACCTCCATTCATATTTTGGTTATAAGCGCCCACACAATAAAAAATTACCAAATCACCAACCTTTATTGTTGGTAATTTACCTTGATAAAGTATATCATCTTCCTGGCAGCTACTCCCGTAAATTGTCGTTGATATTTTTTTTCTTGATTTTATATTAAAAATTTTAATTATTTGTGGGCGAAACCAAACTGAGGACAACATATTGTTCGTAGCATCTGAAATAATTTTTTGATTTTTTTTATCCGTTTTAACATCCAAAACTTTACTGATTAAAACAGTTGAATCATCTACTAAAAATCTACCTGGTTCCACTATTAAAAATGGTTTATTTTTATTTCGATAAAAATTATTTAATGGTTTGTAAATTTGTAAAACATAATCATTAATCGGGCGATAGGGGAGTTTTTTATATCCATATGGTTTATTTCCATGACTGGGAAATCCTCCCCCAAAATCAATATATTCAAGATCTAAATTATTATCTTGAATAAAATTTATTATTTTTTTTGATATAAGTTTATATGTTTTTGGTGGTGTAAAAAATCCTAAATGGATATGCAGACCGCTTATTTTAATTCCGGCCTTTTTTATTTTTTTTATTACCAATTCTGCCTCGCCATTTTCCATATTAAAACCAAACCGGCTTGGTTTTAATTCGCTGTTTAGCCGAAGGCCAATCGTCGATTTTATGTTCTTTCTATGTTTGATTATTGTTTCCAGTTCAGTAAAATTATCCAAATTAATCATGATTGGATATTTTAAAACCTCCAACAAATTTTCTTTATTTGGTCCGTTATAAATAATTTGTGAATCAGTATATCCCGCTGTTTTGGCTTTTTGGTATTCCATTTTTGAAACCACTTCAGCATATATCTCTATTTTTTGTTTTTTAAATTCTCCTGCAATTTCATAATTGGTTTTGAAAGAATAGGCAATTATATTTTTAGTGCCCCAATTTTTAGTTAGATTTTTTTTAATTAATTCATATCGGGCGGTGATTATCGATTGGTCAATCAAAAAAAAGGGGGTTTGCAGGCCATTAATATCATTTTTTCTAATTTCAGGAAAATTATTTAGACTTCCATTCTCTGCTTTTTTAAATAAACTCATATCTACTGAATGATTATATAATAATCTATCTATGTTTAGTTTCTTTAAAAAAACCATTATCAATAACACTGGTGTCAAACATCTAATAAAAATATATGCCAAAAAGGATAATTGGCACCAGATGGACTCACCAACTGGCAATTTGGGTTATGGTTGGATTCATTATGCTTTAATCCGAAATTTAAAACCTAAAAAAGTTTTATGTATTGGCAGCAAATATGGTTATATTCCTGCTGTTTGTGCCACTGCCTGTCGTGACAATAATTTTGGTTTAGTTAATTTTATCGATGCTGGTTTTGATATTAAAGATTATTCTGGTCCTGGAAAACACTGGGGCGGAGTCGGATTTTGGAAAAAATGTAACTCCAAAAAATATTTTGGCAAATTTGGATTAGAAAAATATCTTAAATTGCATGTAATGACCAGTCAGGATTTTGCCAAAAAACATTCAAAAGAAGAATATGATTACATTCATTTAGATGGAGATCATTCTTATATTGGGGTGAAATCAGATTTTGATTTATTTTGGCCAAGACTTAAAAAAGGCGGGTTTCTAGCTCTTCACGACATTGCCAGCCCCGATAAGGATGGAAATGTTTATGGCACCAGGGATTTTTGGGCTGAATTAAAAAAGAGCCACCAGGTCGCCATGGAATTTAATCAGGATCCTGGTTTAGGTGTAATTCAAAAATTGTGATTTTCAACTTCAATTAAACGGTTGGTGTCAAATTTATTGCAGACAATTACTTTACAAGTTTTATTGCATTTTTTAATAATTCCTCTTTGTTTTTGGGCTTTTTGCCCCAGCCAAATTTCTTTTGGTGTTGTTTTAAAAATATTGCCTATTTCTGGAAGAGCAAAACAAAGACGGACCTCTCCTAACCGATTGATAATAAAATTATTAATTCCCGCTTCACATTGAAAATCATTAGTTTTTTCTGGATTTTGATAATAATCAATTATCTGTTTTAGGTTTTCTTTTGATGTCAGTAAATTTTTATTATTAGTCTTAATTATTTTTGAAATAACACTTTTTAGCTGGTTAAAATCTGGCCAAAGATGGCTATTTTTTAATTGTTCAATATTTTGTTTGCTTGCCAATGTTGGCAATAAGCATTGAAACGTAATTCCATCGGCCTTTTGCTTTTTTGAAAGTTTAATTAAATCTCCCAGCTCATTTAAATTTGTTTTCATTATCACTGTATTAATAAAGACGTTTGGATTTTTCTTTGATTTTGTTGTTTTTAATAATTTAATAGCGTTAATAACTTTTTTAAAAGCGCCCTTTGTTCCTCTTAAAAAATCATGAGTCGATGCTTTGGCTCCATCCAGTGAAATGGAAATTGCCGACAATCTACTATCCAGAATCTTATTTGCCAATTTTTTATCAATTAGAAAAGCATTTGAGTTAACATGTGTCACTATCCCGATACTTTCAGCATATTTAATTATTTTTGGCAGGTCTTTATTAATAAATGGCTCTCCTCCGGTAAAAAATAAATAAAAATTTCCCAGCCACTGATGTAATCTGTCAATTATTATTTTGGCCTCGTCAAAGGTCATTTGTTTTTCTGCTTCAGTTTTCCATAGATGGCATTGCTGGCAATGAAGAACGCAGTTTTGGGTAAGATCTATGATAATTGAAGTTGGCTTATTAAAAGGACAGTCTCGGTTTAAAGATAGTCTGATTAATAATTTTTGCCAATTAATTATTCTAATAATTTTTATTTTTTTATAAATATTTTTAAATTTCATTTTGAATTTTATAAATAATTGGCAAAATTGCTTTTAAGGTTTGATTCCAGTCTAATTTTTTAGCCAGTTTTATTGCTGCTAAATGTTTTTGATTCCAATATTTTTTTTGGCTGTATTTTTTAATTTGCTGATTAAAATTTTCAGCATTGTAATAGATTGTAGCAGGTTTAAGCAGTTTATCTTTTCTCCATTCTGGGCATAAAACTGGCAGTCCATAGCTTAAATATAATAAATGTTTAGCCGAAAAACCATTATTTCTAAGCTCATCATTAGTAAACGTAAGTAACCCAAATTGATAATCACTTATTTTATCTATTTTTTTCATGAAACCTTTAAATTTTAGCAAAGAATAATTTTCTTTACTGGGTTTTTCATAACTAAACACATCTATTAGTATTGATGATTTTTTTTGAACAAATTCCAATAACTTCGGATTTATCCATGGTGAATTTAAATTTCCCATATATATCATTTTGGGGTTTTTATCAAACTCATTTTTATTTTTTTTTGGATAACATCCCCAATTTAATACGAAATTTTTTTTAGGTTTTTTATTAATTTTTTGAGCAAATTCCATAAAAGAATACCAATGAAAGCAAAAATAATTATCCTTGTTATATATTTCATTTTCTATAACATTTATTTTTTTTATTATTTTTTTTGATAAATCATATCCATTTTTTATTTCTTCCGAGTAAATAGTGGGAATGTCAAAAATTATTTTGAATTTATTTTTTCCCAAAGAACAAGTTAAATCCATAGGGTATTGTGAAATGACAATTTTTGCTTGATTTTTTGTCAAATAATGTTTTATTAATTTTCCTCGATACAACAATTCCCAATAATATAAATATGATTTTAAAAATGAAAATTTAAATTTATAAATTAAAAATCTATTCAATCTATAAATAGTAAATAATAACGGATCAATTTTAAAACCGGAATAACTATTTATTTTTTCTTTAAACAAAATTTGTGAATCAACTTTTTTAATTTCAAATCCATTCAATTTTAAAAAAAAATACACAGCCAATAATCTTTCTTGGTTTGCCGCTTTATCCATACAATTAATGATGAAAATTGTATTAGTATTAGTTTCGTATTTTTGATACTTTGCCATTAAAAAACCTAAATTAAAACTTTGATTTAGAATATTTTTATAAAAACAAAAAGGTTGTTTAAGAATTGTTTTAAATTCATTAAATAAATTAGGTGAAAAATTATCAAAATTTCCCCATTTTTTATTTAAAATGTATTTTATTTTTCCTCTAAAATAAAACTTTTTAATTAATTTCTTAAAATCAGATATTTCTAAATGTTCTACCAACATTTCTGGTATATATTCTCCATATAATTGATGTTTTTTAATCTGCAAACCAAAATCAACATCTTCAAAAATTGGCAAATTTGCGTCAAAAATTATTTTATATTTTTTAATAAGTTTTAAATTTAAGATTATATTTTTAGTATCCAAAGCCTGTGGATTAATAAAATTATCTTTAAGATTATATTTAATCCAATTTTGATAAATATTATTTTGGGCAGCTATTTGCGCTTTCTTTAAATTTTTTGAGACAGATCCGCCTTGAATAAAAGCTAGATTATTTCCTTTTTTAATCGCCAAATCTGCAAATTCAGACCAGTTTTTAGATAAAGTGCAATCATCATCAATAAAAGCCAAATATTGGCTTTGGCAATTTTTAATTGCCAAATTTCTGGCTTTAGAAATATTTTTTGATGGCTCACTAAAATAGTGAAGATCTAATTTTTTTTTGAATTTTAAAAATATTTTAAAAGCTGATTTTTCAAAATCATTATCAATCAATAATATTTTAAATTTATTTTTTTGATTGAGAAAACTTGCTAAACAAACATTTAGCTCCTTTTCTTTTTTGTAAGTTAAAATAGCGACAGTTATTTTTTTTGATAAAGGCATATTGAGTAATATCCCAAAACTAGCATCAACAAATCAAATGTTGGATCTAAATTAAATAATGGGTGAATCTGGCAATTAATTAAAAAAGTTAAAATTCCCACCCACACTCCAAAATCAGTCAGATCTTTCTTTTTTTTATTAAATTCTTTGAAGAATATATAAAAAATAAATATAACAAAAAATAATCCGCCTAAAATTCCTAATTCAGTAAAAAATATCAAAAAAGTATTATGGACTGGAACTATAAAACCATTTAGGTTTTCAGGTAAATCATATGTTATTAACTCCTTGGTAAAATTATTAAGCCCCACCCCTAGTGGATTATTGTAAATCATTTTAAAACTCTGTTTTATCAACTCCAGCCTAATCGAAGCGTTTCCATTTTCTTGAAATATCAAACCAAAAGATTTTATTCTTGGTGTTAAAAAATAAATCAGTCCAATTGCAAATAACAACCAAAAAATTTTAAAGATTTTTTTTATCTTTAAATTGTTGTATTTATAATATCTGATAAAAATTTTTTCAAAAATTTCTTTTCTAAAAATTATTAGAGTTAGTATCAGAGTAAAAAGAGCACTTCTGCTTAAAGTTCCCACTATCACTCCGCATCCCATTAAACTCAATAAGGAAAATACATTTATATTTAAAATAGGAGTATTTTTATCGATTTTTTTTAAAAAATATCCTAAAAAAATTGGAAATAAAATAGAGAGAAAACTGGCAAAATAAACCGGATGAGAAATAAATCCGGAAACTCTAAATTGTTGTTCCCCATCAGTCGTCAGATAGCCATCATCCTTACTGAAGGATGGAGTTAGTTCAATGTATAAGCCAAGCGGTTTTTGTTTAATTAATTGAAGTCCTCCAAAGAAAATGGCAAAAATATAAAGAGCAATTGCAAAAATAAAAAAAACCGATTTTGTTTTAGAAAAATATAGTCTGGATAAAATAAATATCCAAGCACCAAGCCAAATCCTGATCAAACCTAGTATTGGCAGGGTAGTGTTTGTCATTAAAAAAGTATTTATTAAGGCTATCAATAAAAATATTAATAGCGAGAATACCCCAAAATCATTTTTGATATTAATATTTTTATGACGGAAAATAGCCAGTAAAAATAAAAATACTGCCAATATTATTTTTATTGATAATCCAAAATAAAGAGAGTATCCAGAGGTTGATATATTATCGAATAATGGAGTTGTAATTTGGTAACACCATTCCCGAATTGTATTTTCAAATGGTATTGATAGTAAAAATATTAAAAAAACACTATCCCAGACACTCTTTTTTAAACTAAAAAACAAAACCAAAGTTAAAAAAAAGAACATTAAAATCAATACTTTATTATTGCTCACCAAAAACATTGAAAAAAAACCAACAATAAAAAAAATCAATAAACTTTTGTCAGCAGAAAAAAAATTTTTAAGGAAGTTGTTTAATTTCTTCAATTTCAGCAGCATAAACATCTATTTTGTCAGTATATATATATAAAAGATTACCTAACTTCAAATTTTGATGTCCTTCAAAATACCACCTATCGTCAACTTTGTAACCTTTAACTTTCATTTCAATGGTTAAATCCTTATTTTTTCCTTTTATTACACTTAAGTAGCCATTGGTGAAATCCACTTTTTGTAGTGATGAGTCTTCTATTTTAGTATTAGTAATTTCAGCTAATGTTTCATCTGTAGCCCTGTTTAAAACTTTTAATCCTGGAATTATATTTTGATATTCCCAAGAATCAAGATTTTTTGCTCTCGCTTTTATATAAAAATAAGCAGTGGGGTAACCATTATTTGGAACATTAATATCAACCACTTGTCCTGGGGTGTCTATGTTATTAAGATAAAGATCAATCGTTGATCCTAAACTAAGAGGCTTATCTTTAAAGTAATAAATGCCAGTTCTTTTATCTAAAAGTACTTCCACTCTTAATGTTAAAAATAATTCTGCCTCTTCGCCACCTCTTTCATAATTTTCCAAATTGACTAAAGTAGCAATTATTTTTCCAGTTTTATTTTTTTCAACTTGGCCGATTTTAATTTTATCACTCAACCAAAATGGAGTACGGTAGCCATAGGGATCATAATTATCAACCCAATTTTTCCTTATAACCTCAACTCTTATTGTTATTATTTCTTTCTTTTTCCCAAAAAATTTAACAGTAAAAATTGTCAAAAAAATAATCGTTATAATAATAAATATTTCCAACCCACTAATTGTCTTTAATCTCTTTCTAATGTTCATTGAGTTTATTATATAATACTTTATATTTTTTAATAATCTTGCCAGGTTAAGTGATTTTGCCTTTTTTAAAAAAATATCTCTAGTTATAAATTTCCGGTAAAAATTAAAATAAGTGTTTTACAAAAATTCCTATATTTTTTTGTTGTAGCTCTATCACCTTATTTTTATAGTATTCAATTACCTTTTTGTCTGTTGATAATAAATTATCTTTAATTATTTCCGCTGCTTTTGTTTCATTTTTAAATAAAATTTTGTCATTATATTTATCAAAAAATCCGCGAACTTCAGGTATATTATTAACTATTGGATAACAGTCGCAGGAAATTGCTTCCAATAAAGTCAATGGAAAACCTTCATAATCAGATGTTAATAAAAATATTTTTGACCGTAGGTAAAAATTCTCTGGATTTTTTGTCGGAGGCAAAATTTTAATATTATTTTCTAATTTTAATCTTTTGATTAATCTTTTGATTATTTCTTTTTCAGAACCATCACCGACAATCACCACCTTAATTTTTGGAAAATCTTTAGAGACGATTTTTATAATCTTTACAAATTTAATTAAATTTTTCTGTGCTTCGATTCTTCCAATAAACAAAATATCTATTGGCTTAATCACTATTTTCTTGTTTATCATTTTTGAAAAATCCAAAGGTAGCCAATTAGGGGAGACAAAAATATTATTATTTTTATTATTGTTTATTATTTTGTTCAAATCATTTTTTTGTATTGGTGTTTGGACTAAAATAGAGTTTGCTTTTGGATAAAAATATTTTATTATTTTTAGATTTAATTTAGGGTGTGTTTGAGTATAAACATATTTCGAAGTTAAAATATCCTCTCCAATAATTAGTTTTGGTTTTTTCCAAAATGCAAATTTTAATGCAATCAAAACTGGGATAGAGCTCAAATCCATAAACGCTAAAATATTGGTGGGATTATATTTGATTATTTGAATAAATAGCCAGAATGTAAACCAAAGTCTATCAAAACGGCTGGTATGAAAACTTGGGCTTATTATTTTTGTATTCGAAGGTACCTGGTTAAGAAAAATGCCTTTTTTGTTTTGAAGACATAAAATTAATTCAACTTTTGGGTAATTTATTTTTATATATCCAACAATATCGATAATTTTACGCTGAATTCCTCCTAAAGCCATATCATTAAAAACTATCATCATTTTTTTTTGATCTTTATTTGCAATATTTTTCAAATTCATCAATAGTTTTATTAAAATTAACTTTTTGCTCTAAAAATATTTTTTTTTGGTAATAAAGACAGATCTTTTTCATTTTTTCTTGGTCATCTAAAAGACTTAATATTTTATTTACCGCCTCATTAATATTGTTATATAGAATATCTTCTGGATATTTTTCAAAAAAATCACAAATTTCGGGTATTTTATTGCAAACAGGAATACATTCCTGTGAAAATGCTTCTAAAATTGTCAGAGGAAAACCTTCATAATCAGAAGTTAAAATTAATAATTTAACTCGCTGATAATATTCTTTTGGTGTCACCGTTGCTTCTTTAACTAATACATTTTTAGTTAAATTATTATTTTTAATAAAACTTTCAATCTCGCTTTTAAGTGATCCAAATCCCACCATATAAACTTTTATTTTATTATTTTTTTCTTTTATTTTTTTTATAATTTTTAAAAATTTTAGCGGATTTTTTTGTGGCTCAAATCTGGCTAAGAATAAAATATCAATGTCTCTTTTTTGTTTAAATTCAGTTTTTTTAAAACTAAGTGGCAGCCAATTTTTTTTAACAGCTATCTTAGATTCATCTTTTGGTATTAGTTCAGTTAAATTATTTCTTCCAGTTTCCGTTAGTAAAATTATTTCATCCGCCATAGGGTAGGTGATTTTTATCAGTTCTTTTCTGATTACTGAAAAGGTTTCTTTTTTGATTTGTTTTTCCAATCCGGAATCATCACTGATTATTATTTTTGATTTAGAAAAACTAAAAATTCTTCCCAATACACTGGAGATAGAAGAGTAATTTCCAAAAGATATTATTAGATTTGCTTTGATTTCTCTAAATTGTTTAGCTAACCAAAAAGGAAAAATAATAGTTTTTATTTTTAAAAATGATTTTGACTGCGGAGATATAACAATAATATTTTTTGGTAAAGATTTTAAAAGTTGTCCTGTTCTAGATTTTAATAAAAGATATATTTGATAATCATTTTGTTTTGAATAAAAATTACAAATATCAACGATTTTGGTTTCAATGCCGCCAATATTTAAATTATTGAAAACAATAACAATTTTTTTTCGAATTAATCCCATTTCAAGCGGATTTTACCATTTTAATCTCACAAAAACTTAACCGAAGCCATTATTTCTTTATAAATATCTGTATTTTTATCAGCAACAGTTTTATCGCGAGTTATAAATGCAAAACTGTAGATAGAATCACCTTTACTGACAATGTAATCAGTTACATAGTAATGATTGATAGATATATCCGTTTTAGTCTCATAAGAGAAAATCGCTGCTTTTTGACTATCTATAGTTGTATTAGATAATTTAGTGCTTGTCCCGTCTTCTCCATCAATAACAAAACCAATCTCTCCGTTTAATAATGTTTTAAAGTAGTCTGAATTTTCTTTTATTAAACCTATGGTTAAAAATGTGCCCTTGCTGCTAATTTCGTCAGATTTTTTTACATCATCAGTGGAAAAGAATTTGGCGCCATTTGAATAGCTGTCTTTTGGAATATCAAACCAAGTTTTAGGATATTGGACAGAATAGCCATTTTCTGTGTCATTATAAAAAGCTAATTCTTCAGTTGAACCGCTTGTCTCTGTAATCTTAGTCGTAGTTTGCACTGAACTTGTTGTTTGTTTTGAAGTAGCAGTGTTTTGTTTGGTGGTCTGAATGAACAAAATATCTTTAAAAAACCACATCACCACTCCTATTGCTAATGCCAGACCAACCAAAACAATAATTAAAACTAAATTTCTATTATTGTTTGAATTACTAACGGACGGAATAGTTGCTTCTTGTTGTGGGTTTACATCAATCATATAGTTATTTTTCTAATTTATATAAAACACTACCAATTAATAGTACACTAAATCTGTAAATAAATAAAATTTTAAACAAGAAATTATTTGTTTCAAATTTAAATTTTCAGTTTATTTTCAGTTTTCGAACTATAATTAAGTTATGAAAATTTTAATTGTCGAAGATGAGCATTTAATTGCTAATGCCATAAAAAAAGGCTTAGAGCAGGAGCATTACACTGTCGACTTGGCTTTCGATGGAGAAACCGGTTTTGATCTTGCTTCCAGTGGTGATTACGATTTAATTTTGTTAGACCTCATGCTCCCAAAGATGGATGGTTTAGAGGTTTGTCGTCAGCTTCGCGAACAGCAAATTCAGACTCCAATTTTAATGCTCACTGCCAAAAGCCAAATCGAAGACAAAATTAAAGGTTTTAATAGTGGTGCTGATGATTATTTAACCAAACCTTTCGCTTTTGAAGAGCTTTTAGCTCGTGTTCGTGCTCTTGTTCGTCGCCCTCAAAAATCTGCCAGTGAAATTATCACTGTCGGTGATCTTTCCTTAAATTTATCTACCTATGAAGTTATCCGTCAAGGCAAAAATATCACCTTATCTAGTAAAGAATATTCTCTTTTGGAATGTCTCATGCGCCATGCCAATAAAATTTTAAACAAAGATCAATTAATTCAGCATGTTTGGAGTTACGAATCCGATATTTTACCTAACACCGTTGAAGTTTATATTAGAAATTTGCGTCAAAAAATTGACGAGCCTTTCAAAACTAAATTGATCAAGACCATCAGAGGTTTTGGTTATAAAATTAGTGAGTAAACATATGTTCCGTCAAGCTCGATTAAAATTAACTGCCTGGTATCTGATTATTATTGTGGTGATTAGTTTTTGTTTTAGTGCTCTTATTTATCAGATTAGCAGTGCTGAAATTATCCATTTTGCTGATTCTCAAAGAAATCGTTTTGAAAGACAATTTTTCTCATCTGAAGAAAATCATTCCCCACCTCCAACCATCTTAATTGACGATCTTATTTCTCAAAGCCAAAAAAACCTTTTAAATAATTTGATTATCATTAATAGTGTCATTTTAGTTATTTCTGGTTCTCTCGCTTTTTTTTTGGCCGGCCGCACTCTTCGTCCTATTCAAAAAATGACTGAAGATCAAAAACAGTTTATCAGTGATGCTTCCCATGAATTACGTACTCCCATCACTGCTCTTAAAGCTATGCTTGAAGTTTCACTTCGTGATCCTAATCTAAATTTAGATGAATCTAAACAAGTTCTCACTGACGCCATTTATTCCACTAATCAGTTAAAAACCTTATCCGACTCTCTTCTTGAATTAAATTATCCCAATAATCATATTTCTTCTCTTAATTTAATTCCAGTTTCAATTAAAAATTTAATGTCTGAATCTGTTAAAAAAATTAAATCTAAAGCCGATAAAAAACAAATCACCATAAATTTAAAAACCATTAAAGGTCAAACTAAAGTCGATCAGCAAAAAATCGAAGAATTATTTATTATTATTCTCGATAATGCCATTAAATACAGCCCAAAATCCAGCCAGATAAAATTTATCGCTTTTAAAACCCGAAAAAATATTGTTTTTAAAATTATCGATCAGGGGATCGGTATTTCTGAAAAAGATTTGCCTCATATTTTTGATCGTTTTTATCGGGCCGATAATGCCCGCACTAAAAACGGTGCTTCCGGTTATGGTCTCGGCCTTTCAATCGCCAAAAAAATTGCCGAATCTCATGGCGGAAAAATAGAGGTTATCAGTAAAATTAATTACGGAACTACCTTTATCATTCATTTGCCCAATTTCAGTTAACCTTCAGAATTAACTCATAAAATTCCGATTATGAAACTATTTGCTGGAATTAAAAATAAATTTTTATCTATCCCTAAATTATTAAGGATAATTTTAATAATTTTATTTATTGGTGGAATTGGTTATTTTACTTATTTCAAAATTGCTGCCGCCAATAAAAAAGTCACTTACAAAACTACTGAAGTTACTAAAAGTACTTTGGTCACTTCTATTTCTGCCACTGGTACCATTACCTCTTCCAATAAAACCGCTATCACTACTGGTGCTACTGGAACCATAAAAACGGTTTATGTTAAAAATGGCGACACTGTTACCAAAGGCCAAAAAATTGCTGAGATTACTCTTGATGATGATGGTACTAATAATAAAGTCACTGCTTGGGCAAATTATTTAACCATGCAGCAAAATTACAAATCAGCCATTGCCGATCAGACTGCTGCTGATATTGCCATGTGGAGCGATCGCCAAACTGTTCTTGATGCTCAAGATGAATATGATGACATGATTGCTGGCGGTTGGAACCCTAAAACCAAAACTGATTACACTTATAATGAAAAAGCTATTGTTACTAAAACTTTAACTTTAGCCAAACAAAATTTCACCACTGATGAAACTAAATATAATAATTCCGCTGCTTTTGTTGCCAAGGCCAAACAACAGGCTTCAGAGGCTTTAGACAGTTACAATAAAGTTTCTTCAACTATTTATTCTCCTGTTGCTGGCACTATCAGTAATTTAAGTATTGCGACTGGTGTTATTGTTTCCAACACTGCCACTTCCATTACTGTTTCTACTGGCACTAACAGTAGTGAAAATTCTTCTACTGTCACTTCTCATACTGTTGGCAGTATTACCAATCCCAAGGGTCAATATCAAGCCACTCTCAGTTTAACCGAATCCGATATTGTCAAAATTAAAGCTGGTCAAAAAGTCACCATAACTATGGATGCTTTTAGTGGTGTCACATTCACCGGTTCTGTTCTTTCAGTTGATGTCGCTGGCACTACCACTTCTGGTGTCACATCCTATTCTGTTGTGGTTCTTTTAGATGATACCGATAAAGAAATTTATACTAGTATGTCTGTCACTGCCACTATTATTATTGATTCCCAAGCCGATGTTCTTTTAGTTCCTTCCACTGCTATCGATACTGCCACTGATGGCACTACCACCATTCGAACTTACAATAATAAAATTGTTTCTACTGTCACTATTAAAACTGGCAGCACCAATGATAGTGAAACTATTGTCACTTCTGGTTTAAATGAAGGGGATATTATCATCTCTTCCTCAGTTAGCAGTGACACTCAATCAAACAACAACACCACTTCTGCATTTAGTTCCTCTACTACTAGCAATAAAAATAATGGCAGTAGTTTTGGTGGTGGTATGGGTGGTCCAGGATTTTAATTTAAACAATTATGTCAAAATCAAAAGCTATTATTGTTGCTAAAAATCTTTCTAAGATTTACAAAACTGATATTTTGGAAACTATAGCCCTCAATAGTGTTTCTTTCCAGATTAATGAAGGGGAGTTTGTTGCCATCATGGGTCCTTCCGGCAGTGGCAAATCAACATTAATGCACATTCTTGGTGCTCTCGATAAACCCACTAGTGGTGAATATATTTTGGACAGTCAAAATGTTGAAAATTTATCCGATGATGAATTATCAGAAATTCGCAATAAAAAAATTGGTTTTATTTTCCAAGCTTTTAATCTCTTGCCTCGCACCACTACTTTAACCAATGTTATGTTGCCTATGGTTTACGCTGGCGTTCCCAAAGAAGAAAGAGTTGAAATTGCCACTAAATTTTTAAAATTAGTTGGGCTTGGTGAACGTCTTCATCACACCTCTAATCAAATTTCTGGTGGTCAACAACAGCGTGTAGCTATTGCTCGCTCCCTTGTTTTAAATCCGAGCTTAATTTTAGCCGATGAACCAACCGGAAATATTGCCTCAGCTCAAGCCGACGAAGTTATGGCTATTTTTGAAAAATTGAATGATGAAGGTCACACTATTGTTATGATTACTCACGAGCCAGATATTGCCGAACATGCCAAAAGAATTATTTTTATTAAAGACGGTAAAATTGTTGAAGATAGTGTCAACAAGAATCGTCGCACTGCCGCTAGCATTAAAAAGGAGGTTGAAAAACATGACTGAATTATTTGAATTAATTAAAGAAAGTATTCATACCCTTTTTCTCAACAAAATGAGAACTGGATTAGCTATTCTCGGAATAATTATTGGTATTGGTAGTGTTATTGCTCTAATTTCAATCGGACAATCATCGCAAAAATCTGTCACTGACAGTATTGCTTCGCTTGGTACCAATTTAATCACTGTTTCTCCTAGTATTCAAAGTTCTGGTATGGTCCGTGGTTTTACCACTAAAAAAACTCTAACTCTAGCTGATGCCGAAGCCATGGGAAAAGCCGGTCTTTCGGCTGTTAAATCAATCTCTCCAGAATATTCAGGCCGTCTTCAAGTAGTGGCTGGTGACAATAATACTAATACTACTATTTATGGTGTTAAATCTACTTATTCAAGTATTCATAATATTAAGGTTAGTAGTGGTCGTTTTATCATCGAAAATGATTCTCATGTTGCCGTTCTTGGTCCAACTGTGGTTGAAGATCTTTTTGGTAGCTCCAATTACAACCCAATTGGTGAAACTATTCGTATCAATGGCCAAAATTTTACTATCATTGGTGTTACCTCTGCTAAAGGTTCCTCAGGTATGACTAATTCTGATGATGCTATTTATGTCCCTTTATCTGTGGCTATGAAGCAACTATTTGGTGTTAATTATCTTTCTTCAATAGCAATCGAAGCTGCTAGTAGTGATGTTATTGTTCAAGCTCAAAACCAAATTGGTTACTTTATTTTAGCCCGTCATAAAATTACCGAAATTACTTCTGCTGATTTTAGCGTTAGATCTTCAGAAGAAATGTTGTCGACTGCTTCCAGTGTTACTGGCACTTTTACCTCGCTTCTTTCCGGTGTCGCCGCTATTTCTCTTATCGTCGGTGGTATTGGTATTATGAACATTATGTTAGTTACCGTTACTGAACGCACTCGAGAAATTGGTCTTCGAAAAGCTCTTGGTGCCAAAAAGAAAACTATTATTACTCAATTTTTAACAGAATCTATCATTCTCACTTTTGTCGGTGGTATTATTGGCATTATTCTTGGTGTTATTGTTTCTTATTTTTATTCTAAAATTAGTTCATCTTCGTTTACTATTTCTATTTCATCTATTACTTTGGCCTTTTTAGTTTCGGTTGGTATTGGTATTATTTTCGGTTGGTATCCTGCCAAGCGAGCCGCCAGTCTTCAGCCAATTGAAGCTCTTCGCTACGAATAATTTCAGTTTCATTTCAGATTTAATTTTTATAATTAATTAATTATAATTTAGTCTCCCTTTCCTCAAGGGGAGATGTTCCGCAAAGCGGAACAGAGGGGTTTAAAATCATGAAAAATCTTAAAAAGTATTTTACTAAATCAGCCATTATTATTTCTCTCATTTCTCTGACCATTGGTTTTGCTGGCGGTTTCTTTTTTGAAAAAAGTCGCACCCCATCTTTTGGTGGCAATAAGATGAAGGATGGTTCATTCCCAACTGGGAATGGTGGTCCTCAAGGTCAAGTTCGTGGCGCCACTAATAATAAAACCGGTTCAGTTACCCAAACTTCTAATTTAAAGCAAACTATGGGTGAAATTACTAAAATTGACGATTCTTCCATTACTGTCAAAACCCCAGATGGTGGTTCCAAAATTATTTTAATTTCCGATTTTACTGTTATCAATAAAGCTGCTGTCGGTGCCAAAACTGATCTCATAGTTGGTGCCAATGTTTCTATCACTGGCGATAGCAATGCTGATGGTTCTGTCACTGGCAAAAGCATTAATATTAATGCTCAAAATGATTCTCCAGTCGTTCCTGCTGCT
>Ga0074198_1000942_pt1 | contig 23570 bp, 24 predicted proteins | sample EPASupsiteSAE323_FD_64527 | JGI IMG/M metagenome (GOLD analysis project Ga0074198, IMG submission 64527) | Bioremediated contaminated groundwater from EPA Superfund site, New Mexico - Sample SAE3-23 | ecosystem: Environmental > Aquatic > Deep subsurface > Groundwater > Contaminated ...
TTCATCAGGATAAAAATTTTGCAAATCAATTGAAGATGCCCTTGCCATTTCGTATCCCTCCTGCCATTATGCTCTTGTATTCCTGCTTTCAGAATAGCATAACTTTAGAACTTGCACATTAATAATTTATATTGTTTTACGGCTAATTACGGAAGAACCGTCAAAATGAGCCACACTTCTAAATCAGACAGCACCTAAATTAAAATTGGAAATGTCTTCGAAAGCACTTTTCCTTCTATTGAAAACTTTAGCTCACTATTTTCTTCAATGAATGTCACCGACTTTCCAGCATATCTTCTATAAAGCTGAAACCGGCGCCCTTTATAATTCACACCACCGTCATTATCGACAAGAATACTGTCGCTAGAATCGCGAACACTTTGCGGGATTAACGGAGATCTAATATCGTTGTTTAATCCACTTTGGACTGGGCCTTTCTTTTCAGAAAGCAATGACATTAAACCGCCCGACACAGTTGGCCGAGTATGCTTATTCGTGTCAGCAACAGCACTGGACTGCTTTTGCACATCTAATCAACGCCTATTTATTTCTTCCGGATCGTGGAGAATAGATATCCATATTCGTGCTTTCTCATTATTCCCATCAATATCCAATATTTTATTAAGAAAAGTACATGCCTGACCGATGGACTCTTTCACATCATTCCATAAATTTTGAATATCTTCTTTATTGTTGTTAAGATCAAATTCCTCATAATCAGAAGCAACTATATCTCTATTGAGTGAACCTTCGTAAGGTGCCAGGCCTTTATCTTTATATCTTCGGAGTTGTTCCGGACTAAGAGTGCAATGATAGGTAAGTAGCCAGCGTTCTTTAAGAAAGTGGACATCGCCTTCTACTCAGCAACATGAACTCACCAGTCTTGGGTCTGGCAAGTTTTTTGGATAAATCTGATGGCGAGAATTCGGCATCAGTCAAGCCTTCTCGAACTTTATCACGGTCTCGTTTTGTTTGAAGCTTTCCAACGATCCAAGTCGCACAATTTGAAAGACAAAAAATTTTATATCAAATAAGTCAATACTGATTCCATTGCGTCCCAACGGAAGCCATCCCCCTGATTCCGCCTTTTCAAGGTATAATACTTGGATCGGCTACGATCCAAGTATTATACCTAAGTTGTTTAAAGCGCTTTATTGACTAATCTAGCTTTGTTGCTACTGTAATAAGCAGGGTAGCAACATAACAGCAACATTTTACTATATTTTTGCTACATTTTAACAGTTTTGAGCAAAATAAAAAACACCACAAAGCTCACGAAGCCTTGCGGTGTATGTATTCAGAGATGGTGGGGTTAGGCGGACTCGAACCGCAGACCTCTTCGATGTCAACGCCTTTTTGAACTATAAGAATGAACCAGATAAGTTCTTCTCCCCTTGATATTGCTCACTTTGTAGAACCTTATTCTACTTTATATAAATGTAACTTTGATGCCCAATTTCAGCTCCGTGGCATCAAAATATTGGGCTAAAAAGTGAATAGGCTGATAGGCTGAAAAATGAAATTAAGATTTCACCAAGACAGGGAGTTTTATTCTTAGCAAGTATAAATAAAACTACAGTCATATGTGGTCAACTGTCGACAGAAATAATGGGTAAAAAATTGACTTAAAAGCTTAATACAAAAGCGTTTAAAATCCACCTATTATTTTAATGAACCAATATATGGTCAGTTTCCCCTACAATTCTATGACACTTTTTTTATTATCTTTTTCAAAAAAAATATATCCAAATATATCATTCTTCATGACTAATTGAAAATCTAAAAACTTAAAAGCTTGATTGGAAAACATATTTATTTTTTTATTTATATCAATTAAATATTGTGTATGGTTCATTTTATTCCCACTACTTGCTATTCCCAAAATAGGAATATAAAACTTATTATTTATTTTGAAAGAAACATTAATGGAATTTTTCATACAAGTGTAAATATCTTCATTACTTGTAATAACTGGCTGCATATCTATAACACCTTCGATTATTTTAAACGGAGTACAATGTATCCAATTATTTCGTTCTATAGTCTCAAGAAATTCAAATTTGGAAAATCCTGAACCTTTTGGATGTTCTTTTACGTCTATAAAATATACATTATCATCATCAAAAATAAAAAATAAAAGATAATCTGCTCTATTTTTTTTCATAGATGCATCATCAAATTCCGTCCGCCACGACAAATGAAGATGCCTAATATTCCAAGCGTTTAAAATGTAATCCCAAGAATCACTGTTAAAAGTATTTCTACTTAGATTGGAATTAATGCTCTCCCCTTGTTCAAAATAAACTATAAATTCATTAATCTTACTTATAAGTTCTTCACTAAAATCTTTTCTGATAATTTTTTGTTCCAGAATATCTGATATCCATACTTTACTTTTTCTTATTGGCACTAATTTTTCAAATACATTCATTAATGCAATAACTCGCAAAGAAAATTTTTCGTTATTTTTGTTTGCTGTTTTCTCAAGTTTTTTATTTTCTTTTTCCAAACTATATTTGATATTGTTTTCTTTGAAAAGAAGAAAAATTTTTCCTGATATATTTTCTTTTATAATTGAAATTTGCTCACTCTCATTCACAACTATAACACCCTTTCTTAACATTATGAATACAATCTTTTTTGTACCTATTGATTCGTCCAGCAACAGCTTGCTGGAAAACAAATATCAAACCTGCTAATCTGTTCAATACATCGCTTAATGCAAAAATTGAAGTACGTTTTTTTGATTATTCAATATCTAATGCCCTTCTTAGCGTCGCTTTATAATCTAATCCTTTTTTTCGTTGGAGCAAAAGGTGAGTATATCCTCAATCGCAATCCGTACCTGTGCTCGTGACTATTGGCGTTTCCGCCAATTTAATACATCCGTCTGTATGAGTAGTTGACATATAGCTTCACATACACAGAGTTCCTCCCAAGTATCGCCTTTACCTATCGCATACTAACTTTTTATTAATAATGTCAACCCTGTAATTTTCTGGTTTTTCTATACATTCCTGCCACTCTTTATAGGTCAAGTTAATGTGTGGTTCTGGAATTATTGGATAATCAATTATATTTGGGTAAACCCCCAATATCCTCCCTTCAATCGGGTCAAAATGTGCCTTATAGATTGCCGTCTTCGCATTGCCCTCAGCCTCGTTCGTCAATAAAACTTGAATATTAGGAAGTTGCTCCAGCATTTCTCTACGCTTTTTGAAAGCGTCTAATACACTATCAAAGCATCTACTCCCCCAATCTTCTTCTCCTGATATTAATCCAATAATTGAATTAATTGCCATAGTAGATATGGGTAACTTATTGTCCGTAGAAATAACTTTTTGGAGATTCATTGATATTAATTGCTGAATACTTTCAGAATAACCGTTTTTAAGTATTTGCAAGCTATACACAATGTAATTAAACGCCTCCTCAGCATACTTCCTTGCTTCACCCTGTGTTGGAATATAGCCTTTATGAATTACCTTGTTTCTAAATGGGGCATATCGCTCAACAAAATTTGGCGGTACTGTCTTGAATTCATGGAGATACATCAAATAGAAAGCACCAAGCTGTCTTTCTGATTGATTTGAAATATATTTCCATACCTCATGAAACTTGTCCATAGGTAAATTATTCTGTATTGTAATAACCCGTATAAAAAATTCATGGTATCTTTCTATTGCAGCGGCAATACTCGATACCGTTTCTCTATAATATCCGTCCAAAAGTGCACCACAACCAAACTCAAATAACACTTCAAATCTTTCTTCTTGCAATAAAGTTAATGTCTTGTGACCGCTCTCACAAGTCGTTACAAAATAAAAATCGTTGTTTATATCGGCTTCTGCATACTTAAAACTTGGAATACCCATTTGTCTTTGGCATTCCATGCAGCTTATAAACACCTTCATTAACTACACCTCTTTAGATGTTGCTAATAAATTAGCAAACATATTTTATAGAGAGCCTATTTTATTAAGACATTCAACATAAGTAAATTAATCTTCAAAGTTCGTTTTAATCACTCGCGTTCCACCATTCACTATATTATCAATTCTACAACATCCCCAAGTCACACTACCAGTGTCAGGTGCTGTTAATAAATCAAGTTGTTTATCAGACGGTGCATATTTATTATAAACTTTTACGATTCCTTTAAATATCTCAATATGTTTTCTTAATGATGACATTAATTCTTCATTATAAGCATTATCTAAATAGTTCGCGGCATATCCTTCGGCTACCACAACAGAATTATTGCTTATTCTCGAAAGTTTAATTAAGTCTGCAAATTGCCCAAAAAATTGTGCGGTATATGGTAATTGTTGCGTTACTTTAATAAATGGTGAGAGTCTCATATTCTGAACTAATTGAAAAATATCATTTTCAAGATATTGACCAAAAGGAGTTAATACTTCTTCTGTAAGTAGTTCTTTAGTATATTTATTGTGTTCCCAAATTATTTCATAGTACTTTGGTGTTCCATCTTTAAATGGTGATTTTGTAAAATCTAAAAGTTGTACTGTCTCGTAGTACTCTTCACTAAAAAATCCCTCTAAATTTGAAAATGTCTTTTCCTCTGGTTTAGCTGCCTTGTACATACCAAATAACACAGCTTCAAACTGCATTTTTAAAATATCATATAATGACACCAATGCAACATTTCTTTTTTCTTCTCTGTCCTTAAGTTCATTTTGTTTTAAAGATTTATCGATAAATAAGCCAATCACTACGCCGAATAAAATACTCACGCCAACATTTTGAAATAGGCTTGACCACCATGCTTGTACATATTCATCTAAATTAAACATATTAGGAAGATAGTGCATCCCTATAGAGAAACCCGTGGAGATAGAACCTAAAACTAAAAAAAGAATTAATAATGTTCGAAGTTTTTCATTTATCATTCTTACTTCCTCATTCGCCGACATTATCGGCAAGCTTCCTAATTAATTCGTTTAACTCGTCAACTGAAAGCATAGGCTTTGTATGAATCATTCTATGGCAATTGGAACAAAGTAAAACTATATCTTCTACCTTCGTTTTTTCTCCTTGTGCCATCTCGCTAATGAACTTTGTATGGTGCCCTTCAATATATCTTGCTCCTCTTTCTCCATACGTCTTATAGAAATCAAAGCTACACGCTTCACAAAATAATCGTCCATGCTTTTTAAAAAATCTATCCTTGGCTTTTCTTACTACTTCTGGTTTACGCTCTCTAATCCTATGCAATCGAAAAACCTCATTACCTTCCGAATACTCTTCCTCCAAATCGTCATCACTCTCATTAGAGATAATTAGTGGCTCGATAGTGAATACAAAATGATTTAAATCTCTGCCGTATTGTATAAAAAATCGTCCTTGCGGCTCAGGGAAAACCTTTTTAAACTCATCCTTTAATTCTTTCTTGAAACGAATACTTTGTAACTGTACTATCTTATCTTCTTGACCTTCATATCTGTACTCTGCCTCAAACACCCTATTATTGAACAAAATCATAATTGGTCTTGCTTCTCCACGCTTCGTATAATAAGAAGAAGTAGGAGGATTAAATATATCATGATACTCTTTATCAATTCTGACACCGTCAGTATATTGAGAAGTTCCTATATTTTTAATTAGTTTAGGGGATTCATCAACAACATAGAAACAATCTAAACTGGTATCAGAATATATTCCTTCTGAAAATCTCAATAGCGGTGCAATGATGGCTTTAAAATCAGTCTTACTTTGATTTAGCATAGACATTATAGCTTCTTCAACAGAGATTCCTTCAAAAAATCCTTTATGCTCGTCCCATAACCCAATGTGATGAAGAACTCCCATTGAAATCCAACCACGGCTATAACTGGCGTCCGCCTCAACTATTTTGTCATCTAACCAACGATGAGACTTCCCTTCAAAAAGATAGCTATATACAATTTTATCTCTTTGCTGTTCCGAAACACTCCTATACTCTCTATCTCGTGCAACAGGTTTTAACGGAGGAAAAACACTCACACTATCATCTCCTTAAGCTAATACGACATTTTGTTAGGGATAACACCTCTAACTCCACCACAAGGATTTTCAGCATCGCCTTTCCTTCTTGGAATAGTGTATATATGACAATGAAATATCGTCTGCCCTGTAACTTCCCCTGAATTCAAACCTATATCGAATCCTTGAATTGACCTGTCATTATCCAACAATTTCTTTCTCCTAATACGTAAAATGTTGTCCACAGCCTCACGTTCAACCCTGATACTATCAAATTAATCGCTTAAATGCCGTTTAGGAATAATCAAACTATGACCTTCTGTGACGAGATGCCGGCTCCTTAACGCACCCTTATTATAAATGCCGTGTCCAAATTTAGCGGTTTATTAACTTACACAATATTCCATAATTTTCATTATAACATACTTTCCTAAATATTTTCTTCTAATCATTTTTTTTATTTAGACCTCCTGCTTGCCCAACATAACCTCTACAACAGCCTTTAGACCAACCAATAGTCAACTCTCCCATTTCCCAACACCAGCGGTGGCATTACTGGCTAATATGGTGCAACCGAAAGATTATCTACGGCAGCAAAAAACGGCAAGCTAATACTCCCTCTTGCCGTTTCTATTTAAAGACTTTATTCCTTAACAATCTTCAATGGGAAGCAGTGTATAGTTGATATTGTACCGATTTCTCCAAACAAACTCTTCCAAATCGTCAATAATAGTCCAATCATCAATCTCATATTCAATGTTTCTATCAATTGGAACAAGTTGGTACTCATAAAGGAAATATGCCTTACGAATATAGCAAATCGCTGGATACGGAACCTGTCTTCCCTCTATATAGTAAAAGCTATGCTCCTCCTCCATACCAGATGTAAGGTTGTCATAAATCATTTTTGCATAATCCCAAGCATTGTCTTCAGTCTTAATCATTCTACTTTCTCCTTTCAACAAGCCTTATTAAGGCTCCAATTAAATATTTTTCTATTTTCCCAAACAAACTTGACCATTTTATCAAACGACCTAATTGTCTTAGATGCTTTGTGCTTATGACGGACTAATGCAACTTCTAAAACTATTCTCTTATGCTCTTGTAAGAATTCTTTTATTTTATTAAGCATAAAAATCACTGATTCCTCTTGCAATAGCTTTTGCAAAATTATCTTTACCCTCTTCACTTGCTAAAACTGCTTCATCTTCTGAATTTGAAATAAAAGCTGTTTCTACAAGAACGGCAGGGCAATCAGTATTTCTTAAAACATAAAATCCTGAATGTGATTTTACACCACGATCAGCAGTACCTATATTATTAATGATTTGACGTTGAATACATCTTGCCAATTTACCACCTTCTGACATTTCAGAATAACAAAATGTTTCTGTTCCTTGTGCATCCCGATTGTCAGCAGCATTACAATGAATACTTACAAATAAATCAGCACCGAAAGCATTACTTGCATCTGTAATTTGGTAAAGTTCATTTTCCTGCACTACAAGAGTTTCATAATTTGCTTGTTGTAAATAATATTGAACTAATTGTGCAATATCTTGTGCAACGTGGGCTTCTTGCAGTCCACTAACACCAACTGCACCTGAATCTAAATTTGGGCAATGACCTGCGTTAATACAAATTTTCATTTTTTATCTTTCTCCTTTAAATTAAAAAGACGACAATTAATTGTCGTCTTCAGATATAATATTTAATTTTGCAAAATTACCGAAATGTTTTTTCTCTGCTTCAGTGCGAACTTTAATAGCATCTTCAATATTATCGTTGTTTATATGAATTAATGCTCGCCATTTATTATTATTTTTCATACATCGAATACCTGTATATCCGCTGGTATTATCTTTACGTTTTCCTTTATTAAAATTATTTTGTTGATTAGTACATTCTCTCAAATTTGAACGCTGATTATTAAGTTTATTTCTATCGATATGATCTACTTGAATTTTTTTATCATTTATATCCATTATAGTTCTGTGCATAAAAATAGTTTTATATTTTCCAGTTGAACAATTACCTCTAACCGCATATCCATTCGTACTACAGCACCAACTAAATTGATTTAGATATTCATAATCTTCATCGTCAACCATTACAACCTTGCCTTGTCCATTTTTACCAGCAAGCTTAATTTCTTTCACATTATATCTCCTATATTATTAATAGAAGACTAGGGATGGTAATTATCCATCAAGTAGCTTCAATAAATAATACAGATTACATTAATGAATCTTAACTAATTTGGTTTTTCACCACTAGCTGAATTATGCCGACTATCCACGTAATATTTTGCTATACCTAACGTTCCAGCTCCTGTTATGGTTATCGCAACTGTTGGCTATTTCTAGCAATTGTTGTACAATTAGATAAAGTTCTTTAAATACTTAGGAGTTAACATTATGTCTAAATTTTTTAATTATATTAATGAAATAGTTAAGAACAATCCTTGGCGTATGATATTTGTTAGTGCTATCTCATCTGGCCTAACTGTTCTATTTCTTTTACCTAACATACCTGCACAACTATACAGTTTATTACTTTTCCCCTTGTCTGCTGGCTCCTTTGCAGCAATTACTACATGGATAATTAATAAATATAAAGAACGCCCACAACTGCACTTTTTTGTTCCTGATGATGATAGTTTTTTCTTCCCCTGCGTTGAAAAAAATATATATCCTGCCCCATATAGATTAGTAGTATATTTAAGAATATCAAATCATTCTCCCTTACCAGTTTCTCTTTTGCAGTTTGATTTAGATATTCCAAACTATAGAATCTTACATTCACCTATGCATGTTGAACCTCTTGATGAATATACAACATTTTCTATACAAGTATCACAATTAGAGGAACGGGGAAATAAAATACCTATTAAAAAATTTCTAATAAAACCCATACTAACATTAAGTCCATATCAAGCTACGGAAGGATATTTGTTTTTTCCAATGTGTCCTGAAATAAGCGAGAATGAGGTAAAAGCAAACTTAAAAATCACTACAACAAGAGGGTTATATAATCTGCATATTCCAATTAAACGGGCCTGTTTCTATGAACAGAAATTATAAATTGGAGAAATGCCTTGAAAATAAAAAAGAGGGCTAATACCAAAATGGTATTAGCCCTCTTAAGTTCGGCTTATTAAAATAGAAGTTAATTGCAATACTCATTTTTCATTTACATTTCTTTCTACTAGGGCATTAAAAAATTTATCTTTATCGCATAGTAAACTCTCATACCATGCATAAATTATTCGCCCATAGAATGTATAAAACCATTTTCCAAATTTCAATTTTCTAATATCCCAATCTTCATACTCTACAGCGTCCCCTGTTACGTCATTTATGAAGACCTTATTAGTAATAAAATGTTCTCCTAAAATCTCACACTTCTGTAAAACCATTAAATAAAGTGTTATATCGCTCTTGTCAATTTCTAGTTGACTAAGCACTTGAAACATATTCATTTCACCTTTTTTGTCCAAGCGCGCATTAATTATAATTGAATATAAAATGAACCTTGTAATAACACTTTCGTTCAAAATGAGGTTCAAGATATAAGTTATATCATATTCTTTTATATCATCTCTAAACTTTCTATTGTTTTCACATATATATTTTATCAATGCCACATGTCCCGACGGTATCTCCCAATCCTTAGGCGGTGTAAACATTGACTTATAAGTAACAAGATCCTCATGGTCTTTTTTCATCTTTTTAAGATATTGCATTGTATACTTATCCTCATTTTCCCTTGCATCAACTTCAGTATGATGATTATAGCAAAGAAGTATTAAGTTATCGTAGCCATTAACTTCTTTGGTTGATAAATTAGAATTATGCCTAGCACTCTTAGGCCCCCCCACACCTTCAATATGTGCAATTACACTAGCGTTAAAATTCTTACCAACAGGAAATAATTCATTATCACAACCATACATCGCACATTTATTACCAGATCTTGCATATAGTTTTTGGCGAGTTTGTACGTTAATGTGACGGTTATTACTCATATTTCCCCTCCTAGAATAGCCTTTATCTTTAAATATTTTTTCATATATTCTTCTATCTGCAACATTCTTATTAATCACCTTTCAAATTCTACTATTCGAAATTATTGTTGTAATTCCTTCTATAATGACAAAAAAACAGCAACTATTTTTATCGCTGCTGTTGGTCGTTATTTTTATAAATATTATCTTCTAGAACGATGTATTTGATTTATCATTTCTTGCATCAAAGCTAATGGTTCAAGAAGTTCTTTCCGTTCATCAGTTAAATCTATATCTGGTGCATAACAACAAATATGAGCTGTGTTAATATCATTAATTGTAATTAGATGTTTAATTACTTTATCACGATGTTGTTTTGTCCATGTTTCCCAATCATTTAATATATTATTGGATGATAGGGACCTATCAGGTCGGACAGTCAATGATTGTATCAATACTCTTAGTAACGCATTACAATATGCAGTTAAACATAAATTAATAGAAAATAATCCATGTGAATTAGTTGAAAAACCTAGAATAGAAAAAAAAGAAATGAGTATATGGACAGAAGAACAACTCAACCAATTTAAGAATATATGTGAAGGATATTATCTTGAAGGTGCAATGCACCTACTATTTTATGGATTGCGTCATGGTGAAATTTTAGGATTAACTATTGATTGTGTAGATTTTACTAATAAACAGATTAATATTAAAAATACTTTAGTAACGACTGGTGAAGGTGTAAAATTCCAAAAAACACCTAAAACAGTTGCATCAAAAAGAGTGATACCTCTAGCCGATGATACTTTAAATCTCATACGATCAGCCATAGGAGGTAGGAAAAGTGGTCTAGTATTTATCACTAGCGAAGGTAATCATATCCATCCTAGATCATTTCAACGCTCATTTAAGTTGCTTACAGATAGAGCTAAATTACCAAATATAAGACTTCATGATATGAGACATAGTGCATGTTCATTGCTATTATCTAACGGCTGTGATCTAAAAACAGTTTCTCAACTGTTAGGACATGCTAATACAAGAATAAGTACAGATATTTATTTGCATACGAATACAACTAAACAACGAGCAGCCATCAACGCATTAGATAAAATAATTATCGGAAAAGAATAATTATTAATAATTAACAAAAATAAAAGACTAGAAATTAATCTAGTCTTTTTGTTTTAATATGGTGAGGACAGCTGGACTCGAACCAGCGACAACCACGATGTCAACGTGGGACTCTACCAACTGAGATATGCCCTCATTTTACAAGTTACTACAGTAGCAACAAAGCGTAGTAGCAACATTTGTTGCTTTTTGATTTTAATAATCTTTCCAGATGCTTTGTTTGCAAAGCTTTAGGAGAATAGTAAATTGTATCGTGCTTCCTAATGTCAACGAAGCGCTCTAACCAACTGAGCTATAACCCCTTAAATAATCTTCATGTTAACAATCTTGTTAGTACACTCTCACTAATTCCGTCAGCTTGTGTACATTTATAATAAAATACTTTTAAAGTATAATACATTATCAGATTATTGTCAAGTAGACTTCCTCCTTCTATTGCTATAAAGCCTCTCCCTCTGCCCCACCAACGTCAACAATCTAAAGAAATATTACCAATAAAAATCATTTTTCACTTGACTTCTTTAAATTCACATCTTGGGCATGATATCTGCGGAAATAATGAGTATGAGAAAGCCTGCTTAGAATCATACTGAATAATCGCCAGCCAAGAGCAGCGTGTAGCAGTATATATGCTAGGGCGATGGACGTCAATATATAAATATATTGTATAATGCCTGCACAGCTAACAGAAAACCAGCCATATAGAAGGAGAGAAACATTCCCTAATAGATAAGTACTAATCGGCACCATCGTTAAGTAATAAAATAGTATTGCAAAAATCGGACTTGCTTCTACCGCTTGATAAGGACAAATATTCATACAAGCCATACAGCTATCACAAGAATACGTCCAGTAAGGACGTTGTCGTAATGTTCCCGTCATAGTAATGGCCTCTTTAGGACAATTTTTTGCACATAAACTGCATCCTACGCACTTGTCTGAGGCAAAGAACAATTTCGATAATATAAGCTGAGCCATAATAAGATACATAAAGGAAATAGGAGCAAGGCACAGGCCTAACACTAAAGGTAAAATGCCGTCAAAATATACTTGTCCTCTCAAAACTATTTTGGCAAAGTGTTTTACTTTAGGTTGTGCTGCTGCAATGATAAACTCTGCATTTTCTTTACTTAACCCCCAATGAAGAGCCGTCCAATTGCTCGGCATATCTACACCCATAACACCTCTGATGTTATAACCTTTTAAAAATAATAAAAATGCTATTAAGTAGCCTGCTGTGCCTTCCATTCCTGGAAGAGAAACTCCTTTGATTCGAATGCCCGCCCTTGATGGTAAAATCAAAGCAGAAGCGCCATTGCCCGTAGGCAGTTGCAAGATTTGTTTTATAAGTAACCAAGGAGCGGTAAATCCGTGAGTGGGCAGTATAAATACATACAATTTTTTTTCATCTGGCTCTAGTTGTAACTTTGGTTTTCTGATTTGCTGCATTTTTCTAGCACTGCCAAGTTCTGTTCCCACCTCAGCAAACCACTCTGCCACCTTGTAAGAATTACCTGTGCCAGTCATATATAATAATACGATCTCTTTAATCATAAGATTGTATCAACTCCATACTATCGTCTGCTTTATTATTCGCACTTTCTCTAGCAAATTCCTGTAAACCATTCGATGGAGTATGGCTTTATTATGACTAAACTGATCTACCGAATCACTTCAATAGTAGCTTTCCCCCAATAACGAGTAAAATAAGGCCTAGAATCTGACTCCAACCATAAGGCATTCTCTCTAAGCCAAATACACCAAAATGATCAATTATAATGGCTGTTACTACTTGCCCAATAATAATCGCTGTAGTGGCATTTGCCACCCCCACCTCAGGTATGCTTGCTGCAACTAAATAAATTATTCCTACACCAATGACTCCGCCTAAATATGCATACCACGGCGCTTCTGATAATGCATAGAAATTCCCCTTCCCCAGCCTAAAAGCGAATAATAATATTAATAAGAGAATGGTGCCAGTAATATGTACAATAAATGTTGTTTCCAGCAAACCTATTACTTTACTGAGTGTGGTATTTAGCGCTCCTTGTATTGCCATGAATACACCAGAAATAAGAGCTAGCAAGAGTGGTATTATATTTCCTGACATTTGTAATACAACAACCCCTTTACTACAAATTTAAGCTGCCTCACTGCTTTCGAGATAGTATCTTACTTACCACCTTTTTATATACAATCTCATTAGGCAAAAAAAAACAGGCTTTATGCCTGTTAATCTAAAACATATACCGTGATTCGTTGTCTGCCGAATTGCAATGCATCACCACGATTTTCAAATGCTAAGTCAATTTTATTACCTTTTATTGCACCGCCAATATCATCAGCAATTGCATAACCATAACCTGGTATATATAAACGTGTTCCTAGAGGGATAACTGTTGGATCAACGGCTACTAGGCCTTTACGAAGAAAATTACCCCCATAGGTATATTGACCATTTCCATCATCATAAGCAGTATAGGCAGATGCACTCATGGTCAATGCTCGGCTTGACCTGCTTGGATTAAATTCAGTACTACTGGCACGCTCTAAGTATAGCAGAGTTTCTTTATCAGCAACCCCATCTACCTTCAAACCATTACCACTTTGAAAATCTTTAATCGCTTGTAACGTCATTTTCCCAAAGATACCATCAATTCCACCGACATAAAAACCTTTTTCAGAAAGCAATTTTTGCAGTATCCGTACGTTATCACCACGCATACCAAACTTTATACTTTCATCGACAGATGCTACTTGGCTGGCTGAAGCTACAGGAGCTACAGCTGTTTTAGAAACTTCAGGAGTTTTAGGGGTAGGAGTTGCGGCAAAAACGGCAACACAAGATAGTAGTATACACAATGTTACTACTAAGATTAAGTACACTTTTTTCAAATGTTTCACCTCTCTTTATTAACGCTACTGCAGCTTGCCATTATGAAAACAAGCAAACTTTATAGCGTATAAGCCTCCGGGGTTAGCTGTCGGATTCGGGTTTAAAAGAAGATTAGAAAATTACCCTACCACTTTAAGTGGATTCACCCCTATATTTTTTATTGGTTCCCCCGTACCGTAAGGATTCGGCTTTCCGCTTTATTTTACACTAACATTGTATTTAAAGTCAAATAAACGCTCTAAGTATTTATAATATTCTGTAATTAGCAGATTATTATATCCATTAAATGCCTAATAACTCTGCTAACTGTCTATTCACTACGCCAGTCAATTCTAAATTGTGCTCCCGTTGATAATCTTCGACTGCTTCCTTCGTAATCGTACCAAAGATTCCATCAGCCCTACTTTTCAAAAATCCTAACTCTTGAAGTTTCATTTGCAGTAATGCTACATCAGAGCCCGACATTTGATGCTTTAGGGTACGCTCCACTTTCATCTTACGCCCTTCAATGCGTACACTAGTTCCTATTGGTGTCCACTCAAATAGTTCTTCTACATCTTTATTACGCATGCGAACACAACCGTGACTAGCAAATTGTCCAATTGACCAAGGTTTATTGGTACCATGTATACCATAAATGCCCCATGGCACATTTAGTCCCATCCACCTGGTACCAAATCCAGTGCCCCAATTGTAGTCTTTCCATACAACATTCCAATCGCCTATTGGTGTTGGTGTATTGCTTTTGCCAACAGCAATACGATATTTTTTATAGAGTTGACCGTCACTATGAAGTTCCAAGACACGTTGGGAAACCTTGATCACTATCGTTATCGTCCCAGGCGGAGGAATTGTTGGCTGATTTTCAATAGCAGCTAATTCTCTCTCATCTATAACTTCAAATCCTACCAAGCAACAAATAATGCTCATAATAAAAAAAACCGCTAAGCTATAGAAGATCTGTCTTCGTCTAACCTTTATTATTGCCACCCTGTCCCCTCCTGCACATACTCTTTTGGAAATTATATGCGTTGGTAGGAAAAAATAGTATAAAAAAAACCAGCTAAGCTGGTTAATTTAATACATAGATTTTTCGATCTTGAATGCCATATTCAAGGGCATCATTGCGATCATTAAAGGCCAAATCAATACGATTGCCTTTTATGGCACTGCCTTGATCTTCAGCAATGGCTTCCCCATAACCTTCTACCCATAGTTTACTTCCCATTGGAATGACCGTCGGATCTACAGCGGCAACGCCCTGTTTCACAGTCCCCCCCATATAGGTTAGGTTATTCCATTTCCCATTATCTAAAGGTCCAGGTGCGTAGGCAGTTGCTGTCATATTCAGCATACGTTTATATTGGGTTGGAGGCGTTGTTAGTGAATTGCTCTCACGGGAAATAGTCGGATTAAGCAACTGATTATTAAATAATGCCGCAAGTACTGCTACTTCTTTTTCATACGGAGCGATTTTATCCGTAATCTTTTTCTCAACTTGTTGACGTAATGCATTTTCAGCGGTTTGCATAATCGTACCTTCACTTAATGTATCAGCAACAACAGCGACTTCGCCTAGAGCAGTTTGTTGTAAAGCTGCTTTTGCAATCGTTGCCAGTGCCTCTTGCTTATTACCTTCTTCTAATTGTTTTTTTACTGCCAGGAGTTGTTGTATTCGAATCACATTAGTATCCTGACCAACAAATTGTGTGAGTTGATTTTCTATAATTCCAGCGTGGGCAAGTGGCACTACTGGAGAAAAAATATTGAATGCCACAACTGCTAGTGTACTGGCAATGAGTTTTTTCATTATTTATCCCCTTTCTTAAAAATAAACTTGTAACGACAGTATGTCTAGGATAGTATAGCATACAGTTTACATAAAGTATAAGGGTAATATTAGGTAAGGAGGCAGTCTATAGACTGCCCCCTTACCCAAAGATGTTAAATATTTTGTATTCAATAATAATATGGTAGAAAAAACACTTATTTAGCTAATTGGTACAATGTTTCTGTCAATACATCAATACCGATCATAATATCATCATATTCCGTATATTCATCGGGATTATGACTAATACCATTTCTTGATGGAACAAAAATCATTCCTGTAGGTGCTAACTTCGTCATATTCATGGCATCGTGACCTGAACCGCTATGTACGGTCTGATAGGTTATACCAATCTCAAGGCAACTCTTTTCAATGAGTTTACTAATATCAAAATCCATTTCTACGGGCTTTTCTGCCGACATCATTTCAATATCCACAACTGTATCCTGCTGCTCCGTAATGCCGCTAATCGCATCCTTAATTTCTTGCAAGCATTCAATAATACTTTCTTGGTTGGTACCACGCAAATCTACTAACATTTCTACCACCCCAGGTATGACATTGATTGCTCCAGGATAAACTTTCAGATCACCAACGGTAGCTACCGTACCTCGATCAGACTGATCCAATGCAATTTCTTGTATCGCAAGAACAATCATTGCTGCACTCACCAGTGCATCATGCCTATCTTCCATGGGAGTAGAGCCAGAATGAGCTGCCATTCCTCCAACCGTAATTTTAAGCCGTGTTGGGGCAGCAATCTTTTTTACAATACCAATCTTATTGCCTGACTTTTGCAAAATACTCCCCTGTTCAATATGTAGTTCCACAAAAGCCTTAATATCTTCTTTATTTCTTGTTGCCGCATTAATTTGTTTTATATCTTTATTCTGTTCGGCCATTGCCGCTTCAAAACTAATACCATTCTGATCTTTTGCTTTACTCCATGCATAAGTATTAGCCGTTCCAGTCATAGCCTTACTGCCCATTGTAGCAAAACCAAAACGACTTGATTCCTCTCCAACGAAAACAATCACTTCAACAGGGTGAGATAATGCCTGCATGGTCTGCAAGCGTCTAATAGCTGCTAAACCGCCGACTACACCAACAACACCGTCAAATTTACCACCTTCTATGACTGTATCAAGATGGGACCCGGTAAGTACTGCTGGCAGAGTATGATCTTGGCCTTCTAAGCGGCCAATAATATTGCCAATTGCATCTATCTTTACTGTCAGTCCACTCTGTTCCATTAAGCCAATGATATACTCTTGGGCTTTCCTATCTGCTTCTGTAAATGCCAAGCGAGTGATGCCGCGTTGTCCTCTTCCAAAACAGGCAATTTCCTCTATTTCATTTATTACCCATTCTTTATCTGCTTTCACTAGCATTACCCCCTCTTATTTCTTCTTTTCTTATATTATCTAGTATAACCGAAAATTAGTAATCCTTCCATCAATTTCCCAAATTATGACTGCCTATACCAATCATAAAGCAAATTCTGAGGTTTATGTTAAAAAAGAAATAATAATAGCGACTAAACTAACAACTCCTAGTACTGCACCAATGGAAAGTGCTGTCTTATTTAGTTTATTCATATCTTGTTTATGATAAGACTTCTTACTTATCCCTTTAGACACGATATAATCCCCCTTTTAATAAAGAAAACTTGGCTTGCGCCAAGCCTTACTTAGACTTTTAAGTAGTAGATATGCTGAGCTGATAAAGAGCAGTACTATAATATAACGATTTGATGAATTTTCTTTATTTACCATTTATAATACGTCTGGCATCTAACAGTTGACGAAGCTTTACTACATGAGTTTGTTCTTCAGCTTTGAGCAGTAAAAATATTTTCTTAGCTTTTTCAAACTTTGATTTACTAGCTAGTTCATCATAAAATAAAATTGAGTCTTTCTCTGCTTGAAGAGCCATTAGTAATATTTCTTCAATAGTTGTCGCTTTTGCAATTTTCACTTGGGAATTTTCAGTCGTAGGAAATACATGTCCTTCCGCTAGCACGGTCAAATAGCGAGAACTTTCCTGATCAAATAAATATTCATCAGAACCAGCTTCTTTATACTGATTTACTTCATCAAATATTTTGCTGAAAGTTTCATAATGATTTATCTCTTCACCCTTAAGTAATAAAAATAAAGCTTTATGACTTTCTTCCTCGGTTTGTTCATAAGCCTTTTGGTAAAAATCTCGTCCACTGGCTTCTATCGACATGGCAATTCTAAGGCCTTCAAGATCACTAAATAACTTTACATCCACGTATATCCCTCCTAAAAAAGAAATATAATATATTAAAGTTATTCGACTATTTTATACAATCTCCTGCAATCTACTATTATCTGCCTATATAATCTCATTTTATATAATCATATCAATTAAAAACTATTTAATAATAATTATCATTTACTTTCAGTATTACATATGTTACCATGTAACTATTAAATGATAGTAAGGAGGACAATCCCATGGAAAAACGCCATAATGTTATCAAATTTGCTGGTAATCCTATGACACTAGTTGGCAAAGAAATTAAAGTTGGTGATACTGCCCCTAATTTTACTGTCCTTACTCCTGGTTTAGAAAGCCTATCACTAAGCAGTACGAAGGGACAGGTACGTGTTATCAGCGTCGTACCTTCAGTAGATACCTCCGTTTGTGATATTCAAACTCGTTGGTTTAATGAAGAAGCTGCCAAAATTGAAAATGTTATCATACTTTCTATTAGTGTTGACTTACCCTTTGCCATAAAGAAATATTGCGCCGCCAAGGATATTGAAAATATTAAGGTTCTTTCTGACCACAAGGACTTAGATTTTGGTCTTAAATATGGTTTTGTCATTGAGGAGTTGCGCTTATTAGCTCGCGGAATAATAATCATTGATCAAAATGATATTGTTCGCCATGTAGAATATGTAGCAAATGTAAGTGACCATCCGGATTATGATAAAGTGCTTTCTGTTATAAAAAAATATCTTTAAATTACTTGCTTCTTCTCAGCAGTAGTTCAAAAGCTAAAGAAATCCCCTTATCCAAAGATAAAGGGATTTCTTTAGCTTTATATAATTAAATGATGTTTCTTCTATAGGCAGCATACGCTGCTTTTAGTTCCTCAACTTTTGCATACATTTCGACTTGAAGAGCGGAAGCATTGTCATAATCACAAGCTGCAATAGCATTACTAATACGTGTGAATATACTTTTTTGGGCAACCGTATCTTTTGCTAATTCTAAACGTAATACATTCACTTTATCCCACAAATATAAATCATAGTCAACCGCAGTATCAGCATCATGAAGAACTTTTGCCGCTTTTACGATTTCAAGATTTTCAGGGATAATTCTTTTTAATAATTCTGTAGACCAACGAATTAAAGCACCAGCAACAAATGCATCGATAATTTCTTGGCGCAAAACATTACCCTTTTTAATGGCCTCAGTTTTATCAGCATATTTTTTTAAGTTTTGCATATTTTCCCATACAGTAGCCGGAGGTTTTCCAAATAGTGCATTACGTTCTTCTTCTGTATAATCTTCAAAAACATCATGTTCACTACGATATGCTCGATCTTTTTCTAAATAGAAACCAGGAGTTCCTGCTTCTTTAGACAATTCCGCCAAAATTTCTGTAGTCTGTTTACCTGATTCTACGATAGCTTTTACACCATCAAGCATGCTCAGGTAAATGGCTGCTAGAGCGATATAGGTATTGGTATAAGGATTAGAGGAACGCACTTCAAAACGAGTGGCTAATGGATTATTAATGTCACGTACAAGCCCAGCCAAAATAGAACGGTTACGGGAAGGTTTCTCTGGAGAATGCCCAAGAGAAGTTACAATACAAACGGGTGCTTCAAAACCTGGTTTCAGACGATTCAGAGCATCATTCGTCGAAGTAATAAATGGATTGATAACTTCATAATTCTTCAATACACCCATGAGTGACCCATAACCAATAGCACTCATGAAATCTGCTTTCATATCTGTAGGAGCAAAGAGATTAACAAGTTTGCCTGATTTCATTTTAGCAGCAAATCCAACATGAGTATGTTCTCCATTACCGGCTACACCAATAATTGGTTTTGCTTTAAAAGTAACCTCAAGACCATTAGCCCTAAATACTTCTTTTACAATAATACGAGCTTGCAATTCATTATCGGCAGCTTGTAGAGCATCAGCAAAACGCCAGTCAATTTCCAACTGTTCGCATACATGAGTTAAATTACCTGCTTCATCAATGGAGGACTTGATTCCCCCAACTTCCTTATGACCCATTTCAGTTTTCAAGCCGTAGTTATCTAACATTGTTATAGTCTGTTCTAGTGCCGTACGAACAGAGCCACGGGTACGTTGCCAATATTGTTCTTGCATAGTTTGAGAAGCGGATAAATCAGCAACTTCAGCTTTTTCAACTGGGGTTTTTACCCAAAACTCTAGTTCAGTACCAGAAGTAAAAACAACATCTTCAATTTCATCACAATTAATATGGTCAAGACCAGCTATCTTAGGATATTTTTTAAATAAGCTTAGCAGCTCACTTTTTATGTACGCTAAACTATCGGCTAAAATTGCACGAGAGTCAACGCGTAAACCGTTATGTACTAGGAATGCGGGAATACGAATTGTACCAATAGGTTTACCTGTTTCTTCATCATAATTATCATAATTATAATCAATAAACCAGTTTACACTATCATCAGCAGGCATATCTACTTTTGCATTGTTTAGAGTAGCGATACCTGTAAGTACCACGGAAGAACCATCTGTTTGCACTGCACTCCCCTGGAAGAAATCATCCATATCTTTAAGGAATACCGACATGGGGATTTTTTCATCCGTGTCGTTACCTGCAAGATCAATCCCTACTAATGAAACAAATTTAATCTCTGTATGTTCTTTTAATAATTCAACTAATTCATCTTTGCCATATTTGCCAGCTGGAATTACATAAAGCAATTCATCTACCATTTTCATTCACCTCTTAAATATTATAACTATAATCTTATTTTACTATACTTATGATGTACCGCTCCCCCATATTGACTGATAGCAATATAATGAAAACATTATGTACCTTACCTAATTATACATGAAACAAGAACTTAGAACATATCCTCCTTATTCATAGCGTTTTTTGCATTTTATTCTATTATACTATTAATAACAAAAATTACAATGTTATGTATCAATGTAGATTTTCCTTTGTACTACATCAACAAGCACCTTTCAGACAATCAGCAAAAAGCCTGGCTTAAACAGCCAGGCTTTTAATTCATGGATTATACATTGAACAATAAATCACTATAAGTTGGCATTGGCCATACATCTTGATCTACTAGGGTTTCAAGTGTATCAGCAACTTGACGCAAAGTTCCCATTTTTTCAAATACATCAAAACGGAATAATGAAGCTTGTTCATAAGTATCGCCATGAGCATTTGAAGCTTTTACGACGGATTCTTCAAGAACAGCAATATTTTTCTTTAATGACGCAGTTAATGAAGATACTTCTGTTAATAATTCAGTTTGCGCTGTTAAGTCCGCTGCTACGCCTGTAGCTTTGATTGTATTGATTGAAGTAGCAATGTCTGTCATAAACTTAATAACAGCAGGAAGGATTTGTCTCTTCGCCATTTCTATCATTGTTAAGGCTTCCACGTTAATGGTTTTGATATAATTTTCAAGAGCGATTTCATAGCGGGATTCCATTTCAACTCTGCTGAGTACACCGTGTTTTTCCATTACTACAATGTTCTTTTCAGAAATAAGAGCTTTAATGGATTCTACTGTAGTTTTTAGGTTTTGAAGACCTCTTTTTTCAGCTTCAACAACCCATTCATCGGAATATCCGTTTCCGTTAAATACCACTCTCTTGTGTTTGCTAACATATTCAGTAAGAATTGCTTGTACTTCAGCCTCTACATTTGTAGCTTTTTCTAAGCGATCAGCAACTTCAAGTAGTACATCTGCTACAATCGTATTCAAAGTGATATTAGGCTCAGCAATGGAAGCGGAAGATGGGCACATTCTAAATTCAAATTTGTTTCCAGTAAATGCAAATGGAGAAGTTCTGTTTCTGTCAGTTGCATCTTTCGGCAATGGAGGAAGTGTAGTAACACCGATTACCATGTTGCCGCCAGTTTTAGAGCTTGTTGCTCCGCCATTTTCAATTTGTTCTAAGATATCTTGTAATTGTTCTCCTAAGAAGATGGAGATAATCGCTGGAGGAGCTTCATTTGCACCTAGTCTATGATCATTTCCAGGATTTGCAGCTGAAACTCTTAATAAATCTGCATATACATCTACAGCTTTAATTACTGCACATAAGAATAGAAGAAACTGTTCATTATCATGAGGAGTTTTACCTGGCTCTAATAGATTCATACCATCATCGGTTCCCATTGACCAGTTATTGTGCTTACCAGAACCATTAATTCCAGCGAATGGCTTTTCATGCAATAAGCAAACAAGATCATGTCTTAACGCAATCTTTTTCATTAGATCCATTGTAAGTTGGTTGTGATCTGTTGCTATATTGGTAGTAGTAAAGATTGGAGCTAACTCATGTTGCCCTGGAGCAACTTCGTTATGCTTGGACTTTGCTGCAATTCCAAGTTTCCAAAGCTCTTCATCTAGTTCTTTCATGTAAGCAGAAATTCTTTCTTTAATGGAACCAAAATAATGATCTTCTAATTCTTGTCCTTTAGGAGACATGGCACCAAAAAGCGTTCTTCCTGTAAATATTAAGTCTTTTCTTTGTTCATATGTTTTCTTATCAACAATAAAGTATTCTTGTTCAGGTCCAACAGTTGTAATAACTCTATTGCTTGTTGTATTTCCAAGAAGTTTTAATACACGTAATGCTTGTTTGGATATTGCTTCCATAGAACGCAATAATGGAGTTTTCTTATCTAAAGCCTCTCCTGTGTAAGAACAAAAGGCAGTTGGTATACATAATGAATCGTCTTTTACAAATGCTGGTGATGTACAATCCCATGCAGTATATCCCCTCGCTTCAAAAGTAGCACGAAGACCACCTGAAGGGAAGGAAGAAGCATCTGGTTCACCTTTAATTAATTCTTTGCCTGAGAATTCCATGATAGCTTTACCATCAAAAGTCGGTGATATGAATGCATCATGTTTTTCAGCAGTAATACCTGTCATTGGTTGGAACCAGTGAGTAAAATGGGTTGCACCTTTTTCAAGAGCCCAATCTTTCATAGCATTAGCTACTACATCTGCTACTACTGGATCTAAAGAACGTCCCTCTTCAATTGTCTTTTTTAAAGCTTTATATGTAGCTTTAGGAAGACACTCCTTCATAACAGCATCATTAAATACGTTTGAACCATACATTTTACCTATTTTAGTCATGCATAAAACCCCTTTCAATTTTAAATTTGATAACACTTTTTCTGAAAAAAAACAGACTCCTACACTTGCTCAGTGTTAGGAGTCGCCATTGACTCGTAATTTTTAATTATAGTACCATTATAGCATAATTTTTGAATTTGTCTAGACCTTTAACTTACTTTTTTTTTTTGATAATTGCGCCATGAACAAGAAAATAGGTTCTTTCCTATTAGAAAAAGCACTCATTTTCATGAGTGCTTTTTCTTAACCAGCAACTATCTATCCTCCCAGGCCGTTTCCAGCCAAGTACTTTCGACGTATAAGGGCTTAACTACTGTGTTCGGTATG
>Ga0074198_1000944_pt1 | contig 23512 bp, 20 predicted proteins | sample EPASupsiteSAE323_FD_64527 | JGI IMG/M metagenome (GOLD analysis project Ga0074198, IMG submission 64527) | Bioremediated contaminated groundwater from EPA Superfund site, New Mexico - Sample SAE3-23 | ecosystem: Environmental > Aquatic > Deep subsurface > Groundwater > Contaminated ...
ATAATTATTTTCATTATATTTTTCATAAACAGGAATAATCTTTTCTGAAGAAAACCCATGAATTGTAGTAACCATAGGCGTATTTATCAATTTACTGTAAGTTAGTGGAACAAAATCAAAGTTATTATGAATAATATCAAAACCACCAGCCTGCTCCATAGCATCGGAAATATGCAGGCATTCGCAAACCTTTGCATCAAGTTCTCTATCTTCTTCATATGGAGTCTTGCAAATATATTTTAAATTTGCTGAAGTAACTGAATCTCCTGTTGCAAAAAGGGTTACATCCAAACCTTCTTTTACCAATCCTTCTACTAATAAAGAAACTACTCTTTCCCAAGGACCATAATGTCTAGGAGGCGTTCTCCACGCAATTGGAGAAATGATTCCCACCTTCATGTTTTATTACTCCTCCGTTTCCGGGCATTGTTTTATATAATCAAGAAGCTCTGAAAGATTGGCAGTTGCTACTGCTATGCAAGTATCTGCCCCTCCATAGTATAATCTGACTTGGTCTGTTGCTTTATCATGGATCCACCCACATGGAAATACGACATCGTCAACATCCCCTTCCCTTTCATATTCTTCGGTTGGACCAAAAATCCATTCATCGCTTCTGTTCAGGACTTTTTCCGGATCCTTTAAATCAAGAAGTGCAAGACCTAACCTGTATATTGCTCCATTTACTGTTCTTTTTACTCCATGATAAAGAAGGAGCCACCCTTCTTGTGTTTCCAATGGCTGCGGTGCTAAGCCAATCTTATTTGCATCCCACCAGCCACCTCTTCTGGCTTTGATAAGTATTTGATGATTACCCCAATACTTCAAATCAGGTGAATACGAAAGCCAGATATGTGCTCCAGTTCCACTGTATGCTGGTGTTGGTCTGTGCAAAAGAAGCCATTTGCCTCTAAATCTTTTAGGAAATAGTGCTGCATCTTTATCTTCCGGCGGCATTATTGGACCAAGTTTGTTAAACTCCTTAAAATTGGTAGTTGTAGCAAGAGATACAAGTGGACCTCCTTGAGAATATGCAGTATAAGTTATTGCCCATTCGCCGATTTCCTCAAGGTGCGTAATCCTTGGATCCTCGATCCCCCATACTTCTTCTGGATAGTTTTCTGGATCAGGCTGAAGCGTCGGAATTGAATCTATTTTCCAATCAGTAAAACCATCTTCACTTGAAGCCAGGGTTAAGTGAGAAATTCCTCGTTTGTCCTCAACCCGAACCAGCAAAAGAGTTTTACCATTATATATTGTTGCTGCTGGATTAAAAACCGTATGTGCAGTATATGGCCAATCTTTTGCCGTCAAAATCGGATTATTATCATACCTCTTAAAAAGCTCATTACATTTTTTCATGCTTATTTTACTTCTCCTTTTCTTCTTATACAGCATTATTATTCCCATTTTAAAAAACTCATTCAAAGAATTAATAAAAAAACGCGATTTATTTTAATCGCGTTTTTTAAAATTCAGTTTTTAAATTTATCTTTTTCTTTTTCCTCTTCCAATCCGAAGCAATCTTGTAGGCTTCATTATACTGCTTTGCAACAATATTCCAAGATACAACTTCATTAAGATATTTATTTAAGTTATCTCCCAATTTGAATCTCAGTTGTTCATCGCAAGCAAGTTTGATTATCTTTTCCTTGAGCATTTTCTTATTTGTAAATAATAATCCGCCTTCACTCTCTAATGTTTGCGAAGTCAATCCTTCCATTGGAGCAGTAGTGATATATGGTTTATTCAATGCAAAAATTCTTGCAAGCGTTCCAGACTGAGTTTCGTCAGTTGAAGGAAGAATAATAAAATCACAAGCGCCCATTATCTTATAGTATTCTTCTCCCCTAGGAACAAATTCATAATAATGTGCCATTTGCTTCTTTTCTAAATTCTTTATCATTCTCTTGTACTCAAGATAATCTTTTTTATGAGTGGGATCTCTCATTGCACCAGCTCCCATAAGAGTCCATTTTTCACCAGTCATATTGTAAACTTCTTCAAATACTTCCTCCCAGATTGATGCAACAATATCCCATCTCTTGTTAGGCTGGATCCATCCAATCAATCCCGCAATATGCTTTCCACTATTTGGAATTCTATCAAACCCAAATTCTTTTTTTATCCTTGGCACTTCAGAAGGAGTAAACCTCATGTCATCTCTCGCACCATGCGGAACAACCATTACATTATTAGGTATTTCCCATGAATAACTTCTGAAATTCCATTCCAAACGCCATTTTTGATAATTACATTTAAGCATAAGAACATCAATTTTGCTGATTAGCAATCTTAAAAAATGTGCTTCTGCATCTCTTAATCTTCCATGAACCGTGTGAGGTTCAACAACAATTGGAAATTCCGAAATAGCATCAATAAGGTCAAGCAAACCTTTATTATCATCACTTCTGCCATCTTTATCTATATAATTGTACAATCCATATTCATGCTCAATATGAACAGCATAAGGATTAATCTCTTTAATTTTTTTAGCAACAGGTTTCCACCAATCCTCCCTTGTCAGGTCAATAATCGGGATAACCCCTTCTCCCTCTCCATCAGTATGACTGATTACAAGAACCTCTTTGCCGGGATTATGCTTTTGTATAAACTCTCTGGCTTCCTCACAGAAGGTTGCAATACCACAAAGTCTCGGAGGATAGCTTGAAATCAAAACAATCGGACCTCTCTCTCTCATCGCCTATACCCCTCTCACCAAATATACACAGATGATTAATCCCGTCAACATTAACCGGGATACTTATGCTTATTAATATTTATTAGCATATGTATTGCGAAAAAGAAAGGAACCACCTGCTTAGTGATTCAAGATATTTATATATGTGCTTTGAGATAATCTTTCGACTAGTTTGTATGATAATATATCCGACAGCTTTTTTCAACATTTCCAGCCATGTAATTTATAGACCGTGTTACATTATTTGTATAATATACTGATTTGAATCTAAAACAGTATATTCTTTGTAGCAAAATTCCAAACGCAAATTAGTATAAATATTCCGATTAAAATTGAAATATTAATATAGGAAAATATTTTATTTGAATAGATGCTTAAACAGTGTGGAATAATGTAACAGTCGAAATTATTACGGCATTATTTATGAAATTATTAAGGAGGATAAAGATGGCAATCTACAGAAAACGCCAGATAGGATTTTTAAGCACTTATCCACCAAGAGAGTGCGGTCTGGCAACATTTACAAGTAATCTGACAGCCGAGCTTGATAAGGTTCAACTTTTAAATGAAATGAAAATAATATCAATCAGTAATAAAGAACATAATTATGACAATAATGTAATATTTGATATCCAGCAAGATGATCTTGACAGTTATCTCGCAGCTGCAAAAGCAATAAAAGATTCTAAAATAGACTTGTTATGTATTCAGCATGAATTTGGTATTTATGGAGGTTACTGCGGTGATTTCCTTGTAGATTTTCTAAGTAAGATTGAAATCCCGATTGTAGCAACAATGCATACAGTTATTCCCGAACCTAATTCCCGACAGCTCTATATAATTAAAAAGATCGCAGAAAAAAGTGCAAGAATAGTTACAATGGCAAAAAATACAATAAGTACTCTGGTTAATACTTATGATGTTGACCAAAATAAGATTACTTTTATTCCGCACGGAGTACCTTTTAGAATTCTCCCAACCCGTGACAATCTTAAAGAAAAATATGGATTTCATGGAAAGCAAATCATATCAACTTTTGGTCTTATAAGTCCAGGAAAGGGTCTTGAGAATGGAATACAAGCAATGGCAAAAATCAAAGACAAATTTAATGATTCAGTTTACCTGATTCTCGGGCAGACTCACCCTGTGGTAAAAAAGCAAATGGGCGAAGTTTACAGGGAAAGTCTTCAAGCTATGGTTCGAGAACTAGGTCTTGAAAACAATGTTTTTTTTGTTGATAAATACCTCAATATTGATGAGCTTCTAGAATACTTGAAGCTTTCTGATATATATATGACGCCTTATCTCGGTAAGGATCAGGCAGTAAGTGGAACCCTTGCTTATGCAGTTGGATATGGTAAAGCAATAGTATCAACTCCGTACACTTATGCTCGTGAGGTGCTTGACAATGAACGAGGTTTACTGGCAAAGTTCAAAAATCCAGATTCTCTTGCTGAATGCATGGAAAAAATTTTATCAAACCCTAGTCTACAAGAAGAGCTTGAATATAAGACCAAGACTTACGGGAAAAACATGATGTGGAAAAATGTGGCCACTAGTTATGCTAAAACTTTCATAGATATAATTGAATCAGAAAAAATGCTTGTACAAGATGCTTAACTTGCCCACTACTTTAACCAGCCCTAATTCTAACTTTGTTCTCACCTCGCCATGATATGAGAGCGGGAAATTAATATATATTGGAGGTAGCAATGCTTATAGAAGCAGAACTCAAAATTGATCATCTTTTAAGAATGACTGATTGCACAGGAATAATACAACATTCAAAATACTCAATTCCCGACCTGGCAACTGGCTATACAACAGATGATAATGCAAGGGCCTTGATAGTTGCATGCATGCTTTATGATAAATTTGAAGATGACATTTCCTTAAATCTAATAATCAAGTACCTATCTTTTTTACATTTTGCTCAGAATTCCAATGGCAGGTTTAAAAATTTCATGAATTATCAAAGACAGTTTATTGAGGAAGAAGGTTCGGAGGACAGCTTTGGAAGAAGTATGTGGGCTTTAGGATTTTTAACTTCTTTTGAAAACATGCCAAAAGGGTTGCTTGAACCTGCAAATCAAATGATTAGCAATTCAATCCCCAATCTGAACAAATTAAAAGCTATGCGGGCTATATGTTACTCTCTTATAGGTCTGGTTCATCTTTATGGAAAGAACAATAAGATTGTTACTAGAAAAGTAATCGAAAGCCTTGCCGAAAGAGTTTTTAATGAATTTGAAACAAACAAATCAGAAAAATGGTATTGGTACGAAAACAAAATAACCTATGCAAATGGTATAATTCCATATGCTTTATTCAAGGCATATTCTGCTTTGGAAAAGAAAAAGTATCTTAAAACGGGTATGGAAATTCTAGGATTTCTTGAAGATATTTGTTTAAAAGATGGTTATTTAAAACTTATAGGATGTAATGGTTGGTCAATTAAAGGAAAATTGCCAGCAAAGTTTGACGAACAACCTATTGATGCAGCAGATATGGTTTTAGCATATTCAGAAGCATACAAAGCAACGAATGATTCAGTATATCTTGAAAAAACAGAATTATGCTTCAAATGGTTTCTCGGTTTAAACTGTCATAATGCACCACTTATAAATCCTGAAACTGGAGGATGCTTTGACGGTCTTACAAAAACAGGCATAAATCTCAACCAAGGTGCGGAATCGATTTTTTCATATATGATTTCCTTTTTTAGTGCAGAAGAATTAGGCATAATATCACATGAAAAGAAAAAGCAAAAATCAAATTCTTTTGAAGAAGCTGTTTAGAAAAAGAGATAACGGCACATAGCACAGTGCCGTTATCTCTTTTTCTATGTTTTTCTTGATATTTTTACAATATTATCTATAATAAAATGTAGTATTAAATGAGGAGAATCGAAATGAGTGAAATTGAAAGAGTTAGAACCTTTTTAAATAATCGCCCCAAGAAACTACAAATTATTGAATTTGAGCAATCAACTCACACTTCTGAGCTTGCTGCACAAGCACTTGGAGTTGAACCAGGTCAAATTGCAAAATCGCTTCTGTTTGTTACTGAAAAAGGACCATTAATGGTAGTTACATGCGGTGACAAAAGGATTAATCAGAAAAAAATAAAAGAAAATCTGGGTTTAAAAGCCAGATTTGCAAGTGCTGAACAAGTTTTAGAATTTACTGGTTACACTCCTGGTGGAGTTTGCCCCTTCGCTCTAAAGACCACCATGCCAATCTATCTTGACATTAGCATGCACAAGTATCCCATAGTTTATGCTGCCGCCGGCACCTCAAATACCGCAGTACCAGTAACCTTTTCAGACTTGATGGATATTACAGATGGCACAGAATGTGATTTTTGCGAGTAAATTATTCTCCATAAATGTATTTGATTATTTCATATTCACGTAAAACCTTTTTGACGTACTTATCAGTTTCAATAAATGGAATCTTTTCCAGCGACTTTCCTGTACTGCTTAATTCTTCATTTTTCAGCCACTCTTGAACCCTTCCGCTGCCACCATTATAAGCAGTTATGGCTAGAGTAATGTCTCCATTAAACTGTTTTTTTAATTTGCTTAAATACCAGCACCCTATATGAATGTTTGTATCAGGAATAAATAGATTTGCCGAAGAAAAATCCTTTATGCCAATTTTTTCTGCAGCCCAAATTCCCGTTTTATCGGTTATCTGCATTAATCCTTTAGCACCTTTTCCTGAAGCGGCATATCTATCGAAGTTACTTTCCGCTTTCATAACTGCAAATACAAGCAAAGGATCAATATCAAATTCTTGTGAATATTTATTAACCTCTTCACTAAATTTTAAAGGATATACAATTTTTAAAATTATTTTATTGCTTGAAATAAATAAAACAATCCCAATAAATATAGCAGTAAATAAAACCGCTATTAAAGCAATTCTTTTGCGTTTCAATATTATCACCCATTTTATATATATTTCTTTTGTACACGTGTCATTCTTCCAGAAGATTAACCACACTATTTCGTAATTCTTCTTCTGTTCCTTTATTTCTAATTACTTTATCAGCAAGCCTTAAATAGTCTTCTCTTTTTAGCTGGGAATTTATTCTCTTAATTGCCTCTTCCCTAGTTATTCCCATTCTATTTATTATTCTGGCTATTCTAACTTCATCATCACAATCTACAACCCATATTTCATTTGTCATTTTTTTAAAGTCCTCATTAGGAATAGGAACGTCAAGAACTACAATTCTGATATTATCTTTTTGCTTTAGAAATTCTATTGTTTCTTCCATTTTTCTGTATACTTCTTTATGGGTAATGTCGTTCAGTACTGCCAAATTTGGTCTGTTATTAAAAACTATACTCGCCAGCTTTTTTCTGTTAATTTCTTTATCATCATCAAGAATTTCAGCTCCAAAATAATCTACAATTTCATTATAAGCTCTATTCCCTTTTTTCAAAAGTTCTTTTGCAATTTCATCAGCATCAATTATAAAAGCCCCAAGACTTTCAAGTATTTCCGCAGCTGTAGATTTTCCAGAACCAATCCCACCAGTAATACCAATTATCCTCATATTCCCTCCTAGTATTATTTTGCTTCATACCAATTTTTCCCCATATGTAAATCAATATCCAGCGGAACCTTTAGCTTATAAGCATTTTCCATTGATTTTCTTAGTATGCTTTTAACTTGGTCAATTTCATCATTTGCTGTTTCTATTATCAATTCGTCATGAACCTGCAGGATCAGTCTCGATTTAAGCTTCCCTTTCTTTAACCCAGCATGTACATTAACCATTGCAATCTTAATTATATCTGCAGCCGTACCTTGTATTGGAGTATTTAATGCCATTCTTTCAGCCGAGGCTCTGACATTAAAATTTGATGCTTTTATCTCCGGCAGATACCTTCTTCTGCCCAGCAATGTTGAAACATAGCCTTGTTCTTTAGCTTTCTCAACAATTTCATGCATATATTCATGTACCCTATCAAACTTAGCAAAATAACTTTCAATATATTCTTTAGCCTGCTTCCTCGTTATTCTCAAATCCTTTGCCAGACTATATTCACCTTTTCCATAAATCAGGCCAAAATTAATAGCCTTGGCGCTTGTCCTCATAAAAGGCGTTACTCCAAGTTCTGGAACACTGAATATCTTTGCAGCAGTACTCCTATGTATATCCTGCCCTTCAATAAATGCATTAATCATATTTTTATCACCAGAAATATGTGCAAGTACTCTTAATTCAATCTGGGAATAATCCGCATCAACAAGAGTGTATCCTTCACTAGCAATGAATACTTTCCTAATCTGTTTTCCCATCTCAAGCCTAACAGGTATGTTCTGCAAATTGGGTTCCGTACTGCTGATTCTTCCAGTAACCGTAACCGTCTGATTAAAATTCGAATGAATTTTATATGTATCCATATTTATTACTGCACGCATTCCATCAACATATGTAGATTTTATCTTTACACATTGACGGTATTCTAAAATTTTATCAATTATGGGATGTTTGAGCGCAAGATTCTCCAGCACCTCAACATCAGTTGAATAACCTGTTTTGGTTTTTTTGACTACTGGCAATTGAAGCTTTTCGAACAATATTACTCCAAGCTGTTTGGTCGAATTTATATTAAAATTGTCACCAGCTAATTCAATTATTTCATTAGTAAGCGTCTGTATCTTCTCTTCAAGCAGAACCGAATACCCTTCAAGTGCCTTCACATCTACCATGAATCCCACTCTTTCCATATCTGCAAGCACACGCGTAAGCGGCAATTCAATTTCATAATATAGATGTTCCATTTGCATTTCCTTGATTTTTGCATTAAAAACCTTTACAAGTCTAAAAACAGCGCAAGCATATCTGCAAATCTCTTCTATGCTTTTTGAATTTAAGTCACATACTCTTTCTCCAAGATACTCCAAGGAAATCTCCTTCAACGGATAAGATTCTCTTGAAGGATTAACCAGGTAAGCAGCTATCATTACATCAAAATCAACTTTTTCTATATTGAATTTCAAATCATCAAATATCCTATACTCTGGTTTTGAATTATAGCTGTATTTACGAACTCCCTTATCCTCAAAAATGCTTTTAAACATATCAAGCAAATCTTTTTTTTCTAAATCAATAAAATAGGTTTTCTTTTCGCTATAACAAATAGCCATACCCACAAATGTTTTTTCGTCTTCTGAAACTAAAGGATAATATGCAAATTCTTTTATCTTATCAATTTCTTGAATTAATTCTTTTAATTCTTGAAGGTTAGTTATTTCTATTATTTCAACTTCCATATCTTTTTTTTCTTCTATGAGTTCCTCTCCGCTTAATCCAAGCTTAGATATCATGCTATTAAATTCCAATCTTTTAAGTAAAAAAAACAAGCTGGTTTTGTCAAATTCTTTAATCTCGCAATCACAATAAGAAAAGTCTGTAGGAACATTCAGTTCAATTGTACCAAGCTTCCTGCTAAGATACGCAATCTCTTTATTTTCAGCCAGCAAACCCTTTATCCTGTCTTTAATATCAAGATTATTAATATTTTCATATATATTGTCCAAAGAATTATATTTCTTGATCAATTCAAACGCTGTTTTCTCACCAATACCAGGCACCCCAGGAATATTATCTGACGAATCTCCCATTAGAGCTTTTACTTCTATCATCTGAATTGGTTTCACTCCATATTTTTCAATGACTCCATTTTCATCATATTCTTCAACTTCCGTTTTTCCCATTCTTGTAATAGGAATTTTCACTCTAACTTTGTCTGAAACCAATTGAAGCGAATCTCTATCACCAGTTAGAATCATTACATCCGCTCCAGCTTTTTCTGCGGATTTTGCAAGAGAACCTATTATATCATCAGCTTCATATCCCGAAAGTTCTGCAATTTTTATATTCATTGCATTCAAAAGCTCTTTTGCTACAGGCATTTGCATTGCTAATTCTTCAGGCATTCCCTTTCGGTGTGCTTTATATTCTACATATTGTTCATGTCTGAAAGTAGGTGCTTTCAAATCAAAAGCTACAACTATGTGCGTAGGTTTTTCATCATTTAATGATTTTGTTAGAATATTCGCAAATCCATATATTGCATTGGTATAAAACCCATCAGAAGTAGAGAGCATTTTAGGACCCATAAGTCCATAAAATGCCCTGTTTAAAATACTATTCCCATCTATTAGCAAAAATTTCTGATTCAACATCATATTCCTTCCAAAATCATTGATAAACTTTTCACTCTTTTTCTTCTAAGAACATATTTTCCTCTTCTTCTTCTAATTTTTGTATGTATTTCACCAGTTCACGATAATTTACATCATCTATCTTTGTCTGAACTATTCCATATTCATAAAAGTTTGGAAGCTCTCTAACTCTTATTATTTTGCCATAATAAGATATTATATTATTCTTAGAAACAGCAATATCAATCAACAACTCCGCACCCGATTCAAACTCCTGTTTACAAGTAACACTTGCACCCACAATACTCATATTCTTAACAACACAAAAGTAAGCTTCATTACCATTTGGCTCAGTAACATTAGCACTTAGACTTACAGAATATCTGATATGCTTTCTTTGATTATTAAATTTTTCTACATTATCAATATTTATAGTCAATTGCTGCGGGAACAGAAGAGTTATGCTCGATACTTCCCCAGTTAGAACATATTCTTCATTGTTATCAAAGTAAATACATACAATGTTATCTCCAACAAGAATGTTATTTTCCAATAGTTTTTGAGGTAAATCCATTATAATACTATTACCTTGAATATTACCTATTGCATTGGTTAATGGCTCAAAGACGGAATAATGCTTTATCTTCATTTTGCCGCCTTTTTTAACAGCTAACGGAATAATACTATCCTTGTAAAGCTCATTCATTATAGCTTGATTAATAATTGCCATTTTAATTATCCTCCTAGAATTTCAATAAATAAATTATTCTACAAACAGTAATGAATTCCTTTATTTTCCCTTCATTTTTTCTTCATTTTTTTAAATCTTTTATTAACAACTTCATTTGAGTTAATGGAATCTTCGAGCATAAAATCAAGTCTTCTGGCATCTTTATCCGCTTTTACTAATCTCACCTTAACTTTTTGGCCGATTTTAAATATTTTTTTGCTCTTTTCTCCTATCAAACAATGCTTTTGAGCTTCGTATACATAATAATCGTCCTGAAGATTGTCTACATGAACGAGACCTTCCACAGTATTATCAAGTGCAACAAAGAATCCAAAATTAGTAACTGAAGAAATCGTTGCTTCAAAATCCTCTCCAACTCTGTTAGCCATAAATTCAACCTTTTTTAGATCTTCAACCTCACGCTCAGCTTTTTCTGCAAACCTTTCCTTTTCAGATGATATTCTGGCAGATTCAACCGAAGAACTCATGAGTATTTTGTATCTTTTCTCACTCAAAGCATAATTGTTTTTAATTAGTTCTCCAATTACTCTATGAATGAACAAATCAGGATATCTTCTTATTGGCGAAGTGAAATGGCAATAGTACTTTGCCGCAAGACCGAAATGGCCATCATTCTTATGACTGTATTTTGCCTGCTGCAATGACCTCAACATTAAAGTTGAAACCGCTGTTTCTTCGTCTTTACCTTTAACCTTATCAAGTACTTCCTGTAAAGTTCTTGGGTGTATGCTGTTTTTTCCTTTGATACTTAGCCCCAACCCATGAAGGAACTCATCCAATACCTCAATCTTTTCAGCATCTGGATTTTCATGAATACGATAAATAAACGGCATATTCAGCCAGAATATTTTTTCTGCAACTGTTTCATTGCATACAAGCATAAACTCTTCAATAATCTTATTTGATACGGTTATTTCATATCTTTTAACCTCAATAGGTTTTCCTTTTTCATTTAAAATAATTTTAACTTCAGGAAAATCAAAATCTATGCTGCCACGTGCAATCCTTTTTTCCCTAAGAATTTCAGATAGTTCACGCATTATTTTGAAATCCCCTATATGATTTTCGTACCTTTTTATTAGCTCTTCATCCTCATCTTCAAGAATCTTTGTTACATCCTTGTACGTCATTCTTTCTGCTATATTAATAACACTTTTATAGATTTCATGATTAATTACATTGCCTTGATTATTAATTTCCATCATAACAGTAAAAGCAAGCCTATCGACCCCTGCATTCAAACTACAGATACCATTTGAAAGCTTTGGTGGAAGCATAGGAATTACCCTATCAACCAAATAAACACTGGTTCCTCTACTTGCTGCACAATCATCAAGCGGATTTCCCTCTCTCACATAATGGCTAACATCAGCAATATGAACACCTAGAAAATAATTGCCATTCGATAACTTCTCAATTGAAATAGCATCATCAAGATCTTTTGCATCTTCTCCATCAATTGTAACAATTCTTAAATGTCTTAAATCATTTCTCCCCTGCATATCTTGCTCTTGAACTTTCTCTGAAATAATTTTAATTTCCTCAAGAACTTCTGGTGGAAACTCAGTTTCAATTGCATATGATTTGGCGATTGATAAAATATCAATACCAGGATCCCATTTTCTGCCCAATATTTCTATAATCTTTCCTACCGCACTTCGATTTTTTTCTGGCCATTCAACCAACTCAACAACTACTTTATCTCCTGTAACCGCTCCATTTATCATGTTTTGAGGAATATATACATCCCCAATTCTCTTATTGTCAGAAATAATAAACCCAAAATTCTTTTTTCCCTCAAATGTTCCAACTACTTTTGTATTTGCTCTTGAAAGAATCTTAAAAACTTCAGCTTGTGAACTTTTTCCTACAATTTTAGATTGTTTAAGTTTAACAAGTACCTTATCACCATTCATTGCACCATTTAAATAATCAGCAGGAACAAATACATCTTCTTTGTCGGTTTCAGGAATAACGAAGCCAAATCCCCTTTCATTTAACTGCAATATTCCCGTCAGCATATTTGCCATTTCTGGTCTGACATATTTACCTTTTCCGGTTTTGACTACTTTTCCTTCTTCTTCAAGTTCTTCAAGCAATGCCAATAACAGTTCCTTGTCTCCATTATATTCAAGATATTCGGATAATTCCTTAAGCATCATTGGCTTATAAGAATAATCCTCAACCAAATTAATTATTAATTCTTTGATTTCCAAATCTTCTTCCTCTTTTCTTATATATATACTAAAACAGGATAGACTATATAGCCTATCCTGTCCGCAATTCTTTGAAGTTATGCACCTATACTCATAATTGTTAGTATAATCGATGTAATCAGAAACACGATTGCTGCAACCGTTGTCCATTTGCTTAATATTGCATCAAGGGTTCTTCCTTTGTTTTTACCCAAGAATGTTTCAGCAGCTCCAGCTATGCTTCCCGAAAGACCAGCTGTCTTTCCAGACTGCAAAAGTACTATTACAATCAATGAAATAGCCATAATAATATGGATAATAGTCAATATCAGTTTTCCAACTGCCATTTTTACACCTCCTAAATTTAGCAAATTTATTGTAGCACAACGTTCACATATATACAACAATTTTACTTATATTTTATTTATATTTTTTCAATTTATTTAGTCTTGTACTCGAAAAAATAAAAATATATAATCTATTTTGATAAGTCTTTACCATTGGAGGTATATTATGCATGACATTATAATTATTGGTGGTGGTCCTTCAGGTCTGTCAGCCGCTTTATATGGTGCAAGAGCAGGCAAAGACACCCTCCTCTTTGAAAGAATGTTTGTAGGCGGTCAAATGGCAACAACCAGTATGATAGAGAACTATCCAGGCGTTCAATCTATTAGTGGAATGGAACTTGCTATGAGTATGGAAAATCAAGCAAAGAGTTTTGGCGCAAAAATCTTGTACGAGGAAGCAATAAGCGTTGAACTTGATAAGATTAACAAGATTGTAAAAACTAACAATGCAACATATATGGCTAAAACTATAATCCTCGCAATGGGTGCTTCTCCTCAAGAATTGGGCGTTCCTGGAGAAAAAGAGCTAAGAGGAATGGGCGTATCATACTGTGCTACCTGCGACGGTGCGTTTTTTAGAGATAAAGTTACTGTTGTAGTTGGTGGTGGAAATACCGCTGTTGAAGACGCTATTTTTCTATCCGGCTTTTGCAAAAAAGTTTACTTGATTCATAGACGTGATTCATTCCGTGCAGAAGCAATACTGCAAGAAAAAGCATCTTCAACCCAGAATATTGAATTCATTTTAAATACTACAGTTGAAGAAATTAAAGGGACTCAACATGTTGAAGGTCTTATATTAAAAAATGTGAAGACTAACGATATTAAAACTTTAGAAGTTGATGGAATATTTATTGGAATTGGAACAAAACCAAATAGTGAGCTTATAAATGGAATTATTGAGGCAAACAACAATGGCTACATCAATACAGATAATAGTATGCAGACAAACATCTTCGGAGTCTATGCAGCAGGTGATATAAGAGAAAAAATGACAAGACAGGTTGTCACAGCATCTGCAGACGGAGCTGCTGCAACCCAATCTGCAATCAGGTATATAAATGAACATCAGTGGAGTTAATATGTACGAAATTATAACAAAATCAGAAAATGAAACACGTGCCATTGCAGAAAAACTTGGTTCTATGCTTTCTGCCGGAGATATTTTATGCATCTTCGGAAATCTTGGTACCGGAAAAACTGTTTTTGCATCTGGCGTATCAAAAGGGCTGGGTATTGCTGAACACATTTCAAGCCCTACTTTTACTATCGTTAACGAATATATGGGCAAACTACCATTATATCATTTTCATGCTTATAGAATAAATAGTAACGAATTTTTAGATATTGGCGGCGATGAATACATTTATGGGGAAGGCGTAACATTGATTGAATGGCCAGAAAATATTACAGATGTACTCCCACCTGAAAAACTGGAAATTCATATTGACTATGACTCAGAAGTAATAGAAAACAGAAAGATATCTTTAAACCCATTAGGTCATAAATATGAAAAACTCACCCAGAATTTTTTGGAGGAAATAAAATGAAAATTCTAGCAATTGATTCTTCTGGAGCAGTAGCTTCTGTGGCAGTTATTGAAGATGGAATTGTTACAGGAGAATACAGTATAAACAATAAACTTACTCATTCTCAAAAGCTAATGCCTATGATTGATCAGTTATTAAAAAGTCTGGATTTAAAACCATGTGATATTGATGTTTTTGGATGTGCAATAGGACCAGGCTCATTTACAGGGCTGAGAATTGGGATATCAATAGTTAAGGGAATGGCTCAAGCTTTGGATAAACCCGTGGTAGGTATTCCAACCCTTGACGGTTTGGCATGGAATCTATCAGGTTTCTTAGGATATATTTGTCCAATAATTGATGCAAGAAATGATAATGTTTATACAGGTATTTACTCTTCTGAAGCTTCAGAATCAGGTATTTCTTTAAAATCAGAATATAAAGCAATTCACATAAAAGAATTAATTGAAACACTTCCAAATGATAAACCAATTGCCTTTGTTGGAGATGCGGTTTTTAAATTCAAAGAACTTCTAAGAGAAAATCTTGGCGGTCTTTGTTTTATTCCTTCAACCCATTTGCTTTTGCAGAAGGCTTCATCGGTTGGTTATGCTTGTCATTTGTTAGCCAGCACAGGGAAATTAGTCTCAGCATATTCTCTAACCCCTCTTTATCTTCGTACTTCCCAAGCCGAAAGAATGCAAGGGCGTATATTAATCTTTTGAAGAATATTCTTCAAATCTGCAAAATGCGACCGAAAGAATGCAAACTAAAAATTGATTTATAATTTACATAATGCTATCATATATATACTAATAAATAATAATCTTGTAAAGGGGAATACATATGGATAATCCAAATTCTGGCAGCGTTTTTAAGACCATTTCAGCAATAATTATCAGCATAGGTATTATTTGGTCATCTTACATCATCTCTGATGGAGTAATCAAAGCAAGAGGAAATGTCAAAGGAAACGAGAACCTTATTACTATCACAGGTTCAGCAAAACAACAAATCAAATCCGACCTAATCGTTTGGAATTGTAGTTTTTCATGTAATTCTTCAACCCTTCAAGAGGCTTATGCTGCATTAAACAAAAAGAATGACGTTGTAAAAAAATATCTTATAAGCAAAGGTATTAGCGAAAAATCAACAGAAAAAGGCAAAGAAGAGTCCATCGTACTTTCTTCTATCTCAACAATGCCTGTATATAAAATTCTTCAAAGACAAGGAGAAAACAATCAGGTATACGACTACACCTCAAACATTATTGAAAGCTATACTCTTGAACAAACTGTCGAAATCAAATCATATGATGTTGAAAAAATAACCGAAGTATCTCGCAAATCAACCGAGCTTATTAGCCAAGGAATAAATTTAAGGTCTTCATCTCCTCAGTATTTTTATACCAAGCTTGCTGATTTAAAAATTGATATGCTTGCAAGGGCAACCGCTGATGCAAGAAACAGAGCAATAAAAATGGCTGAAAATGCTGGAACGAAATGTGGAAAATTAAGATCGGCTAATATGGGGGTATTCCAAATAACTCCGATATATTCTAATGAAGTTTCGGATTACGGAATAAACGATACTTCCTCACTCGAAAAAGAAATAATGTCTGTTGTTTCTTGCAGATTTGAAGTTAAGTAAGAGACATTATTTCGGGATATGCCACTAAGGACTGCTTCCATAAGCAGTCCATTTTATGTCAAAAATTAATCTATTATTTAGAAACAAAATATGAGATAATATTATATGTAAATACTTATTCATGTATCAGGCAGGTATAATTTAATATGACTGAAAGCAATATTATCATTAAAAGAATGACCATTGATGATATTAAAGATATATTAGTAATAGAAAATCTTTGTTTCACCCTTCCATGGTCTTATGAATCCTTTTATAATGAAGTACAATTAAATAAATTCGCTCATTACCATATAATCCGATTTAATGACCAGATTACCGGATATATAGGTCTTTGGCAGGTGTTGGACGAAGGTCACATTACAAACATAGCAATTCATCCAGATTTTAGGCGTCTTGGATTAGCATGTAAATTAATTGAATATACTCTGGATTTTTGCAAAGATTCAAGCATAACATCACTTACTCTTGAGGTTAGGAAGAGTAATATATCTGCTCAAAATCTATATAAAAAGTATGGTTTTGTTGAAGAAGGAATTCGCAAGCAATATTATGCTGACAATAAGGAAGATGCTATCATTATGTGGAATAAAGCAATCTAATCTAATGAGGGGGCCATTATGAAAAAATTCAAAGAACTAAACTACAAACAATTAAAGCATTTCTGCGACCCAAAAAAACTCAAATTCAAAACCACTTCTGATTTTGAACCAGAATATGAATCAATTGGACAAGACAGGGCAATAGTTGCTCTCAAATTCGGACTAAGAATGAAAGTTAAAGGCTACAACATTTATATGTCCGGTCCTTCTGGAACAGGTAAAACTAATTATGCAGCAAAGTATATAAGAAAAATTGCTTCAGAGCAAGAAGCTCCTGATGACTGGTGCTATGTTTATAATTTTAAAAATCCAAATCAGCCGACAGCATTGAATCTAAAGGCTGGTATGGGTACTATTTTTCAAAAAGATATGGAAGATTTAATAAAGGTCATTCAAGTAGAACTTCCTAAAGCTTTTGATAGCGAAGATTATGAACGCGAAGAATCAGAAATCATAAGGGAATTTCAGGACAGAAGAGTTGAGCTACTTGAAGAATTAGATGAACAAGCTGAGAAACTCGGGTTTCGTGTTAAGAATACAAATACAGGGATATATTTCCTACCAGTTGTTGACGGAAAGGTAATTAACGATCAAGACTTCAATGAGCTTGACGAACATATTCGTCACGAAATCAATGTTAAGTCAGATAGCATTCAACTTGAAACTATGGATATGGTAAGGCGGTTGAAGGAAGTTGAGCGTGAAGTTGAAGAAAAATTATCACAATGGCAGAATAAAGTAGCTATATTTGCTCTTGGAATACATATTGACGATTTAAAATCCAAATATTCCGACTATCCTAAAATTCAGAAATTTCTTGATGATATACAAGAAGATATACTAAAAAACCTGGATGGTTTTATTGGTCCTGATGAAAGTGATGAACAAGCAAGCCCTCTTCTTCCTCTTATTCTTAAAAAGGAAGAAAATCCATATGATAAATACAAAATAAATTTAGTCGTAGACAACAGCGGCTTAATAGGTGCACCTGTCATTATAAACTTTAACCCTACTTATTATAATTTGATGGGAAAATTCGAATATGAAAACGAATTTGGAACTGTTTCAACAGATTTCTCAATGATTAAAGCTGGACTTTTCCATCAAGCAAATGGAGGTTACCTAATCCTTCAGGCAAAAGATTTACTTATGAATGTACAAGCATGGGAAGCACTAAAACGTGTATTAAAAACACGTCAGATTACTATTGAAAACATGAAAGAGCAAATGGGTCTTATTGCAATGTCTGCTCTGAAACCTGATCCAATACCGATTGATATCAAGGTTATCCTTGTCGGTAATTCCGACCTTTATCAGGTTCTTTTAGATTTTGATGATGATTTCTCAAAATTATTTAAAATAAAAGCTGATTTTAATAGTGAAATGGATATAACCGATTTAAATATTCAGAAATTATGCCAGTTTATAAGTTCTTTCTGCCAGAGAGAAAAAGCCCTGCCTCTTAGCAAAGGTGCAGTAGCCAATCTCATAGAATACAGTTCTCGTTTGGTTGAAGACCAGCGTAAAATGACAACAAAGTACAATGACCTTGTCGAACTTTTGGCTGAATCTTCTACTTGGGCAGAAATTGAAGGTGCATCAATCGTATCTGAGGAACATATTAAGAAAGCAATCAAGGAAAAAGTCTTCAGATCAAATAAATATGATCAAATGCTTCTTGAGTTGATGGAAGAAGGCACAATAATGATTGACACTGAAGGAAAGGTAGTTGGACAAATTAACGGTCTATCTGTTCTGGATATGGGGGATTTTGTATTTGGGAAACCTTCAAGGATTACTGCAAATACTTATCTGGGAAAGAGCGGAATTGTGAATATAGAACGTGAGGTAGAGATGAGTGGTACAACACATACCAAGGGTGTATTGATTCTTAGTGCATATATAGGAGAAAAATTTGCGCAGGATGTTCCTCTTGCCCTAACCGCAAGTATATGTTTTGAACAGCTTTACAGTGGAATCGAGGGCGACAGTGCATCAAGTACAGAATTATTTGCAATTCTATCAAGTCTCTCTGGTCTGCCGGTTAATCAAGGTATTGCTGTAACTGGTTCTGTAAATCAAAAAGGCGAGATTCAGCCAATTGGCGGTGCAACTCACAAGATTGAAGGGTTCTTTGAATTATGCAAATCAAGAGGGCTTACTGGTTCACAAGGAATTATCCTCCCTCATCAGAATATAATTAATTTGAACCTATCTGATGAAGTTATTCAAGCAGTTAAAGATGGTAAGTTTCATATTTATCCGATAAAGACAATTGACGAAGGGATAGAAATTCTAACGGAAGTCCCTGCAGGAGTCAAGAAAGATGATGGAACATATCCTAAAGGAACTGTGAACTATCTAGTATCCTCAAAGCTTAGAAAATACGCAATAACGGTTATAAAATTCGGCGATACCGGAGTTGAAAAAAGGGAAAAGGTCACAGCGAAGAAAGAATGCAAATGTGAAGAACCAAATGATACTGGCATTGAAGATGATGAAGAATAAAAGTAAAAATATCCACGCGTAGAACGCGTGGATATTTTTATTACCTTATGGAGCTCACAACCGGGATTGAACCGGTGACCTCCGCCTTACCATGGCGGCGCTCTACCTGCTGAGCTATGTGAGCGTAAATATTATATTGGAGCGGGTGATGGGAATCGAACCCACGCTGTTAGCTTGGGAAGCTAAAATTCTACCATTGAATTACACCCGCATTAATTTACTCTTTCTTCATCCAGATACTTTTCAAGCTTCCTCTTAACCCTCTGCAAGGCATTATCTATTGATTTTACCTGTCTATTTAGGTCCTTGGAAATTTCGAAATATGATTTCCCCTGCAGATAACTATCCAAGACTTCAAGCTCAAGTTCACTAAGAACCTCTCCCATTTTTAATTCAATGTTATTGAAATCTTCTCTGTTAATCATTAACTCTTCAGGGTCACTTATGCTTGCTTCACTAATCATGTCCATCAAAGTTCTGTCTGATTCTTCATCGAATACTGGCTTATTCAATGATACATAAGAGTTCAAGGGTATATGCTTCTGTCGGGTTGCAGTCTTTATTGCCGTTATTATTTGCCGTGTAATACAAAGCTCTGCGAATGCCCTAAAGGATGATAGCTTGTCCTCCTTGTAGTCTCTAACAGCCTTAAAAAGACCTATCATTCCCTCCTGAATTATATCTTCCCTGTCAGCGCCAATAAGAAAGTAAGTCCTTGCCTTTGCTCTAACAAAGTTTTTGTACTTGTTAATGATATATTCAAGAGCTTGACTGCTCCCTTGCCTGGCATCCTCCACCAGCTCTTCGTCAAGCATTGTGCTATAAAGATTGGCGGTTTCAATTCGAGCCTCTAGCTGCAAGTAAATGCCCCCCTTGTGCTGTTGTTGTTAACCCTTACATAACCATAATTATAAGTCAGCAATTCACTTTTAGTCAAGTCTAAACTTTGCCATTTTAGAGGTTTTCTAGGTGTTTTTTAATGTAATATATTTAAAAAAGCAATATTTAATATTTATATTGCATAAAGACCGTTTATATATTAAAGTATAATATGTTAGGGATTTTTTGCCCTTTTTAAAGAATTCTTTCTTAATTCCCATTAAGAAGATAATTCAAATTTTTTCTATCCGAATAAAATCTATTTCGGGAAATTAGTTCAATGCAAGGAATAATTTAATACATTAATTTATTCATAAACTGTATTAACTTTTCGAAAAATATAGTATCAAATTTTTTAAAGAAAATATTATCTAAAACCATAATTATCACTTCACTATAAAAAGTTATTGTTCTTAGTTTTATAACCTATATCACAAAAGGAGAAACATAAGATGAAAAATATCCGCTCAATTTATATTTTGTTAATAGTAATTCTAACTGCTTTTGTAGTTGGATTAGGTATTTACTCCTACTCTTCTTTTTCAATTGTTAAAAAAAGCAGCGAGCAGATTACCCCTGCAAAGCAAAGCGATACTGCTGTAAAACAAGACAATAAAGAGAAGCAAATACCTCCTGTTTTACCAAAATATAAGGTGAAGGGTATTTACCTTACAGGTTGGTCGGCTGGAAACCAAGCCAAGATTAATCATTTTATTAACCTTTTATCCCGTACTGAGCTTAATACGCTTGTTATAGATGTTAAAGATGATCTCGGAAGGATTTCATATAGATCAGAAGTGCCTCTCGCGAAAGAAATTGGGGCATCAAATACAGTAATGATTTCCGATGTACGAACATTAATGAAAAAGCTTAAGGAAAGTAACATTCACACAATTGCAAGGATTGTTACTTTTAAAGACCCTATATTGGCAGAAAAAAAACCTGATTTTTCTCTAAAAACTACTACAGGTGATATTTGGCGTGACAGAAACAAAGCAGCTTGGCTGGATCCCTTTAATGAGGATTCCTGGTCTTATAGTATTGATCTTGCAAAAGAAGCTGTAAAAATTGGATTTGACGAAGTACAATTTGATTATGTAAGATTTCCTGCTGATGGTAAGGTTAAAAATTTAAGTTACAATAAATCAGGTAGTACTCTAAATTTGACTATACCAATAAATGCATTTCTAGCCAAAGCAAAATCTGAAATGAGTCAATTGGGAGTACCTGTATCTGTAGACATATTTGGGATCGTAACTACAAATATCGGAGATATTGAAAGAATCGGGCAAGATCTCGAGACCATAGGGAAGAACAGTGATTATCTATCCCCCATGGTTTATCCTTCTCACTATGGATTTGGAGAATATAAGATTGCAAAACCTGATTTTGAACCTTATAAGATAGTTTATAAGAGCTTATCAACTGCAAATGAAAGGCTTAACAAGATTAAAGAAAATCACGCTAATATTCGTCCATATTTGCAAGACTTCACAGCCTCGTGGCTTGGACGTGGAAATTTCAAAAAATATACTGCCGAAGATGTCAAATCTCAAATTAAGGCAGTATATGATAGCGGTTTTGAAGAATGGATACTATGGAATGCAGGAAACAAATATAATGAATCAGCCTTACTCGCGCAGTAATATTATTCTATTTCCCAAAAAGTACAGGCTGAATCTGTTTTCCCTTTAATGATTCTAATATTGTTTCAACAATAAGTTCCATCTTTGCAACTATTGAATTTTGTTTCAGTAAAGGATTATCTTGGCTAAAAGGTATAAAGAATATATTTTTTGCATTTAGTAAAAGCCCTAGATTTTTAGCATTAGCTCCAAGCCCATCGTTTGTAGAAACTCCTACAACTACTGGCTTATTATTTCTTAAATGAGCTTTTACCGCCATAAGTACAGTAGTATCAGTAATTGCATTTGCAAGCTTAGCAAGCGTGTTGCCTGTGCATGGTGCAACAACAATTACATCTAATAATGATTCTGGTCCAATCGGTTCTGCTTCAGTAATAGTACTAATAATCTTCTTTCCCGTAATATCTTCAATTCTATTAATAAAATCCTCAGCCTTTCCGAACCTTGTATCAATATTATATGATGCCTCGGACATAATAGGAAATACCTCTGCTCCTTCCTCAACAAGCTTTTGTATTTCAGGAATAATTTTTGAAAATGTGCAAAACGAACCGGTTAATGCAAAACCTATTTTAATGTTTTGAAGACGCAATATGTTAGCCTCCTTTCTGTACTGAATCTCAATGTATTTTAATTCATTTTATGAAAAATCATAAAAATAGTTCCTTAGAACAAAAAAGAAGAAACCGTAAAGTTTCTTCTTTTTTAATCGTTGCTAATTACTATTTGTTACCATTTATTACTATCTTTTCATCCTGTTCTACTATCTGATAAAGTAGTTTGGCTGCTTCAGCTCTGGTAAGAGTTTGCTGTGGTCTGAAATATCCGTCTGGATCTCCATTTATCATACCTCTCTTTTTTGCAATAAGTACATATTTTCTTAGATTCTTTGATATCATATTGGCATCCTTGAATATTAAATCAATCTCCGATTCATTAACATCATCCTTTTCATATCCTTTTGCTTTAACAAGTGCTACCGCAACATCTTCTCTCATTGCGTACCCCTCCGACTTATAAAGCATTCCCTGTGATACCTTATAGCCTGTTAAAAAGCTCTTTGCAGCTTCGATATAAGCACACGCCCAATGATTTGCGGGAACATCTAAAAATGAAGATTGTAAGGTATTACCCTGTAATACTTGCATACCTAATGCCAATGTCATAATCTTTGCAAATTCTGCTCTTGTTACTGCATTTTCAGGTTTAAATGTTCCATCTGAATAACCTTTTATTATCCCTCTTTTTGCCATATTCATTATTTCATTATATGCCCAATGAGTACTTGGTACATCCGTAAATACTGAGTCATCTTGTCCTACTGTTATTTCATAACTAAATTGCTTGTTGGATATTAAATTCTTATTTACTGAATTGTCTATTGCATATGTATAGAGTATTCGGGTTGTATTTTCAGTTACCTTCGGAACAATTACTTCTGCCTTTGTACCATTTACTGGAGTCCATACCTTTTCTCCTGCCCATCCATATGCAAATTCTGCTATTCCACTTTC
>Ga0074198_1000945_pt1 | contig 23457 bp, 18 predicted proteins | sample EPASupsiteSAE323_FD_64527 | JGI IMG/M metagenome (GOLD analysis project Ga0074198, IMG submission 64527) | Bioremediated contaminated groundwater from EPA Superfund site, New Mexico - Sample SAE3-23 | ecosystem: Environmental > Aquatic > Deep subsurface > Groundwater > Contaminated ...
CAGATAGAGTGCATGAGTGCCCTTATTGCGGTTTCTCATGCAATCGAGACTACAATGCCTCCAGGAACATACTCCTCGCAGGGATGGAACAGCCCGTAGCGCCCATAGAGTCAAAACCTCTACGTCACATATCTGTGAGGCAAGTTTTGGCGATGAAGTGGGAAGCCGCGCCCTTCAGGACGCGGTAGTTCACAACGGTGGTGCTGGAAAATGGCATGAGAACGAGAACGCAATGCAAAAATGCGGCAACGGAATTACGCGAGCAGGATGGCTGAGGAAAATGACCAGTGCGGCCAAATGGGGCGAAAGATATAAAACAGGTTGCAGTGCCCGAGGGGCGCTGCAATTTACGCCGGGATAAATCCGTTCTCCAGTGCGATCTTCTGGCCGTCCGGGCTGAGAATATACTTTATAAAAGCCATTGCTCCGGGCGAAGGTTTTCCCAGGGTGTAGAAGTAGAGCTTGCGAGCCAGAGGATATTTTCCATCTTTAATATTTTTGATGGCGGGATCGACTCCATCGAGCGATACCACTTTTGTGTCGCCGTGCAGGACATAGCTGAAGCCCACGTAGCCTATGGCGTTGTCTCCGCCGCGAATAGCCGTCTTAACCTCGGAGCTGTCCGAAGCCTCAATGATCACTCCGGGAGACTCGGCCTCTTTGCTTCCCATGATGATCTCGTTGAATGTATCTCTTGTTCCTGATCCGGCCCGGCGTCCTATGACAAAGATCTCTTCGTCCGGCCCGCCGACGCCTCTCCAATTGGTGATGCTTCCGGAATATATCTGCTTCACCTGTTCCTTGGTGAGAGATGTTACGCCGAAATTGTAAACATGGGGACTCACTACCAGGCAGATGGCATCATAGCCGACCAGAAATTCCTGGAACTTTGCGGCTCCCGTTTCATACCTCATCTTCTCCACCGGCTGAATCTCTCGGGAGGCCATAGCGATATCCGACCTTCCCTCAGCCACATCCACGATGCCAACTCCCGTTCCCCCGGAGGTGACGCTCACATGGTAGTCATCCTGAAGCATATTGAACTCCTCAGCCGCAAGCTCAGCCAGAGGCATGGCGGTGCTCGATCCGGATAATGTGACCTTGCGCTCTCCTGCCGAACCGATGGCCGCCACGGACAGGACGACCATCAGGAAGATCAACAGCTTGAACATTCCATTCATCAGGGTTGCCTTTGGCGACACTATTATGTAAGCTTATTCCAAGCCGAAAACCTTTTTTGGTCCATGCCGAGGAAAGGGCAAATTTAGGATGGAATCAAATGGCTTCGGCACATTCTGCCGCATGGTGCGTCATATGCAAGATGCCGCAGCATGAAACCGGTATTTGCTGGAACATGCGTTCCTAAATCGGATGCATCAAGCCCCTATTTCCGATGCAAGCACCGAATATTATGATGAATACGATGAAAAAAAAAGGAATATGATGAAAAAATGAATCTGATAAAAATAAAAATAGTTATATTTGGAATAATTGATTGATGCCGGCAGCCATCCCCGATGGAGGCAGAAGATGGTCCCAGCACCAACGGTCATACTATTTTCTTGCGATTTGCTTTAAAAAAATTTATGAGTCCTCAGTAGACTCTTGGGAACTGGGCCTGCGTTGCAGCCTTGAAGCATGTGCAGTCGAAGATGCCCTTGGTGCTCTTGCCGAGATACCCTTGATCCTTGGTGGTCATGCTGGAAAATCCTCCGAAGCAGCAGGGCAGCCAGTCATCGCTTGATGTCTTCTTGTAATACGGCACCTCAAGGGTCATGTTCTTCTCGATATGGTAGGTTCCCCAGTAATCCTCATCGATATTGATCGCCGGATTCTTCAAGGCGCTGCTCTGCATTCCCGACCCCAATCCCTTCAGAGATGTGAAATCGTACAAAGGCGTCTTTCCGTCAGAGGCAAGCTTTCCTGCATAGTCTTTGTTGGCTTGCAGGACGCCGATATGGGCCTTGCCGTCGGTCACATCTTCGTTGATCTTCATCTCAGTGGTGCCTACGCCTTCCCATACGGGATCATAGGTGTAGTTGAACTTCTCTTTGAGATTTACCTCAAGTTCTTTGTCCAGGGCATGGGCGTACTCGACCTCATGCAACATGCTGGTGCCGGCGCGGTAGTTCTTTGCCTCGGTCCTCTCTTTGAGCAAGGAGTTGTAGTCTACCGGATTTGCTGCATAGTAGCCGGTTCCGACGGCAATTCTCATTGGTGCATAAACCATGGCGACATCTTCCTTGAACTGGATGCAATTCTGGCTGAAGTCGTTGTAGTCGCTGTACATCGGGTGATTCTGCCTGTTGAATTGCTGGTAGGTTAGAACGGCTTCATTATTGATCGAACCGCTGCCGTGAGCATAGTTCTTCATAGCAAGGTCCCCGCTCTTTGCGTACATGTAGTTCATGAAATAGCCGTTCCCCTGCACGCTCTGCTCGAAATTGAACGTAATATTCTTCTCTTCGTATGATCCAGGTCCACTCAAGGAGCCGGACGGAAAAGCCGCCATCGAGCCGCCCACAAGTGCAGCCAAAACAAAGGCAAATGATACGGCAAAGATAACATTCTTTCGACCGGTCCGCGCCAAATGGGCGGATAGTCTTTCGCCAATCCCTCTTATCATCCTACATCACCATTTTGTCCTTAACTGATTCCTGAGGCACGGTATTCCGCAATAAATAAACTGTCTTTATAGAAAACTGAGGATTAATTCAATCCTTTTCGATCTATATCGTATTATTTGCCCTTTCTATCTTTATCGTCATTACAGGTATATTCCAGGGCGTCGAGGAATTGGTCAGTCTCCTGATAATGAGTTGATAAAAGTGTCATAAAATATATTAAATCAAAATGAAATATAACCAAAGATCAAAAAAATGATTGTGATATATCGACGCGCAATTGCAGGATCAAATAGGGATAAAGCCCTGCTCACCGGCAATCCTCTGTCCCTCCGGCCCCTGCACGAATTCGATGAACGCCTTGGCACCAGGAGACGGCTCACCGTAGGTGTAGAGATAGAGATGGCGGTGCAGCTCATACAGATCCAGCTTGATATTTTCATGAGTAGGCATGAAGCCGTCGAAAGCAATGGCCTGAACGCCTCCGCCCAGATAATTGAAGCCGAGATAACCGATCGCGTTATCGCTGCCGGCAATCGCAGTCTTCACCTCGGCGCTTCCCAGGGCAACGGTGTCAACGCCCGGAGTCTCAGCATCCTCGCTGCCGAAGATCTCTTTGTTAAAGGTATCTCTGGTCCCGGAGCCGTCTTCCCGAGCGATTACATAGATCTCTTCATCCGGGCCGCCCACGTCCTTCCAGTTGGTGATCTTTCCCGTGTAGATGCCCTTAATTTGATCGCGGCTCAGCGCCTTCACGCCCTCCTGGTAAACCTTATCGCTGACGGCAATGCAAATTCCGTCCACGCCGATCTTGAACTCCAGGAATTTATCTCCGTATCGCTGCTTCTCATCGGCTGTGATCTCGCGCGAGGCCATAGCAATATTGAATTTGCGTTCGGCAATTCCCATAATTCCCGCGCCGGTGCCGCCCGCGGTCACGGATACGACGTAATCATGCTGCCTTGTATTGAACTCCTCAGCCGCCGCCTCCACAAGAGGCATTGCCGTGGACGAGCCGCTGATTGTAACCTCCCTGACCAACGCATGAGACGGTATGATGCACACCACAAACAGAGCCAATAGCAAGGTTGCTGCAATTTTCGTAATGATCCCCACCGGAGGAGTATCATTGGCAAAATATGTAAAGCTTGTCGTTATTGCCGGATGCAACTTACTTTAATCTGAATGGAATTATCATTTTTGATGTCAATGGATATCGTGATTTGATATATTGATCGACACCTCAATAAATCGAATAAAAATTTTGAGTGAGGACTCAGGATTTTGGAAAATTGGGGGAAAGATAAGAGCGAACTGTAAGAAATGACGGTAAGAAACAAAAAATCAAACTGCGCGCGGCCACCCCGCCCTAAAGGACGGGGTATGCTTCGGGCCGCGCGCCCTCACGCTCGGTTTTATGGAATCCGGAAATCATCGAGCTTTCGTTGCCCAGATCCCTCTTGATCAGAATTATCGTAACTCTGCTTTCGGTCCCCAGAGAGTCCTTGTTGATCAAATCCAAGAAAATATGAAAACCGGGCGAGGGTTCACTTCATCCCCGACCTAAAGATCAGGGAATTCGTGACCCTCTGCGCTCCCAATGTATTAAAGACGAAGAGATAATTGAAGAAAATATGGCGCGGAAAAATAAAAGTCAAGAACTCATGATTTGATACTCCTTTATCATATCTGCGAACTCATTGGCCAGGATATGAGTGTCAGTCTTTCGGTGCAGGACGCTACAGTGCAGCACTTCATAGTGCAGAACCCCACAGTGCAGATACAGTGCAGGACAATAAGCGCAACCGAGCATATATGAAATCAAGCGTAAGCGGGCACAATCATCCAAATAAGTAATGCAGGCAGGGCACATTATATCACACATTGTTACTATTATAATAATCATGTCCCGCTGTGAGGCCCAACAGACAGGAAGCCGGGGTGCTTGGCCCCCGGCAGTTTACATTAGCACGAATCTCGAATATCCTTGTTACATCTCGCCAATTGATTTTGGTGCCGAATATTATGCAGACGAGTGATGAAAGTTGGTCGATAAATGAGCGCCGCAAATAGAATATAAATTAAGTTATTATTAGTTTGGTATTTGTTATAATTTTGCAAGTTGGATCTGCCTTATTTTCAAGGTTTTTTCTATGACAGGATTTTATTTGGTGCATTCAACCATGATAAATAGTGTGATATAGATTCAGTGAACACTGAATAATAAGCCAATCAATCATATTTTAAATTTAGATGTATTTCTAATTCGAAAAAGAAAATGTTTATTAAGTAGGACCTGGTATGTCCAAGGACGCAAAGTACATCATTGGTAACTCAGCAAAGGATGGTTTGGATGGCAAAAGCAAGAATCTCCCCGGCGGATCAATGGAGAGCAAGCAAGGAGGCTGCAATAGCCTGTGATCTCCATATGCAAAACCAAAGAGATAATGGCCGTTTGCAAACAGAATCGATTATAGGATCGAGGATTGATCTCGGCTATGCCCTGGAGATTGGGACGGGCCCCGGACATGAGGGGCTGGAATGGCTGATGAAAACAGAAGATACAACCCTGGCAGGCATAGACACAAGCCGGGATATGGTGGCTTTGGCCAAGAAGAACGCCCGATTGCACAGGCTGGAAGGGAGGGCGGAATATCGAGTGGGCGATCCGCATCATATTCCCTATGCAAGCGAAAGCTTCGATGCGGTCTTCAGCATAGGCTCCTGGCACGAGTGGTCACTTCCGACGGCAGTTTTTAATGAAATAAATAGAGTCCTCCGTCCGGGCGGAAAATATTTCATCTGCGACCTGCGGCGGGATATGAATCCTCTGGCAAAGTGCTATAATTATTTATGTCGGTTTGGGCTGCAAAAGGGAATGAGACGAGCGTATCTCTGTTCTGTCGATGCTTCCTACACTCTTCATGAAGCTCGGCTCCAATTGGCGGGCGCGGATCTCGAAGGCTGGAATGCGGAGCAGACTTCGCAGAATATAATAATTTATGGAAAGAAAAAATACAAAATGGCTGAGAAGTCGCAAAATCACAAAACGCCAATGATCGCAACCACAATGATCTAAACGTAGCCACAATGATATAAACGCAACACAAAATATAAAAAATTAGAACTAATCCTTCGGCAACCTTGGCCTCAGGACTTCCATTTGATCGTATCGCCTTTGTGTTTGATCACATCGTTCTTCTCCAGGATTCGGGCGATCTCATCGGCGGTATCCGATCCATCCACAATCAAAATTTCTCCATTCTGTTCCATTTGCAGTGTCAGCCTCTCCGAAAATGTCTCCATGTCTATCTTTCCCGGAGACGGTTCCTCTGCCAGATCCTTGATGAGCATTCCAAGAGACATGAGGTGGAGGGCTTCTTCAGGGTACTCTTCCTCGAATCCCTCCTCAAGCTCTTCGAAAAGGGGTGTGGTGAATTCGTCGACATAGATCTCCGAGACAGTATTGAGATCCACAGTAACCGTTTGTTTAACGGGCAGATCGCCGTCATATTCATCGGAATCGACCATGATGCGCAGGACCGGATCTTCCAGGCCGCTCTTGGCATCTTCGGCGGATTCAATGTTGTTTCGGGAGAGCAGGTTGAGGGCAAAATCATAAGCAAAGATCAGCCTCGCCATGTCCGTCAGCGCAGAGTCGTCTTCATCCAGGTTCTGATGCTCGTCGCAGCTCGTGCACCCTTCGGAGCATCCTTCCGCGCACACATGCGCATCTTCGGCGTTTCCATCCTCATCTTCCGGGGTGCATTCCTCCAGGTGCTCGAAGAGTTTGTCGCATCTCTCTTTTTTCTCTCTCCAAGACGGGTCCAGCTCGGTGAATAGCATCTCCTTAAAATTTTCCGGGGTTGCGCCTTTGGCGAACGCGGATCTGGTTGCGTCAAGGAATTGCTTGAATTCCTCAATCTCAAGCACTTCTCCATCCAGCTCGCCGATCGTGCCTTCCAGGTATTCGGAGCAGTCTGATGAGGCGCAGGTGTAGGTCCTGACCTCCGCCTTTATTCCTGCCTCGTTTAGGTACTTCATGATCGGCTTTGCTTCATCTTCGTAATACTCTCCGAGCTTGAACATGGAACAATGATTAGAGCGCCTTTGCATATTAGGCTTTACATGATGGGCGCGAAGAGACACGCCAAAAAAGGGCGGTGACCTGCCCCGGCAAAGCTGAAATGAGCACGAATCTTTGGATGGTCCGCGCGGCATTACGATATTACTAAAACGAAAAGATTTATTACTAATGATATCATACTTACTTAAAATAGCTGGGAATGGCAATGAACAACGGATAGATGTGATGCCGAAAATGAATCTGACGATTTGCGCCTCGATGATCAAGCATGTCGAACTTCTCTGGAGGACAGCCACGTTCAGTCTTCGTTGAACCGGTCTTTCGTGATGACGATGCAGAACGATACCACTGACCTGAGATGCGCTGCCGAGCCGATGCCGACCAGGTCCCTATCGAGAGATGATGAAAACGAGTATCCAGAAAAGAGCCATCGGGAAAGCGGTCATTCTGAAAGCGGTCATTCTGAAAGCGGTCATTCTGAAAGCGGTCATTCGGAAAACCGTCATTTAGAAAATGATCATTTAGAAAAGTGTCCTTTAGAAAACGGTCATTTGAAAAATAGTCATCTGAGAAATGGTCATTTAGAAGACGGACATTTAGAAAACGGACATTTAGAAAACGGTCATTTGAAAAATAGTCATCTGAGAAATGGTCATTTAGAAAACGGACATTTAGAAAACGGACATTTAGAAAACGGACATTTAGAAAACGGACATTTAGAAAACGGTCATCCAGAAACCGGTCATCGGTCTAGTGGCCAAGAAGTCGATATTTTGCAACTGGTTTCTGGCATTTCTGATGTCCTCTGGCGCTTTGATGCCGATCCAGCGGGAAGGCGTACTGGAGAGTACATCTCGCCGGCAGTGGACAGGATGCTGGACCTGCCGGAAGGCACTATCCAAAACAGCTTTAAGAAATATTTTTGCCATGTCCATCCCGACGACAGGCGGGCTTTGCGGCGGTTCTTTTCTCGGATTGTGCATGGAAAGGCAAGGGAGGATGCCGTAGAGTACCGGTTGCAGAGGGCGGATGGAAGCCATCTTTGGGTCTATTCCAGGGGCTCGGCCTGCCCTCAACCGGATGGACGGATCAGGATCTACTGCATCACCAGCGACATCAACGAGCGAAAGAAGGCTGAAGAGGCCATGCAGGAGAGCGAAGCGCGCTGGCAATTCGCTCTGGAAGGTGCGGGAAGCGGGTTATGGGACTGGAACGGAAGAACTAACAGGGTCTTCTACTCTCCCCAGTGGATCGCGATGCTGGGGTATGAGCCGCAGGAGATCGGAGACACTCTCGATGAGTGGGACCGGCGTTTGCATCCGGATGACCGGGAGACGTGCCACACCGAGCTGCAAAGGCATCTGCGCGGCGAGACCGGCATCTATCACAACCAGCACAGGGTCCTATGCAAAGACGGCAGCTACAAATGGGTTCTCGATCGCGGAAAAGTAATGGCGCGAACGGAGGACGGCAGACCGCTGCGCTTCATCAGCACCCAGTCGGACATCACCGAGCGAAAGAGAGCAAGAGAGCTGATCTGGGCAAGGTCCGAGGAGCTGGCATGGATGCTTCGCAGCATGATGAACGCCTTCATCGTCTGCAAATCAGTCTTCGACAGCCAGGGCAAGTTTTTGAGCTACCGGTTCGAGTACATCAACGACGCTTACGAGCGTATTGCAGGCGTGAGATCCGAAGATGTGCTCGGCAAGACGGTGCATGAGGTTTGGCCGGACACCGACTCCTCTTGGATCGAAAACTATGGCCGGGTGGCCATGACCGGCGAGCCGCTGACATTCGACATATTCCTCAAGCAGACCGGAAAGCACTGTCACTGCCATGTCTACCGTCCCTGGAAGACTCCGGAGCGATTCTGCATGATTTTTGACGATATCACAGAGCTGAAGAACGCGCAGGATGCTCTGGTTCTGGCCAAAGATGCGGCAGAAAAGGCAGACCGCGCCAAGTCCGAATTCCTGGCCAACATGAGCCATGAAATTCGCACGCCTTTGAACGGCATCATCGGCATGACCGGGCTGCTCTTGGAGACGAAGCTGGACGAGGAGCAGCTCGAATACGCCAGAATTGCCCGCGTCAGCAGCGAGGCGCTCCTTTCTCTCATCAATTCCATCCTCGATTTCTCCAAGATCGAGGCCCGCAAGATGACGCTGGAGGTCTTGGACTTCGATCTCGCTCAAACGCTGCAGGAGGCGATTGGATTTCCGGCGGTCGGAGCCCGCGAGAAGGGGCTGGAACTGTCATATTCCATAGAACCTGATGTTCCTTTGCTGCTCTGCGGAGATCAGGGAAAGCTGCGCCAGATCCTGGTCAATCTTCTCTCCAACGCCGTGAAGTTCACATCCTGCGGCAGAATTGCCGTGAATGTCTCTTTGGAAAAGGAAAACCAGATCGGCGAACGGAAAAATAATACGGGCGGAAATATCGGCAAGAGCGGCAATGATGCAATTATTCGCTTTTCCGTGAGCGATACCGGCATAGGAATTCCACAAAGCCGTATGCATCTTCTTTTCTCGCCCTTCACCCAGGTGGACAGCTCGACGACGCGCAGATATGGTGGAACCGGTCTTGGGCTTGCCATCTGCAAGCAGTTGGCGGAGTTGATGGGCGGCAGGATCGAAGTGGAGAGCAAAGAGGGGAAGGGTTCTACCTTCTGGTTCACAGCCCTCTTTGGAAGGCAACAGGCCGCCTCGGCAACAGACTCCACAAACAAGGTGCACTCATCGGCTCGGGCCGAGAGAAATGATGCCGCCGAAAGAAATGAAGGGGCCGACCGTCAGGCTGCCGTCGCCGCCAAACTTCCCGGTGGGTCATCTTCAGGTGGTTTTGCCACGAGTGCATCATCTCCGGGAGATGCAAAGCATGCCGTTCGCATTTTGGTGGCGGAAGACAATCCCATAAATCAGAAAGTAGCACAGGCCATGATCAAGAAGATGGGATTTCGATCGGACACTGCCGCCAGCGGCCTGGAGACTCTCAAAGCTCTTCAGTCGATTCCCTATGACCTGGTCTTGATGGATTGCCAGATGCCCGAGATGGACGGCTTCGAGGCCACTCGCCGCATTCGTCGGGATGAATCAGCGGCCCTCAATCGCGATATTCCCATAATAGCCATGACGGCCTCAGTCATGGCCGGGGACAAGAAAAGATGTCTGGAGGCCGGGATGAATGATTTTATCGCCAAGCCCGTCCAGCGAAGAGAATTAGAGGAGATGCTGGTGCGGTGGCTGGATCAGGTGCATTGCAGACCCGGCTCGTGAGGGAGTCGGCATATGAGAATTTGCCCGCCGTCGCAAGAAAAAAGCTGATGCAGCCAATTTGTGCAACTGTTCTGAAAAAAGCAAATTAGAGGATCGAAATCCCTGGAACTTTTGCTGCGGTATCTCGATCCCTGTTTTTTGGTCCCGTTTGATCCTTGTTTTGGTCTATGCTTTTGATCCTAGCTTTGGTTCCTGCTTGGATCATTGCTTTTGGTCCTGGCTTCGATCCTCGTTTGGTCTATGCTATGATCCTGTCTTTGGTTCCTGCTCGGATCATTGCTTTTTAGTCCTTGCTCATGACTCTGCTTTTGGTCTCAGCCTTAAGCCTTGGCCTCGATCCGGCAGGCTGCCATCTTGTACTCCGGGATCTTTGATACCGGATCAAGAGCATCCGAGGTGATGATATTCGTGCCGTGCCAGTGGAAGGGCATGAAAGCCACTCCGGGCTTGACCTTCTCCGTGACCCTGGCCCTGGCTTCAGCCTCGCCCCGGCGCGTGGTCACGACGACCATGTCTCCGTCTGCGAGCTTGAGGCGTGCCGCATCTTCGGGATTGATCTCGATATAAAGCTCCGACTCGCGCTCTTCCAGAGAGATGCTGCGCATGGTCATGGAGCCGCCGTTGTAGTGCAGCACGATTCTGCCCGTGGTGAGCAGGATGGGATACTCGGCGCTGACCTGTTCGCCCGGCGGCGTGTTTGTGACGGTGGCGATCCTCGCTTTGCCGTCGGGAGTCGAGAACTTCTGAGTGTGCAGGATGTCCGTGCCGGGGTGATTCACATCCGGGCAGGGCCAGCGCAGGCCGCCGATCTTTGAGATCCTCTCCAGCGTCATGCCGCCGTACTGCGGAACGAGGCGGTTGATCTCCTGCAAAACCTGGGCAGCATTCTCATAGGGGAAATCAAGGCCCATGCGCCTGGCGATCTGGCACATAATCCACAGGCCTTCCTTGGCCTCGCCGGGAGCCTCCACGGCTTTGTCGATCCACTGCACGCGCCTTTCCATCGATGTGTAGCTGCCGTCCTTCTCCGCCCAGGCCGCCGCGGGCAAAACCACATCGGCCATCCTGGCCGTGGGGGTCATGAAGATCTCCTGCACCACCAGGAAGTCCAGGCTCTCCAGGGCCTGGCGGGTCCTCTTGACATTGGCATCGCAGACCACCGGGTCCTCGCCGGTGATGTAGAGGAACTTGAGCCTGCCGTCCAGTGCCGCTTCGTTCATCTCCGTCGATGTCAGGCCGGGGCCCATCGGCAGCTCGGGGACGTTCCAGCCCTTCTTGAAGAACTCAATGGTGGCGGGATCGATGGACTTCTTGTAGCCTGGATAAAATTCGGGCATTCCGCCCATGTCGCAATTTCCCTGCACGTTGTTCTGGCCGCGCATGGGCCACACGCCCGCTCCCGGCCTTCCCACGTGACCGGCAAGCAGCGCCATCGTGGCGCAGGTTTTGACGTTGTCCGTGCCGCAGACGTGCTGGGTGATGCCCATCGAATAGAGAACAGCGGACGCGGGAGAAAGGGCATAAGCTCTCGCCGCGCGGATGATATCCGCAGCCGGCACGCCGGTCTTCTCCGCGGCCTCTTCCAGCGTGAATTCCTTCAGGCTCTTTAGAAGCTCTTCCGATCCGACGGTGCGGTTCTTGAGGAACTCCTCATCGGCCAGCCCCTCGTCCATGATGACCTTCATCATTCCTCTCATCAGGTCGATGTCCGAGCCGGGTTTGATGCGCAGATGAATGTCCGCCATCCAGGAGGTCGAGGTGATCCTGGGATCGGCGACGATTACCACCGCGCCGTTATCCTTGGCCTTCTGGGCCCAGCGGGAGACGATGGGGTGCGCCTCGGTGAAGTTGGTGCCGATGGCGAAGATGCACTTGGAATTCTCCAGGTCAAGCAGGTTGTTGGTCATGGCACCCATGCCGAAGACCGCGCCGAGGCCCACGACCGTCGGGGAGTGGCAGAGCCTGGCGCAGTTGTCCACATGGGGCGAGCCGAGCAGGCGTGCCATCTTCTCCATGAGATAATTTTCCTCATTGTTGCAGCGGGAGGAGGCCAAAAAGCCCATAGATTTAGGGCCATACTTTTTGATGCTCAGCTTCATGGCATGAGCGATCAATTCCAGGGCTTCGTCCCAGGAGATGCGGACGAATCCGTCGCCCACTTTTTTCATGGGATACTTCAGCCGCTCTTCGTGATCGATGATCTCCAGGACGGAGTTGCCCTTGGGGCACAGCGCGCCCTCGCTGGCCGGGTGGTCGGTCATGTATTCTATGCCGATGGCTTTGCCCTTATCCACGACCAGATAGAGGCCGCAGCCTACAGCGCAGTAGGGGCAGAGAGAAGGAATTAGCTTCGTGGACATAACAGATCCTCTAGTGACGGATTGTTGCTTGGGGATGGCTCCCGGTTATTTGAAGGCTCAAGGCAGGTCTTGCAGAGCGGCTCCGACTCCATTTGGATGAAGCTCTCGCCGCAGCCTTCACATATTGCGATCTTCTTCCTGGGCCTCTCCGGAACCTCTCGCTCAAAGGTCTCCCAGGAATAAACGCTCTCACCTGCCTCCAATAAAATGGAGACTGCCTCATCGTGAGACACTTTGCAGGACTTCATAAACCAGGCATGGAGCCTCGGAAAACGCCTGGTTTTGGCGGGATCAAGGACGATCCGAACCGCCTGGACCCGGCAGCCCGCAAGGCCGACTTTGTTTACCGTCACGGCCATCTTGCCGAGGTCCTCGATCCGAAGGCCCTTGTTGCCGATGGTGGCTTTAGCCAGTATCTGGAATGGATCAGGCAGGCAATTGCATGTTTCAGAGGTAACGAAGATCCGCTCGCCATCGGAGAAATCCAGCACTCTGCGGGCGATGTTGAACATTTGAATTCCAACCAAGGCTCCCGGGCTCAGGTATCCGTGGAAGGCTGCCACCTTCTCCGCCTGGGCGCGCAGCATTGGGTCCTGGATCTTCTCGATCAGCTCCACCATTGTCAGAAGTCCCTTACCGCCAGGTGTATTCCGGCTTGGGTTTAAGAAGGTTTGCATGGTCGCTGTCATGAGATGATGGGGGTAAATGAGTGCGCTTATTGAAAAATTTGTCTGCAGGAAATCTACAAAAAAATAGATGTGCAGCCTCCTGCAAAATCGGCCCGACTCGGATTCGTTAATCCGTGGCGACGATGACATTTGTGGCCTTGAAGACCGCGTAAACCTCCATTCCATCTTTGAGATCCAGATTCTCCGCGGATGTTCTGGTGATGACCGAAACAATTTCGTCGCCTCCGGGGAGACGGATTGTAATCTCGGCGTTTACCGGACCTCTGACAATTCCTGCCACTTTTCCCTTCAAGATATTTCTCGCGCTCAACTTCATAGTCGAATCCTCCGCAATTTCTGAAGTATTTTGGCGTTTGCCGTATTAGACATTATGCATGGCTTCATGCATGGTCTTGCGGCTGCTTTGGCGGCAAAAAGCGAAATTAAAAAGAAAACGCGAAATAGAGGAGACCGCAAGCGAAAATGAAATAACACTATGATCCTTTTTCAGGCCCATACCTTGCCTCCAAGACATCCAAAAGTTTCTTTACATTCCTCTGGAAATCCTCCAGGCTGCCGTCGTTGCGAAGCTTGAGGTCGGCGCTCTTCATGGCCTCGTTCATTCCCCAGGAGAGCTCCCGGCACTCCCGCGCCTCGAGAGCCGCAGCCGCCCGGCGGTCCGGCTCAAGGCAGGAAGAGATTACCTTTGGGTCCGTCGGGTCCGTCTCATCCCGGCCTTTGGGGTCGTCCGGCCTGCCGCGGGATGCGAGCCACCTGAGCCTTGCGTCTGCGGGCGCGCAGACCTCGATGAGATGGAACTCCTCGGCATGGGCGCGGAAGAAGTCGGCCTCATCCTTGGAGCGCAGGCCGTCCACAACCACAACCTCTTCGCCAAGGCTTCTGGCTTTTTCCATTATTCGCTTGGCAATTGCCGCCGGGCCGTCTTTGGCACGCAGAGCCGTTCCGATTTTGCCCAAATTCAGGTCGGTGTTCTCCAATCCCGCCTTTGCCGCCTCCTCGCGGATGATATCGCCCATGACCAGCACCGGCAACCCCTGCTGCCGGGCGATCTGAGATGCTGCGCCCTTGCCGGAGCCGGGCAAGCCCACAAAGCCGATGATCTTCATTTGATTCACCAAAGTATCAATTGCCAACGCTTTTATGAGATCTGTTCCTGGTAATGATTTTGTCCATGATGATCTAATTTTTCCAGGAAATGCTGGGCACGGCCCGGATCTTGACGTTTTCCAGCATATCAATCGCATCAGCCATTTCCTGCAAAGTCTGAACGCAGACCGGCTCAAATCCGGGGCCACCGTCTCTTGGCCGACCTTGCTGCAAGACAAAGGACTCCAAACGACTGCCTGGATTTTCCTTTCTCAACCGGGAAAGCAACCGGGCAACTTCCACAACCTCTGACTTTGTCGGCACATCCGGGAAGACTGTGGTCCTGGCATCAAACGGGATTCCCGATTCCATGCAGATCTCCAGGCTCTCCAGGACGCGCGCAGCAACCCCCTTCTCGCCGGTCGCTCTCTGATAATCCTGATCCTGCAAGGCTGCCTTCAGGTCCAGGAATACCTTGTCCACATAGCCGCTCTTCAGCAGCTCCCGCAGCCTGTCCGGATAGCAGCCGGAGGTCTCAAGGCCGGTGTCCAGGTGCAGGCTGCGGGCCAGGCAAAACAGTCTCGCTGCAGCCCCGCTCTGCTGCAGCGGCTCGCCGCCGGAGAGAACAAAAGCATCCACGAAGGGCCTGGCCCTCACCCGTTCGGATGCCTCATCGAGATTTATCTGCGGGCTGCGACTGAAAGTGTCTGCATTTCCGCTCATCTCGCCTTTGATTTGAGAGACGATGCGAGATGCAACGACGTGAAAATCGACGAAGTTGTCGCCCGAGCGAAGCCCGATATTATGGCAGTGCGGGCAGCGAAGGGGACAGCCTCGCAGGAACACAACAAGAGCGGACCTACCCAGCCAGTCCACGGTGGAAAGGGGCACGATCCCGCCAAAGTTGATCAGATCGATCCTATTTTCGCTCATCGATCCAGATCGATCTCCACCGGCCCATTCGCCAGTTTGCCGAGCCGCTCTTTCAACTCCGCCCTGTGCCGACCGGCCTGGTCTTGGCGCAGGGAAAGATCTTCTCGAACCTTTTGCAGCGATGCCTCCAGGCTTTTCAGGTCCTTCCGGGTCCGGCTGAGCTGATCCTTGAGCTGCAGCGGCTCGCGGTTGACCTCGGACAGGAGCGCCTCATCATCCTGGATGGATTTTGCCAAATCCGCTTGCAGGGCGCGGATCTCCTGCAAGGACCGATTCAGGATGAGCAGGTCGATGTGCTCCAGTGTCTTCTCCTTCTTCCGGTCCTTCAGCCCCAGGGTTGCCAGATGCTCCTTCAGCTCCGACAGCGATCCGGCAATCTCGCCGTCCTTCACCTGCGCCGGTGAGGTGCGAAGCTTCTCGAAGACGTCCCCGTGCTGCAAGACGAGCCTCTCGCTCGACCCCTGCTTCATGATACGGGAGAGAGCCTTGCTCAAGGGTGAGACGAGACTTGCCATTTCGTCGTTTGCCTTTTGGAGTTGCAGCTTCTCCTCTTCCAGGCTCTTTTTCAGTTCAGCGATCTTCTTTCCGTCTTTGCCGGAAGCATGTCTCTTCTGCTCTTCTTCCATCCGGGCAAAGGACGCGGAAAGCTCGGCCAGCCTTGAATCTTCCGATTTTGCTCTTTCCTGAAGATCGGCAAGGTCGGAGAGGTCTTTTTTGACCTTGTCCACCAGCTCTCGGGAGTACCAGATCTCCTCCAGCTCGCTGCGCCTCTGCTTGACCTCGCCTTCCAGCTCCACCAGGAGACGGCTGATGCGGGTCAGCTCCCGGTTGACGGCCTCGATCTCTTTGGGGAAAAGGGCTGCGGTGAATCTTTGCGCCCTGCCGAAGGTTGTGACCGTCCTCTCCAGCCCTTTGACCAGAGCCCAGTGATGCTCGGAGGCAGAATCGATGTCTCTGCCTCTGGGCGGCTTCAGCTTCTCTGCGAGCGATTCCATCTGCTTGACGATCTCGCCGCGCGCAGCCAGCCCTGCCCGCAGGAGCTTGGGCGGTGCGGAGCTGTCGGGCTCGGCAGCCTCCAGGGCTTTTATGCTCTGGGTCAACGATCGAGCGACCTCGCCGACGCTCTCGTAAGTGCTCTGCAGCTTCTCCTCAAAGCCGGAACTATGTGACCGCTCCTCCAGCCAGGAATTGATCTCGGATAGCGCGAGCCCCGTGGTCTTTTTGTTGTCCTTCTTCCCGCTAAAAATGTCTTTGAGCCACTTCAAGGCCGTATCTCCTTCACATATATCTCATCAGCTAAATCTCATCAGCCAAATCTCATCAACTAAATCTCATCAACTTTGAGCTGGGCAAATATCTTCTCCGCGATCTTGGGGCCGAGCAATCCAGCCACGGTTGCCGGATCGGCGGCTTTGAGCTTGTCGATGCCGGTGATGCCGGACTGGTATAGTTTTCTTGCCCGCACGCGCCCCACTCCCTTCAGGTTGAGCAGGGCGAGAAGGTCCTGGCTTGCTCCGTAGTGGATGCGCTGGGAGAGCTGTTCCGCCTGGAAGGTATTTCCCAGTTCCAGATGCTTGGAAAGCTCGGCCAGGGCATGCATGAGCCACTCTGCCGTCTCGGCGGAGCGGCGGATGTCGCCCGGGCCGATGTGATAGCGATCGCTGATCTGCTCCTCGCGCACCTCGCCGATCCAGTCCACCAGCATAGCCGTGGTCTTGGCCTCGCGGAGCAGGAAGTCGTAGTTGTCCTCATCGAACAGATCTTCCTGATGGGCATCGATGAACTCCTCCACCCAGCCGTCCGCGGCCTGCACGTAGAGCTTATCCATGTTCGGGGTCATGGTGATGAGATGAATAAGCCCCAGATCGGAGGACTTGCGCTTCTCCATCAGGCCGACGTCGCCCCGGCGGGACTTCTTCTTTTTACCTCGCAAATTCTCGATCATGATGACGGCGCTTAAGGGATCGATGTAGAGCTTGGAGACGAGCGCGCCAAGCCTTGTCGGCTCCAGTTCGCCCCCCGGTCCGTTTAAAATCATGCCGTTGTCCACCAGAAATGCAATAACCCGCTCCAGGGTCGTGTCCAGGTGCCAGGGGTCCTGCTGCTGGGCATAAAAGGTGGTGCCGATGAACGCCTTCAGCTCCTCTTCGCTGCGCACGAATTTGGCGGCGATGGTGGATAGAAGGTGAGTGCGCAGTGCGCTCTCGCTGGCGAGCTTTGACCAGATCTCTTCGGGCGTGCCGTGGATGTAGTGCTCCATCAGCTCCTGCATCTCCGAGTCGTTCTTGGCCATGAGGAACGACTCGCCGTAAGGATCAAGGCCGGGGCGGCCCGCTCTGCCGGCCATCTGGCGGTACTCGATGACGGGAATGGGCGTCATTCCCTGGCCGTACTCGTAGCGCTTGTAGCTCTTGATCAGCACCCGGCGGGCGGGCAGGTTGAGGCCGGCGGCGAGCGTGGGCGTGCTGGCGATGATCTTGATCTTGTTCTCCCGAAAACCCTGCTCCACCAGCCGCCGCTGCTCGGGCAGGAGACCGGCGTGGTGAAAGGCAACGCCCCTGGCCACGCAATTGGCCAGGCGGTGGGCCGTCTCGCTCTCGCCCGTGGCCAGGACGCTCTCCGAGAGCGCCTCCAGCTCCGGCTCGCCGGGGATAAGATTGCACAGCTTCAAGGCTGCAGACTCGGCATTGCGGCGGCTGTTCTCAAAGATCAGAATCTGCGCCTTATTGGAAAGCGTATCCTTGACCAGAGCCAGGGCCTCGTCTTTTCGTCCCTCCAGAACATCCTCGCCATCGCAAAAGACCATCTTGCCGTTGCAGATGATGCCCTCCCGCAGTCGGATGGGCCGCCAGTCGCTGCTGACCATCTCCGCGTTCAGCCACTGTGCAATCTCCCGGCCATTGGCAACGGTGGCGGAAAGGCCGATGACCTGCATCTTGGGATTGCAGCGGCGCAGCTTGGTGATGGTCATCTCCAGTGTCGGGCCGCGGCCCACATCGTTCAAGAGATGGATCTCATCCACCACCAGAACGCCGAGATCCCGCACCCAGGCCGCTCCGTTTCTCATGAGCGAGTCGGCTTTCTCGGATGTGGCGATGATTATCTGATTCTTGCCCAGGCGCTCGTCTCGCTTGTCAAAGTCGCCGGTGCTGATGCCGACGGCCACGTCCAGGGTTCTGAACTTGCGGAAGGATTCGTACTTCTCGGTGGCCAGGGCGCGCAGAGGCACGATGTAAAGCGATCGTTTGCCGTCCAGGGCCGCCTTGAGCATGGCCAGCTCCGCCAATAGCGTCTTTCCGCTGGCGGTGGACATGGACAGGAGCATATTCTTGCCTTCCAGGAGGCCGCGCTCCACCGCCTCGGCCTGGGGCGGATAAAGCTCTCTGTAACCTTGCTCTTCATAGAGCCGGACGGCCTCCTGGGGCAGCCAGCGGCTCAGGTCTTTTATCTCCAGCATCGATCTCCTCTAATCTTAAATACTACGGGAAAGTAGTAACTGCGGGACAAGCCCAGCATTGGAATTCAAAAATTAATGAGCGTCATCATATAAATGCATCTTCCATGGAGCGAAACTGAATATGTATGCCGATCGCATAAAGCATCTTCCGCCATACCTCTTTGCCGCTATCGATAAAGCCAAGCAGGAAGCAAGGGCGAAGGGCGTGGACGTAATTGACCTAAGCGTTGGCGATCCGGACCTGCCGACGCCTGCGCACATCATCGAGGCACTGTGCCTTGCCGCCAAGGACCCGGCCAACCATCAATATCCATCCTACGAGGGAAAGCTGACCTTCCGACGGGCTGTGGCGGACTGGTACAAGCGGACCTTCAACGTCGTCCTCGACCCGCAAAAGGAGGTGCTTACCCTGATCGGCTCCAAGGAGGGCATAGCTCATGCACCCCTGGCTTTTATAAATCCCGGAGATGTGGCTTTGGTGCCCGATCCGGCTTATCCGGTTTACAGGACGGCAACCGCCTTTTCCGGAGGCGAGAGCGTGCTCATGCCGCTCTTGAGAGAGAACGGGTTCCTGCCCGATCTTGATGCCATAGACCCGGCAACTGCCCGGAAGGCCAAGATCATGTTCTTAAACTACCCCAACAACCCCATCGGGGCCTCGGCGGACAGGGCTTTCTTCAAGAAGCTGATCGACTTCGCCCGTGACTATAACATCATAATAATGCACGACAATCCCTACTCTGAGGTCTATTACGACGGCGAGAGGTCCCTGAGCCTGCTGGAGCTGGAAGGGGCGAGGGATGTGGCCGTCGAGTTTCACTCGCTCTCCAAGACATACAACATGACCGGCTGGAGGATCGGCTCCGTGGTTGGCAATGCTGATGTAGTGGCGGGAATTGGCAAGATCAAGAGCAACATCGACTCCGGCACCTTCGGGGCGGTGCAGGATGCGGGAATTGCCGCTTTGCAGAGCCCCAAGGGAGTTGTGGACGAGATTCGCTTGGTCTACCAGCACCGCATAGAAATTCTTTACAGAGCCCTGAAGGATATGGGCCTGGAGTTGGACAAGCCGAGGGCCACGCTCTACCTCTGGGCCTGGGTGGGAGGAAGCTCCATCGAGTACGCCGGACGCTTGCTGGACAGGACCGGAATCGTGGCCACGCCTGGCGTCGGATTCGGCCAGTACGGCGAGGGATACATCAGGTTCTCCATCACTGCGCCGACGGCAAGGATTGAGCAAGCGGTAGAACGGCTGGAGAGGATGAAGTAGCCAAAAATCACGATATCGGCTTTCATCTGCCGATATCCTATCTTAATTGAAAATTGATTAAAATATAATTAATTCATTAAATCATTTAAACTATTTCACTTGAAATTGATAAATCCGCAAATTTCAAACAGGGAGGAAATGAATTGCTCGAAAATTACTCTGCTAAGGAGATTGAGGCCAAGTGGCAGAAGATCTGGGAGGAAAGAGCCGTCTTCCAGCCCGAGCCCGATTCTCGCAAGAAGTTCTTTTTAACCATACCTTATCCTTACTTAAACGGAAATCTGCATGCCGGTCACACCCGCACCTTCACCATCGGCGATGCGGTGGCGCGCTTCCGGCGCATGAAGGGCGACAACGTGCTCTTCCCCATGGCTTTTCACGCCACGGGAACGCCCATCGTGGGACTTTCCGAGCTGATTGCCAACAAGGACCCGCTGATCTGGGGCGTTTACACCAAGCTGCACGGCATTCCCGAAGAGGAGCTGTCCTCGCTGAACACGCCGGAGAAGATCGTGCTCTACTTCCGCCGCCAGGCCAAGGCGGCCATGCAGTCCATCGGCTACTCCATCGACTGGAGGCGTGAGTTCACCACCACCGATCCCGCTTACAGCAAGTTCATCGAGTGGCAGTACGGCATTCTTCGCAGGCTCGACTACGTGGTCAAGGGCAGCCATCCGGTGCGCTGGTGCCCGCACGATCGGAATCCGGTTGAGGATCACGACATTCTCAAGGGCGAGGACGCCACCATCATGGACTTCGCCCTCATCAAGTTCAGGATGGGCGACACTGTCCTGCCCTGCGCCACCCTGCGACCGGAGACGGTATTCGGTGTGGTGAATCTCTGGCTGAATCCGGATGTCAACTACGTTGAGGCGCGGGTGAACGATGAGACCTGGATCGTCTCCAAAGAGGCTTATGAGAAATTGACTTTTACCGACCGCCAGGTAGCCTGGGGAGCCGAGGTCTCGGGGAAGGAGCTGATCGGCAAGACGGTCAAAAATCCGCTCACCGGAACCGAAGTCCTCATTCTCCCGGCGGGCTTCGTGGACCCGGACAACGGCTCGGGCATCGTCATGTCCGTCCCGGCTCACGCGCCTTACGATTATCTGGCGCTGAAGGATTTGTACGACACTGATCTGAGCGAGTTTGGCATCACTGCAGACCTTCGCAAGATTGGGTTCATCTCATTGATCGAGTCGCCGGGCTACGGCGAGCTTCCGGCGGTGGAGATCGTCAACGAGCTGAAGGTAGCGGATCAGAATGACCCCAAGGCCGAGGAGGCCACCAAGCTCCTCTACCGGCGCGAGTTTCACAACGGCGTCCTGAAGGCCAACACCGGCCAGTATGCCGGAACGGCGGTCAGCAAGATCAAGGACGTGCTGCTTGCCGATCTGATCGAGCAGGGCATGGCTGAGGTCTTCTACGAATTCAGCGAGACGCCGGTCATCTGCCGCTGCGGCACAAGATGCGTCATCATGATGGTGCGGGACCAGTGGTTCCTGGAGTACTCGGACCCGGAGTGGAAGGCGCGGGTTTTGAAGTGCCTGGCGGGTATGCAGATCATTCCTGAAGAGTTCCGGGTGGAGTTCGAGAACAAGGTGGACTGGCTGAAGGACAAGGCCTGCGCCCGCAGGAAGGGGCTCGGCACGCATCTGCCCTGGGACAAGGAGTGGCTGATCGAGTCGCTGGGCGATTCCACGATCTACATGGCCTACTACATTCTGGCCAAGTACGTGAATGCAGGCATGAAGATTGACAACCTGCCGCCGGAGTTCTTCGAGTTCGTCTTCATGAACAACGGCGATGCCGCATCGATTGCCAAGCTCACCGGCATCCCGCAAGAGACGGTGCAGCAGATTCACGACGACTTCGCCTACTGGTATCCTGTGGACATTCGCACCTCGGGCAAGGACCTGGTCGCAAACCACCTGCTCTTCTTCCTCTACCACCACGTGGCCGTGTTCCCGGAGCGGCTGTGGCCCAAAGCCATCGCCGTGAACGGGTTTGTCTCCCTGGAAGGGAAGAAGATGTCCAAGTCGAAGGGTCCACTGCTCACGCTGCGTCAGGCCGTGGCCGAGAACGGCGCGGATGTGACGCGGCTGTACATTCTCGGCAACGCCGAGGGCACGCAGGACGTGGACTGGCGAAACGATGGTGTGCAATCCACGCACGCTCATCTGGAGAGGTTCTACAACCTGGCCCGCGATGTTCTGGCGGACGGCAGCATCGATGAGCATGCCCCGAAGACGCTGGTGGACCGCTGGATGCTCTCCCGACTGCAGAGGCGCATCGCCGAGGCGACGGAGGCCATGGAAAGCATTCAGACCCGCCGGGCGCTGCAGAGTGCCTTCTACCTGCTCTTCAACGATCTGCGCTGGTACCAGAGGCGCGGCGGCAAGAATCAGCTTGGCGTTGTGCTGTCGGCCTGGGTGCGCATGATGGCTCCCTTCACGCCGCACGTTTGCGAGGAGTTGTGGGCGGCGGGCCTCGGCGAGGGATATGCGTCCCTGGCGGCCTGGCCCAAAGCGGATGAATCGCTCATCGACGTGGAGGCGGAGAAGGCCGAGGATCTGCTAGAGAGGATGCTAAACGATGTGCAGGAGATAGTGAACGTCACAAAGGCCCAGCCGAAGAAGATTACGCTCTACACCGCGCCCGCCTGGAAGCGGGAGATGCTTCGCTTGGCCGTGGACGCTCCCGCTAGCGAGAAGCCAGAACCAGTCAAGTTAGCTGTATCGAGAGGTAAGCCAGGGCCAGTCCATCTAGCTGTATCCAGAGGAAAGCCAGAATCAGCCCATGTAGCTGTATCGAGAGATAAGTTGGGGCCAGCTATGCAGGCTGCGTCGGGCAGGAAGCTGGACATGGGATCGCTCATGAAGAATGCGATGGCTAATTCGATCATTGCTCCACACAAGAAGGATGCACCCAAGTATGCTCAGAAGCTGGCAAAAGCGGCTCATTCGCTCTCTGCTGAGGCACTGAGGGTGGACGAGTTCAAGACGCTAAGCCGGGAGACGATGTATCTGCGAAAGACGCTGGGGGTGCCGGTGGAAGTCCGCTCAGCAGACGAGCCGGGGGCCGATCCCAAGGGCAAGAGCAAACAGGCGGAACCGGGGAGGCCGGCGATTTATATCGAGTGAAGCCTCCGGTTCTTTTTTTTCAATAGAAATGTCTCCGCAGTGATCAAAGGAGCCGACTCATGTCTCAAGAATTAATCTGTGCAATGCGATCATCAGTCCTTAAGGGATGTATTACCTTCACAGATCATGCCAGAACCAGAATGTTTGAAAGAGGTATCGAATCCAACGTCGTAATAGATTTAATATTGAAGGGAGAGATAATAGAGAGATACCCGGAAAGCACGCCGTGTCCTTCAGCATTGATATTAGGGCATGTTGAACGCCAGGCATGTCACGTTGTTGCTGCATTATGCAGAGATCGGGTTAAGATCGTCACAGTCTATTGGCCGGATGAAGAAGTATGGTTGGATTCGAGAAAGAGGAGATGCAAATGAGATCTGATGCCTATGATTGCTGTTGCGGTGCAGGCAAGATGCGAGAAGGCAGGCATGATTTTATGGCCAGGGTTGGGGATGAGATAGTAGTTATTAAAGATGTTCCGGCTCTTGTCTGCGATACATGCGGCGAGGTCGAATATACGCTGGATGTATCGAGAG
>Ga0074198_1000946_pt1 | contig 23439 bp, 21 predicted proteins | sample EPASupsiteSAE323_FD_64527 | JGI IMG/M metagenome (GOLD analysis project Ga0074198, IMG submission 64527) | Bioremediated contaminated groundwater from EPA Superfund site, New Mexico - Sample SAE3-23 | ecosystem: Environmental > Aquatic > Deep subsurface > Groundwater > Contaminated ...
TCAAAACATCCAGCGGTGCAGGAGTATACGGAGCATTACCGATCATTTTGGCTACATGGGGAATCGGCAGGATTCCGGTCGCCATTAATGCGGTTTGCTGTGCAATCTGCATCGGCGTAACCAGCATATCACCCTGCCCGATGGACGTATTGAGCGTTTCACCCTGATACCACGGTTTATGGAATTTTTCACGTTTCCACGCACGGCTCGGTACGGTTCCGATAAATTCATTCGGCAAATCGATGCCGGTTTTTTTGCCCAATCCCATCCGCATCAATCCGTTGCTCATCCGATCGATTCCGACTTGTAAGGATCCTTGGTAAAAATAATCATCACAGCTCTCTACGATAGCCTTGGTTATACTCGTAGCACCGTGTCCGTTCTTTTTCCAGTCGCGAAACGTCCGATTCCCTAATCGCATCGATCCGGTACTGTTGATCGTTGTATATTCGTTCCATACCCCGGAGTTGATGTAGATCAATCCCATATTATTTTTAATCGTCGATCCGGGAGGATAAAGTCCGTTGATCAATTTATTCGTGAAAGGTGAATCGACACTGCTCATCAGTGCGTTCCACTCTTCCGAACTGATTCCGGAGACAAACCGGTTGATATCGTATTCAGGATAGCTTCCGGCGGCATAAATCGCACCGTGGACATCCATAACGATAATGGCTCCGACTTTGCTTTCAAATGCCTGTGTAATAAAGCTTTGAAGGTTCATATCAAGATTCAATACAAGATTATGGTTTTCCTGTGTCGCACTTCGTCCCAACTCTTCAATTTCGACATTGTGCGCATTGACTTTAATACGTCGTTCTCCGGCAACCCCTTGCAAGTATTTGTTGTAATATTTTTCAATACCGTTTTTACCGACATGTCCCAACAGCTGCAATGACGGGTCGGCATCAATCTCTTTTTGATTGGCTTTTGCGACGTATCCGATAAGATGCGCACCGATAAGACCATAAGGATAGAGCCGTTTCGGTGATGGGGAAATTTTAATCGAATCACGCAGATTCATCAATGCATAAATCGGGATGATTGTCTCATGGGGAACAAAATCGACGACATCGATATAAGCATGATTGTAATACGAATCTTGCATCTTATAGGTTTTTGCTATTTTTTTCGCATCCAGAGTCGGAATCATCGATACCAGATAGGAAATTTCGGCATCCAGTCGAGAGCTGTCTTTTCCTTTTGTCAAATGGGGTGCAAACGCTATTTTAAAGCCCAGTTCATTAATCGCCACCGGTTCTTTGTTACGATCGAGGATTTCACCCCGTACCGGTGCGGAGAGCTCAGATTTGATACTGTTGTTCTCAGAAAGGTTTTCATAATAATCGTTAAACTGAACGGCAAGGTGAAATACCCTTACTATCAATCCGATCCAAACGATGATGAAAATGGACAATAATATTTTAATTTTCATATAAATACCGAAACGATCAAAAATTCTATAATCATATAAAGCCACATATGCCAATCAATGACCGGCGGGCTCAACATCAATACTTGATTCACAAACCACATAAACATCCAATATCCGGGATAGGCCAGAGCGACCAAAACTGCCGCAAGACAAATTTTACATCGGATAGTCTGTTCGACTTTCGGCAGCATATACTGCGTTATAACCGTAAAAAACACAAGTGTACTGCCGAACCAAAACCCTTTTTCAGCTTCAAAAATCAGCAGCATCACCGCAACGGTTACCAAAGAAAAAAGGTCATGTTTGCTAAGCGCGTCATAATAAAGAAAAAAAAGGACGGCCAGCAAAGGGGGCATAAGCAGGTACATGCTGCTCAGGCTGATATAAAATACGAAAAGAACGACTAAAAAAAGTCGACTTATAACGTTTTGATAAGAGAAACTTCGTTGCATACCGGAAAGTGTTTACATTTAATACAATCAGCCCAGATTTTGTGTTCCGGGATTGACTCTTTGGGAATTTCGACAAACCCCAATCTTTCAAAAAAACGTTGCTGATACGTTAGAGCCAGAACCTCTTTAAGACCTAAACGGCGCCCCTCTTCGCACGCATTTTCAACCAAGGTAGTACCGATATTGCGACCGCGGTACGCCGTGTCTATAATCATCGATCGCAGTTCCGCCAATGCCGGAGAATGAATATGCAAAGCTACGAATCCTACCAGCTTTTCACCGTCCAGTGCCAAAAAGTAAGATCGGATATTGGTAGCGATTTCATCATTGCTGCGCGGCAAAATCACCCCGCTTTCGATTTCAGGAGCAACCAGCTGCTGCATGGCGGGAATATCACGCAATGTTGGTTTTTTATAGGTGATATTCATTGTTCGTCACTTTTCAGCAGACGGTAAAGGTGCTCGACGATCGTATCGACACCGCGTCGTTTTGTGTTCGAAACCATAATGGCTCCGGGGAATCTTTTTTTAAGTTCGGAAAGCTCTTTTTGGTTCAGCTTGTCGATTTTGGTAAAAATAGTCACGATAACCTGATCCGGAGAACAAATTTCATGCAAATACGCGTCTACCGAACGGTCGATTTCCAAATCGGGATGGCGGCAATCGATAAGATGGACAAAAACACGGATCTGCTTGCGTTCGGCGATAAAACCTGTAAGATTGCTCTCCCAATCGGTTTTGAGCGATTTGGCTACCTTAGCGTATCCGAAACCCGGCAGGTCGACAAATTTTGCACTAAGGCGCTCATTGGTATCCCGATCGGCGAACACTACGTCAAAATAGTTGATCAATCGCGTTTTCCCCGGCGTTGCCGAAACCTTTGCGAGTGATTTGCGTTTGGTCAACGTATTGAGCAACGAACTTTTCCCGGTATTGGACCGGGCCATAAAAGCGACTTCATTTTGGTACTCATTCTCCGGAGTCAACCGGATATTCGGTGCCGACGTTACAAAAGAAGAATCAATAATCTCTATCATTTAGTCGAACTTTTGGCTTTTGATTTTTTCTCTTGAAGGGTGAACGTCATAACGACCGGCTCATTATTGGCACTTTCGGCAGAAGCTTGTCCGTAGACCGTGTTAACGATGACTTTATCCCCTTTAACGCGTCGGTAATCATCAATTCGGATCAAATCGACTTTTTTAGAAAAATGGTATTCATTCTCGTTCGGAAAATAGATTGCGACTTGGGATTTTCCTTTGTATCTCTCTTTCATTTCCGTCACGATGTAAAAAGAGACATCGCCTTCCGCAACATATTTAACCGGCTTTTTGTCCTTATCGGTGAAAATCGTCACTTTAGATGCGTTCAGTTCATCCGATCCTTTGGTCAATTTCACATCACCGGTAAATACGGAAATCCCTTTTTGTTGGTCCCCTTTGAAATTGTCAGAAACGACCTTAAGCTCTTCACCCCATGAGAGTGCGAAAAAGAGAGGAACTATAAATAGCAGTTTTGGTATCATGAATGTATATTCCTATTTTATTTGGTAACTGCCGCGGATTTTGTTCGCGGATACGGTATCTTGTTCTGTGTTGTAATTCAATGCCGTACCGTCGATACGATTCGCATTCTGTGTAATTACAAACGGACCTTTTGTCTGAATCAAAGACTCTTCGGTATTATAAATACCCTCATTTGATCGAAATTCAAGCCCGTCTTCACGGACATAATGGACATTCCCGTCAACTTTGATAATGTCATTTCGATAATCGGCGTTATCAGAGCGTATGGTTTGAAATAGATTTTTCGTATTATCGCCAAATTTTGCTGATGTTATCACATAATAGTCGTCAAATTTTTGCCCCTCTTTCCCTTCCAGAATATGATCAATCCTTTTATGGGAAATTTCATACAGGGTAAAATCGCTTAACTCAATTTTCGGGATATTACGGTTGTCCTGCAAAGCTTTATAATCGGGGGTAAAATAGCTGTACATCCCTATCAGCAGGCCCAACAAAAAAACAAAAAACAGATTGATCGACATTTAAATCCAAAGCGCCAAAAATTTTTCTTCTTCGCCGTTGCGACGGATCACTTTTTCGATCATTTCCCGGACGCAAGCATCGCCTCCGCAGCGGTCCAGCACTTCGGCAAATGTCTTGAGATAATCAGAGCCGTCTTTCGGAGTATAAGCCAACCCCGCCCATTGCATTAGATTATAGTCGTTCAAATCGTCACCGATCACCGCTACTTCATGCGGCTCGATACCGAGTTCTGAACACATCTTCATTGCGACGGAACGTTTATCCTTGACCCCCTGATACAAATGGGCTATATCAAGCTCTTTTGCTCGATGTTCAACGATGCTTGAATCTCGTCCGGTAATGATTGCGGCACGATGCCCCATCTTTACCCATGCTTTGATGGCAAAACCGTCTTTGACGTTAAAATTTTTCAGTTCTACACCATCGGCCGTATAGATTATCTTGCCGTCACTCATACAACCGTCGACATCCAGAATCAACAGTTTGATCATAGAACACCTTTGGTACTCGGGACACCTGCTCTGTCATTATGTGCCAACGCACGGCGAAGCGCGACGGCAAGCGATTTAAACGCCGCTTCGATAATATGATGCTTGTTTTTACCGCGAACCATTACGATATGTGCCGTAATTCCGGCATTAAAGACAACGGCACGAAAAAACTCTTCGGCCAGTTCAGTATCGAAGCTGCCGATTTTCCCCGAAACCGGGACATCGTAAACGAGAAACGGCCGATTACTCAAATCTAAATCACATGTCACAGCCGCTTCATCCATAACGACGGTGGCACTTCCGAAACGTTCTACTTTTTCAATCGGGTAAATAGCCTCACGGAGTGCTTGTCCTAAAACGATCCCGATATCTTCTACGCTATGGTGATCGTCAATATGAATATCCCCCTCACAGGTGACCGTTAAATCGATTTGGGCATGTTTGGCAAAACTTTCCAGCATATGATCCAAAAAACCTACTTTGGTCGATATCGTACTTTTGCCCTCTCCGGCAATTCTTAATGACAAGTCGATATCGGTTTCTTTAGTTTGACGTTTTTTTTGGATCATGTTATTCCCCTATGATAAAAGAGCCCGGAAAGTAGCCCCGTGAAATGAAATCGCGAGCTTCGGCTTCACTTTTAAATCCGCTCAGCCATACACGAAATAGTCGTTTGTTATTATACTCTGTATCTTTAATAATTGCAGAGTACCCGTGAAATGAGGCGTATTTATCTTTGGTATATTTTGCCCCTTGAAAGCGTGAGAACGAACCTATTTGAACATAAAACGTATTGAGCACCGATTGTTGGGGACCGGATGAGAGCTGAGCCATATTGATGGTGCGCATAGAGCCCGGCTCAAACCCAAGTACTTCCAAAGTCACAAACGCCGTCCCTTTTTTTGCAAGACCGATCTGATCGGCTGCCGCATACGAAAGATCAATGATCCGACTCTCTACGAACGGCCCCCGGTCATTGATCCGAACAATCGTTTGGGCGTTATTTTCGGTATTGGTAACTCTGACCACCGTATTCATCGGCAGTGTTTTATGTGCGGCCGTCATGGCATACATATCATACGCTTCGCCGTTAGAGGTAGATTTACCGTGAAAATCCGGCCCGTACCAGCTTGCTCTTCCGTTAAACGTATCTCCGACGTGAACAACGGTCGGATAATACTCTTTTCCCATAACGGTATAGGGGCGCATAGTGGCTTGAAGATCGCCGTTACTTTTGAAAACATTGGATGAGCTCATGGCAAGTTTTTCTGAAGGATATTTTTGAGACGATTTGGCCGGGTGGTACGAATAAGAACCGCTTTTCATCGTACATCCGCTAAATAAAACCAATAAAAATGTTAAAAATACTCTAATCACCTATTTTTACTTCCTCTCCCTCATACAGTGTACTTGTAATAAACGGATTTTTTAATTTTAACTGTTCAAGTTTTATATTATACAATTTTGCGACTGAAGCGAGGGTTTCACCCGATTTTGCTTTGTGAAGCCGTGGATTGGTTAAGAACGGCTTATTGATCGGTATTTTGACACGGCGGTTGAGATTTCGTCCGTCATCGGTTCCGATCATATTTTCCATCATAATAGCTGTTTTAGGAACGTTGTACCGTTTTGAGAGCTGTTCCAGCGTCTCTCCTGATTTTGAAGGGTCCAGAACGAAATACCCTTTTAGCTCTTTTGTACGGTATTTTTTACGAAATTCATCCAGTTTATTTTGCGGTATGTAAACGGGATAGGATTGCTCGTTCGGCGGTGTAATCCCTTTTTTCAGATGGGTATTCAGTACTACCAGTTTTTTTTTCGGCATCTCCAGCACCGCTGCGATCCGATCGAGGTTTTCCCCCTCCGGAAGATAGACCGTAGCAATCGGGCTCTCTTGCTGAGTGTTGGCAAACGTGTCATATTGCATCTTCGATATAAAAACGTCATCCGTCGCCAGCAAAGATAAAGCGATAACTTTTCGGATATATTTTCGGCTCTCAGGAGGCAGATAGGCACGTTTCGGATCGGTCAATACCCTAATATCGCTGGTTCCGGCTTTGGCAATAGCACGGCTGAGCCTTCCGTCACCGCAATTGTAGGCAATTAGCGCCAAGTACCATTTACCGAACTGCTTTTTCAAGCCGCTCAGATAAGCGATTGCGGCACGGGTAGATTTGACATGATCGCGCCGCTCATCTACAAATTGATCAATCTGCAATCCCTGAAGCTTTCCGGTTCCCTCCATAAACTGCCATAATCCTGCAGCACCCCGTGAGGAGGTAGCGCTTCCTTCCAATTGTGATTCAACCAGTACCACAAATAAAAATTCGCTCGGCAAATCCGATTGGGCTATGAGCGATGAGAGCATCGGAATAAAAATATCGCTGTTTTCGGAGGTATCGGCAAAGCCTTGGAGGGTACATTCGCGTTTTTTCTGATCGTACATATCGTGCAGGTAAGGATCTTTTAAATAGGAGGCAGGAATGTCAAAGTGGCTAAGAACTTCTATTTTTTTAGGATCTTTCGGATCAAATCCTGACCCTAAAAGCCATAAGGGGATAACAAGTATCAGTGCTAAACAACCTTTCATATCCCCTCCATAACGCTATCCTATGCCGAATAAAGTTTTAGCGTTTCGTGTTGTCAGTGCTTCGATCGTGTCTTCGCTTAAACCCAGTAAATCACCCATCTTGTCCGCAACCAAACGGGTATATGAAGGTTCATTCCGGCTCCCGCGGTGGGGATGCGGGGTCAGATAGGGGCCGTCCGTTTCAATCAACAGTTTTTCCTGAGGGATGCGGGGAAGAACATTGACCAGCTTTTTGGCATTTTGAAACGTAAGGACTCCGCCGATGCCGAAATAAAACCCCTCTTTGGCAAGAGACAAAAGCTCATCATCTGCGTTATAGCAGTGGAGCACTCCGCCGACTTCCCCTGCCCCCTCTTCCAGCAATATCATTTTGGCATCATGGCTGGCATCGCGTATGTGGACGATGAGAGGCTTTTTGACCTTTTTGGCAAATCGGATATGAAAACGGAATACTTCATCTTGGCGACTCTTTTCCGCATGTTTCTCTTCATCGGAGCCTTCAAGTCTGAAATAATCCAAACCGCATTCTCCGATCGCCACACATTTCGGGTGGGCCGCATATTCTTCAAAATCAACCGATTCGATATGCTCCATGTCATAAGGGTGAACCCCTATCGCAAAATACACGTCACTGTAGTTTTCCCAAATCTCTACGGCTCGTTCCAAGGTTCCCGGATGTGCTCCAGGGATAATAAACGCTTCCACTCCCGCCTCGCGGGCACGTGCCATCATAGCATCGAAATCTTCTCTATAGCGTTCATCATCCAAATGGACATGGGTATCTATAATCATGCTATTCCTCGGGAACGTTCAAATAAATCTCTGGCAAATCCCAGTGCTTCCGCAGTGACACTCTCACCGCTGATGATACGGGCAATCTCCTCGATCCGCTCGTTATCATTCAGTTCCCGCACACGGCTCTCATCCTCTTTGTAGATTAAAAAATGCTGCTGCCCCATCGACGTGAGCTGAGGCTGATGGGAAATGACAAAAATCTGATAGCGAGATGAGAGATGGCGCAATACCTTCGCAACGCTCATCGATTCCTCCCCGCTCAAATTGGCGTCGATCTCATCAAGCATCAATACTCCGCCGTTGCCTTTCATACTTTCAACACCCATAGCCAATAATGCCAAGCGCAGACGGTTAAACTCACCCGAACTCAATTTATCGAGCTTTGTCCCTTCTAAACCCAAAATCGCTTTATCACATCCTGTCGCACTTAAAGGGGAACCCTCAATCTCTAACGTTGCTTCGCGTAAATAAAGCATACCCAGATACGAATTTAATGAATTAACAGCTTCATTGAGAATACCTTGTCGGTTTAAAGAGAGTATTTTGGCAGATTTGTCCAATGCACCTTTAAGAGATTCAATTTTTTTGATCAAATCATCTTTGGAGTGTTCGATCGTCTCATACGATTCCAGTTCCCGCATCTTCTGGTCTCTGTAAAGCAATGCTTCTTCAACTCCCCCGTAACGGCGTTTAAGTTCTGAAATCTGTTCAATCCGGTCAAGTACGGACTCGATCGAAACCTCTTCAAGTTCATCGAGACGTTCAGAGGCACTCTCAAAAACGCTTCGCAGCTCATTCATTGCATCATCAAAAAAGGCACTGTCGGCTTCCAGCAGACCCAAAGCGGAGCTTACCGATGATTCATAAGAAAAAATTGCTTGTGCCGCAGATATAGCCGATTCTATTTTCTCTTTTTTAGAGAGCTGTTTTTTGATTAAATTTAGCTCTTCATCTTCACCGATTCGAGGTTTTATAGCATCGATCTTGCCGATCTCAAATTGAGCAAACTCTTTGAGGTCGGATAAGTTTTTTTCTTGTTCTTCTATCGCTTTTAGCTGATCCGTGAGAGATTTGTACTCAGAGTAATTGTTTTTATGCTCGTCCAGAATTCTTAGATGATCAGGGGATTTGACTCCGATACGTGCATCGATAAGACTAAGCAGCGATGAGGGTTCAAAGTCACTGTAGTCTTTGAGACTTAAATGACGCAGATAGAGTGAGCTTATCGACTCCATTGAACTTTTTGAAGTACTCTGGTTATTAATAAAATAGCGGGTCTTCTCTTTTTTGACATGGCGAAAAATATTCGTTGATTCATTTTGAATACCGTAGAGTTCTTCATCGATATCCCAGGCAACGCTTGATTCGCAGATGTGCGCGTCGACGTTGTCCAATCCGACCGAAGCCAAAATAGAACGCATTAAAATCGATTTACCGCTCCCGCTCGGTCCCGTAAAAACGACAAGCCCGGGATGAAACTCCAAATCCGCCTCTTTAAAGGTTAAAAATTCTTTTAAATAGAATCGCTCTATCACCTATTAATTCCCCCACCCTAATTTCTCTTTGAGAACTTCAAAATAGTTAAACTCTTTTCGATGGATCAACTGCGCCGCCCCCGATGCAAGTTTGATATGAACCGTATCGCTGTCACTGATTTCAACCAGATCCTGCCCGTCAACAATCACCAAAGCACTGGCATCGGGAGTTTTCATCTCAATTTCAAAATGTCCCGGCAGAACAACGGGACGCTGTGTCAATGAATGGGGGCAGATAGGCGTCAGTGCAAAAACCTGTGTCAGAGGAAAAAGTACCGGCCCGCCGGCAGAGAGGTTATAGGCCGTAGAGCCTGTCGGAGTAGAGATTACGACACCGTCTCCGTAGTAGGTATTAAAGCTTCGGCCGTCGACAAAAGTCTCCAAACGAATCATCTTCGCAATCGAAGGACGGGTAAGGACGATATCGTTGAAAGCAAAGATTTCGCTTTGGCCGTTAGGGGATGTGATGGTAGCTTGCAAAACGGCCCGTTGATCGATGCGGTACTCACCTGCAAGCATCTTATCCACAAAAATTTCAAGCTCTACAAAATCAAGATCGGCTAAAAAGCCGAGTTTACCCGCATGTATCCCTAACACGGGGAGTTGATAGCGGTATGAGCGACGAACGGCGGAGATAAGGGTACCGTCACCGCCGATGGTAACCAGAAAGTCGCTGTTTTGACACAACATCTCAAACGGCTGCCCCATGACATCGATCATACCGCCGCTGATGTTATCGATGATGACTTCGATCCCGCGCGATTCGAATATCCGTTTCGCTTCAAAAAACATCTCTTTGAGTTCCGGAGTCGAGGGGCGAAGAAGCATTCCGACACGTTTAATATTAGTTAATTTCAATATTTCGCCCCTTTTTTCTTTGTTTTTTATTATAGCTAACTTCCCGTTCAGGTCAAAATTTTAGTGCAAATTGAAATATTCCAATGCGATGCCCTCACGCAATCCGTCATCAATGATTAACGCTTCCTCATGCCCTGAAGCCTCATAAATCGCCGTTACCATTAAGATTCCGGCCATAATGAGATTTTCTCGCCCGACGCCTACATAGCGCGTACGGGTTGCTTCATCCATCGCTAAAAGCTCATCATAAACGCGAAAACAATCTTCTAACCGCAAAAGGGTTCCGTTGATTTTGTCCGGATCATAATTCTGATAATCCATCCCGTTGAGATAGGCTGCGATGGTAGTCGGCGTACCGGCCGTGAGGACTAGCGTCTCAGCCATTTTCGTGCTGAGCGACTCGCTTACCTTGCATTTAAACTGAGAAATTTTTTCTTCCAATAGGCCTGAACCGATAGAACTCTCCGAGAGGGTAACAATCCCCATATTGATACTTTCCGATTGAACCGTACCGTTCTCGTAGCGTATCAGTTCGGTAGAACCGCCTCCGATATCGGCGAGAAGAAACGATGAAGGTGTAATCCCCAGTTTGCTCAGGCGAAAGCGGACGGCATTTAGGGTAAGGGTGGCTTCTTTTTGCGCATCGATAACGGCAAAAGAGATGCCTGTTTCCTCTTTTATCCTTTGTAATACGGCTGCACTGTTCGTGGCGAGTCTCATAGCAGCCGTGGTATAGCCCACAATGCTCTGTTCCGAAAGATCTATTTGTATCCCTGCCTCATTAATGGCATCGATAATCCTATTGATTGCCTTTTCGCCGATGACTCCGGTTTCATAAAGCCCCTCGGCGGTACGTACGATCTTCTCAAAGCTTTCGCCCCATCTCTCTCCGTCAAATTCGATAAAACGGATTGTATTGGAACCTAGGTCTATCGCTACCATTAAGCTATTACCGTAATATCATCAATCCGCATGGCGGGTGTCCACAAGACGGATGGAGCTTGCTCGAATGTCTCAATATCCAGTGGCGATTCATACAGCAATTTAAAATAATTATTTACGCTTCGAATCCCTTCGTCCATCCCGAATATGGAGATGTACTGACGAATACCGTATTCGATATTTTCCTGAGGAGCCTTGAACTGTATTTTTTGCTCCAGCTGCACACAATACGCTTGTGCCATTACCCCTCCCATCGCTCTGTATTTATCACGTATGCCGAAATAAGGCTCAAAAACCGCCAAAGTTTCCTGCACGCTTCCCGTCGAAGCGAATCGTTGCGCGTTATCGGTAATAGCGTTCCATTGGCGCTCGATCAACTGAGCTTCCGGAAGCTCATACAGGAGCGGATAGGAACTGAGATAAGAGAACGCATTGGAGAGATCATTTGCGGCAATCGCCTGGAAAAAGAGATGTTTAATACGGATCGTATCGTCCATTTCCTGAGCCTCTTTGGCATAATCCGGAAAAGAGATCAGAATTTTGCACGCTTTGCGTACCGTCGCAAAGTCACCTTTCGCATATGCTTTTTGCGTCTGAATATAAAGAATATCCCCATATTCCATTGTCGATGCATACTCAGAAAATTCTTTCAAAAACGGGTACATTTTTATGAGTCCGAAAAACTTGACGTAATCGTTTTGAGAAAGGATCTTCTTCATGAACAAATACATTTTACGCTGTTCAAACAGCTGCTGTATCAGCATCGTTTTATCCGAAATACCGCGATAGGGAGCCAGTAACGCCCGTGCTTGTTCCTCCCCGTTCGGAGCTAAAATCAGCTCTTGCGCTTTGAAAAAAATCTTTTTCCATTGCAATTCCATCTTGCGATAGTGTTCCGATTCCTGAAACAAGGGATATTGTTTGGCTAACGAATAGGCTAGAGGAAGACGTCCTATTTTAATGTAGTTTTGAAACATTCCGAATTTTTCATATGCACTGAGCATCTGATTGATGAGCGCCGTTTTTTTCGGGATTCCCATGAAAGGGGCAAATAGCTCTTTCGCATTATCGGATTCATTTTCTTCCAGATACGCGCGCCCTTTTTCGATGGCGTACATCCAGCTTTTTTCAGCCAATTCATATGCTTTGGAATAAAGCAGCATCGGATTATCTTCAAGAGCGTCATAAAATGGTTTGTATTGCCCATCTAAAAGCATCTGCAAATATCCCTCTTCATCACCGAACAGCGAATAGACATAAACATTTCCCTTTAGGGTACCGATAGCCAAACGCTCAGGATTGTTCATGAAAGCGAGGGAGGATATTTCCTCGGATATTTTAATAAACCGTTTTGAAACCATCTCCGCCGTATGCAAATCATAAAGCGCCACATACCCCTGCTTCGTCCCGACAAAAAGGAAATGCTTATTTGAACTTACACAAACGCAACTGACTTCATCCGCCAGTTTCGGGAGCCGTTTTATCAGCTTCCCGTCGCTCATATCCCATAATATTATTCCGCCGCCGCGATCGAGCGAAAGAAGTTTCGCTTCCGGCATAAATACAATTTCTTTGACCATATCGGCGTGTCCGCGCAGCCTCATGGGCTCATTCATCGTCGCGATATTCAGTAAATTTATTGATTTGTCGTAGCTTCCGGTTGCGATCCATTGTCCGTCGTCGTTAAAGGTGACCGCACTGACAAAGTCGGCATGAGGCGGAAGCGAAAACGCCAGACGGGAGGTTTTAAGAACCCAGGCAAACGACTTGCCGTCTTGACCGGATGTGACAAAATACCGACCGTTCGGATCCATACCGACACTTTCGACTTCACCGTCATGAGAACCGACTTTATAAATTTGCTTTCGCTTGGATAAACTAAAAATGACGGCTTGATTTTTATCCGTATCGGTCGAAACCATATATTCCCCGTCATGGGTCATATCGACATAACTGCTGAGATACCGTTCATGGGTAATATTGGTTTTAAATCCGTCAATAACGGCATAAAGCGACGTATCGATAATACGCAGAGTGTTTTGGGTGTCGACGATACCCAAATTTCCGGTGCTCAGCGTTTTAATAAAAAGAATGGGATCTTTAAAATTTAATGATTTTAAAACATCCATATCATTTCTTTTTAGTGCTCTTCACTGCTGAGATAACGGTGTTCTTTGAGCAAAGCGCGAATTTGGGACTGATGTTCTGATCCTTTTGTTTCCAAATGGATCATGACGTTGGCATCACCGTACGCCAATGTCGTAGATGTTCTATCATAAGCGATATGAACGATATTGGCATTCAAATCTTGCAGCATACGGGTAAGCTGCATCAGCGCACCCGGTTTATCGATCAGCGTTACGGTCAGTTTCATCTTACGACCCGATTTGATCAGACCCTTTTCGATAATAACGGAGAGGAGTGTGACATCCATATTGCCGCCGCTGAGGACGACTCCCACTTTTTTATTACGGAAATGATCCAATTTATGATGCAGCAATGCGGCGACACCGACGGCCCCGGCCCCTTCAACCACAAGTTTTTGCTTCTCAAGAAGAAATAAAATCGCATTGGCGATCTCTTCATCATCGACACTGACAAACTCATCTACCGTTTCAAGAATATGAGACAACGTTATCGGAGATGTATCCCTCACAGCGATTCCGTCTGCAATCGTACGGACACTGGTACTGTCAATCGCCTGTTTGGCATCATACGATTCGCGCATTGCCGGTGCGCCTACCGCACCGACACCGACTACACGGATATGAGGAGCAAGTGCTTTGATCGCCGATGCCATACCGGATATGAGCCCTCCGCCGCCGACAGGGATCACAATCGCATCCAGATCATTCATCGATTCGATCATCTCAAGCGCAATCGTCCCCTGCCCCGCCATGACCGCTTCATCGGCAAACGGATGGACGAACACCAATCCGTGCTCTTCACCGTAGCGGGCCGCATACGCATACGCTTCATCATAATTGCCGCCCGCTAAAATAACTTCGGCACCGTAATAGCTGACACCGTTAATCTTTGTCAACGGAGTCGATTCAGGCATGACGATCAGAGCACGCGTTCCGAATATTTGGGCTGCCATGGCAACACCCTGAGCATGATTTCCGGCACTGGCCGCGATTACTCCGCGGGAACGCTCTTCATCGCAGAGCGATGCAATTTTATTGTAGGCACCACGGATTTTAAAAGCACCCGTAACCTGAAGATTCTCTTTTTTAAGATATACATTACACTCCGATTCCTGACTTAAACGCGGAGCATGGGCGAACGGTGTTTCCGTGATCACATTTTTGATGCGTTCATGCGCTTCATATATTGTTTTTAAATCGATCAAGCTTTCCCTTTAAGAATGGAGGAGACGATGCTCGACCATACTGCAATGATTTTGTACCACACGCATCCCCGCATTGCGTGCGCGTTCGGCTGCTTCGTTGTTAACGATCCCTTTTTGGGCCCAAAATACTTTCACATCACCGCGGGCTATACACGCATCGGCGACTGCATCGAGCGCGTCAGGTTTGCGGAATATATTAACCATATCGACGGCAAATGGGATTTCCGCAAGAGAGCGGTACACTTTTTCTCCCAGTATCGTCTCTTCTTTCGGATAAACCGGAATAATCGTATATCCGGCATTTTTGAGATACTCGGCAACCCGGTAGCTGTCTTTGGTCGAATCGGGAGAAAGGCCGAGTACAGCTATGGTCTTCACCTCATCCAAAATCGTTTTAATCTCAGTATCCGTTGCATTAACGGTAGGGAATTCGCACTCCATAAAAGCTCCTGCACAGGTTAATATCACTTATTATACCAAATTAACCACTTCATACTTCCATATTCTGTTTAAGATGCTATTTTGAATCAAAATAAATAAACATTTTAAGGTAGAAAACATTTGGCCTGCTATACAATGAATGTTAGGTATAAAAAAGTGATATTCTGTTTAATAAAAGGGGATTAATGATGTTTTTTGATCAAAAAATACATAAAGAGACACGCTTTATTTTATTATTTTTTGCTCTGATTGTTCTATTGGTGATTGCATCAAGAAGTAATATTTTATTTCAAATCAATATGATGAATACTTCCATAAAAAATATATTCGATAATTCGTTTCAAATCTCTAATGCCGTGCTTGATATGAGAGGGGAGCTTTACAAAATACATTCGAATATGAAAGATATCGTTTTATCTGAATCTTCAATCGAGTTAGAAAAATATACAGATGACATTAATCAGCACGAAAAACATGTTTATCATTCTTTATCAATCATTCACAACAAAGTCAATGATCAGGAGGGAAAAAAACTTGAGTTGCAAGCGAGAACGTTATTTCATGAATGGAAACCGATTCGGGATGAAGTAATCAGACTTGTCAAAAGCAAAAAAAAGATTGAGGCCCTCGTGATAACAAAGGGAAAGGGAGCAGAACAGGTATTAAAACTGGAAAAGGCAATATTGCTTCTTCATCAATATGCCCGACATAAAACTAATCACTATAGACATAATGCTGAGATTATGCATACAAACTTTTTTAATGAAAATATTTTTATTGCTTTTTCGCTCCTTATGCTATTGTTATTCATCACCTATTATACCGTTAGCAGAATCTCAGGCTATATTGCTAAAACGGGGCATTTAACCGACGTTCTATCTCTTATCCGTGAGATCAACAGACTAATAGTCAGAGAAAAAAACAAAAATAAATTAATTCAGGACATCTGTAATATTTTAGTTACTAACCGTATATACGGCAATGCATGGATTGCATTATTTAATCAATCAGGAGAAATTGAATACATTGCCAGTGCGGATAATTCAGAAAATTTTACAAAATTAAAAAATCAAATAAAAAACGGATGGATAGCTCCCTGCATAAAAAAAAGCGGTTATCAAAATAAAGATCACATAGTTATTGAAAATACGATGCAAAGCTGCCCCGAATGCCCTTTTACCGATTTATACGAAAGCAAAGGGGCATATAGTATCCAGTTAAAATTCAATGATAAAGTGTATGGTAATCTTACCCTCTCAATCGATTCAAAATATCTCAAAGAAAAAGATGAATTAACATTATTGGATGAAGTGGCTGGGGATATTGCGTATGCGCTTCATAATCTTGAGACGTAAGAGGATTTACAAAAACATACCGAATCACTCGTAAATACAAAAGAGCTTTATGAAAATATTATTGATAGCGTAGATAATCTTCTTTTTGTTAAAGATACCGATTTTACCTATATCGTCTGCAATCAGGCGTTTGAAAAATTTGTCGGCAAATCCAATGAAGAAATAGTCGGCAAAAACGATTACGAGATTTTTGATAAAAAGGTTGCCGATTTCTTCCGCGAACATGATATTAAAATGTTGAATGAAAAGGCAAGCAAATCCAATTTTGAATGGGTCACCTATCCTGACGGACAACAAGTTTACCTATTTACCATTAAATCACCGTTACATGATTCCAGAGGCAATCTGTTGGGACTTGTCGGAAATTCGGTCAATATGACGGAAGAAAAAAAGGCTGAAATCGCTTTGCTTGAGAGTGAAGAGAAATTTAAATTAACGATACAACAATCCCCATCTGTAATAGAACTATATGACTTAAGCGGTACACAGATAGAAGTTAACCATGCTTATGAAAAGCTATGGGGGTTTCCTGCCGAACACACTCTCCATAAATTCAATCTTTTCAAAAGTGAAGAGGTCAAAAAAACCGGGTTGATCAACTACATTCAAAGAGCCTATTCGGGTGAAATTGTTATCGTTCCACCCTATGAATACGATCCTAGCGGAGAGACGGAAGCAAACGGTCTTGGACGAAAACGCTGGCTAAGAACTCGTATATATCCACTAAAAGATACCGCAGGGAAGGTAAAAAATATTGTTATTACCCATGAAGACATTACAGCAGAAATTACAACAAAATTCGAATTAAGAAGAAGTCAGGAAAATTATCAGATGCTTGCCGATAATTCACTTGATCTTATTTGGAAAATGGATAGAGAACTAAAATACACCTATGTCAACCCGTCAGTTAAACCACTGCTAGGGTACTCCGAAGAAGAGTTCATCGGAACTAAATTAAATCAGCACTGTTCACAACAACAATTTGAGACGATACAAGCGCTCGCACATAGAATGATTAGTACAAAAACGGATGAAGGCGTTTCTTTAGAAGCGCTTTTCTACAAAAAAGACGGTAGCGAAATACCTTTAGAGGTTAATGGCAGAATCATTTTTGATGATGCCCATAATCCGATCGGATTTCAAGGTTCAGCAAGAGACTTTACGGCACAAACAGAGGCTCGAACAAAACTGAATGATGCGCTTATTCAGCTTGAGAAAAAATCAAAAGAGTTTCAAACGATTTTAGAAGAGGCTCCGAATCCCATTATGCTTCACAATGAAATCGGAGAAGTCCTTATGGTCAATAAAGTCTGGGAATCACTTACAGGGTATGAATATGCAGAAATAAATACCATTGAGAAATGGATACAAAAAGCATGCAATAAAGAAAGCCCGTTCAACGGGAAAGATATCCAGGCACTTTACTCCATTGATAAAAAAATTGATCTCGGAGAGTTCTCGATTAACACCAAGGACGGATACACTGTCATTTGGCAAGTCAGTTCAGCGCCACTGGGTGTTATAAACGGCAAACGTACCATTGTCACATCCGGTATGGATATCACCGAATTGAAGAAAAAAGATGAAATGATGATGGCACAGTCCCGTCATGCCGCAATGGGCGAAATGATCGGAATGATTGCTCATCAGTGGAGACAACCGATCGCAAGTATTGCGATGGATGCAAACAATATGCTGCTTGATATCGCTTTTGAAACCTTCGATAATACCTCAGCAACAGAATATACCCAAGATATTTTAGATCAAACCAATCACCTCTCCAAAACCATCGATGATTTCAGAAACTTTTTCAAACCTGACAAGTCAGCCTCAGCTATTAAAGTAGAGGATATTATAGAAGAGACTCTCTCTATTGTAAAAGAAAGCCTCACTAATCATTCCATCTCCATTAAGACCTCATACAAGTCCGAGGCTTTGGTTAATGCTTACCCACGGGAATTGATGCAGGTTTTTGTCAATATTATCAATAATGCCAAAGATTCTATGTTATCAAATCATACTCAAAGCTCTCTTATCGAAATTAAAATTTATGATGAGGAAAAGTACGTCAATACTGAAATTTGTGATAACGGCGGAGGAATCGAAGAATCCATTTTACCAAAAATATTCGACCCCTATTTCTCTACGAAAGATGAAAAAACAGGAACCGGGCTGGGGCTGTATATGTCTAAAATGATTATTGAAGAGCATCTTCACGGCTGTATTGAAGCTTCGAATAATAAAAGCGGCGGAGCATGCTTTAAAGTACGATTGTTAAAAATCGTATAAGAACGATAAGGACTTGATAATGGATATGGATATTTTAAAGAAAAAAGTGGAAGAACTGAAAGAAAAAGCAAAAGGCTTTTCTATTCTTTATGTCGAAGATGAAGTGGGAGTGCGAGAGAAAGCCAGACAATTTTTTAGTAAAATTTTTGACCATATTGAAACAGCAACGAACGGAGCGGAAGGGCTTGATAAATATCTAAATAACCAGTATGACATTGTTTTGACCGATATGCTTATGCCAAAAATGAACGGTCTTGAATTGATAAAACATATCAAACAAAATAATGAAAAACAAGAAATTATTGTCCTTTCTGCCGATACGGATTCAGCCATTTTGTCACAATGTATACAATTAGGAGTAACCGGCTATCTAATCAAACCTATTGATTTCAATCAGGTAATAACCATGCTGGATCTTTCCCTTGATAAATTAAAAGCCTTTCGTGAAAATGAGATGTATAAAACACAACTTGAATCAATGGTCAATGAACGGACTGAAAAAGTTCTTCTTCTGCAAGAACAGCAGGCTATAAATTATACGAATGCAATTAACTCTTTGGTTAAAATGATTGAGGGGCGTGACACCTATACGGGCGGTCACAGCGAACGGGTTGCTAATTATTCGAAAATGATCGCCGAGGCCATGGGCTGCAGCAAAGAGAGTTCTGAATTAATTTATCAGGCCGGCATATTGCATGATGTCGGTAAAATAACAACTCCCGATGCTATATTGCTCAAACCCGGAAAATTAACGAATGATGAATACTCACTGATTAAAAACCATGTGACGGCAGGATATGAGATACTTTGCGGTGTTCCTATGTATGAAAAACTTGTGGATATTATTTATGCCCATCACGAACATTACGACGGTAGCGGTTATCCAAGATTCTTAAAAGGGGAGGAGATTCCACTGCCTGCCCGCATAATGGCGATAGCCGATGCTTTTGATGCTATGACGACGGGGCGGATATATAAATCGAGAAAAACGGCAGACGAAGCAATTTTGGAACTCAAAAATCTCAGCGGAATCTGGTATGATCCAAAAATTATCGATATTGCGCTGGATGTACTTAAAACAGTGACTATTGAAAAAGAGATCAATCAGGACCCAAGTTCATATATTGAAGATGAACGCTTTGCTTATTTTTATAAAGATCCGTTAACCCATCTTTATAACCATGATTATCTCGATTTTATATTGAGAAAAAGTAATGATAAGCAAGAAAATATATGTTTACATTTGATCAATATCAAAAATTTCACATCTTTTAATCAAGCGCACGGATGGAGTGAAGGCGATCAGTTATTGAGTGATTTTAGCGCTTATTTAGAATCCGAATTTTCAGATTTTCAGATTTTTCGTATTTTCGGTGATGATTTTGCACTCTTAAATACGGCTCATCAAGAAATTGATATTGATAAAATTAATGCTATAGCGCTATTATCAAATAATGATCTCTATTGTGAGCATAAGCATTTAGATTTATCGAAAGAACCCATCAACAGCTATAAAGATTTACAAAAATGTTCATTGCCCCAGTATTGTAATAATTAAAATTATGATAGTGATCTTTTTCCTTCCCCGATGTAGCGCTGTCTAGGGCGGGCAATCTTCATCTCCTGATCATTTTTAAGCTCGATCCACTGGGCTACCCATCCGACTGAACGTCCGATGACAAAGATAATCGTGAACATCGATTTCGGTATTTTCAATGCGGTCAAAATAAGCCCCGAATAAAAATCGATATTGGGATAAAGCTTGCGCTTAATAAAATACTCATCGCTTAGAGCGATCTGTTCGATCTTCTCCGCAATTTTGAGCAAATGGTTATCGACACCCAGTTCGTCTTTCAGCTGATCGAGAAGGTTTTTCAGTATTTTGGCTCTCGGATCGAAATTTTTATAGACCCGATGACCGAATCCCATCAGTTTAAATTCATCATTCGGATCTTTTGCCCGTGCGATAAAGCTATCTACATTCTCGACACTTCCGATGTATTCCAGTTGAGCGATCACCGATTCGTTTGCTCCTCCGTGCGCCCTGCCCCATAATGCGTTTATACCCGCGGAAAGCGAAGCGTAAGGATGCGCTCCTGTAGAAGCGACGGCACGAACGGTCGACGTCGAAGCGTTTTGTTCATGGTCGGCGTGGAGTGTGAAAATGGTATCGAGCGCTTTAACCTCGACATCCCGGATTTCAAGATTCTCTCCCGGATAGGCACGCAGCATATAGAGGAAATTTTCGGTAAACGGGCGTTCAATGTCAGGGTATATATAAGGGATCCCGAACATCCTGCGATGGGTAAACGCAGCCAGAGTCGGAATTTTTGCGATGATACGACGTGCCATGACCTGCGCTTCTTCATCGTTGCTGACATTAAGATGTTCAAAATAAAAGGTCGAAAGGGCCGATACGGCAGAAGACATCATCGCCATCGGATGGGCTTTGTCCGGAAAGGCATCGAAAAGCCGTTTGAGCCCTTCATGAATAAAAGATCGTTTACGCAGTTCCATATCGAATGAAGCCCTCTCCCGCTCGTTTGGAAGTTTACCGACAAGCAATAGGTAGGCTACATCCAAATAGCTCTTTTTAGTCGCCAGATCACTGATATCGTATCCGCGATACAGCAGCTGCCCTTTTTCACCGTCAATATAGGTGATAGTGGAACTGCAGCTTGCCGTAGAAGTAAATCCCGGATCGTAGGTGAACATCCCCGTCTCTTTATAAAGAGAGCGGACGTCTATAACATCCGGTCCTATACTGGGACTGAGGATCGAAAATTCATAACTCTTGCCTGTACGGTTATCGGTCAGGGTGACAGTCTGCATACCTGCTCCTTCTTGCTTTCATTAAAAGACAATATAACATTATTTGTAGAAATTTTTCTGTTTCAAGAGTTTTTTTGATGTACATAGTATAAAATAACCTTATCTCTCATTCAATTGAAAGGGTCGTATGAACGATCGCCATTATGAAGTGCTCATCGTCGGAGCGGGAATATCGGGATGTGCACTGGCTTATGAGCTGGCCCGATATACCGACATCGGCAGAATTGCTATTCTAGAAAAATACGGCTCCGTCGCTACATTAAACTCCAAAGGGACCGCGAATTCCCAAACGATCCATGTCGGCGACATTGAAACCAACTATACGCTGGCAAAAGCGGCTGTCACCAAAAAAACCGCTAAAATGGTAGAAAAATATTGTCTCCAATACGGCTATCAAAACAGCATCATTTTTTCTCACCAAAAAATGGCACTTGGGGTCGGTGATGAGGAGGTTGAATTCCTATTGCACCGCTATGAAGAGTTTTCGGAGCTCTTCCCGTATCTGGAAGTATGGGACAAAGAAAAACTCAAAACCTTAGAACCGCGCGTCATATACGATGAAAAAGGGGAAGAACGGCCCGAATCGATCGTCGGAATCGGGGCTATAGGTCAATGGACGACGGTAGATTACGGGAAAATGGCACATTCGTTTATCGACAATGCCAAACGTGAACCGAATACGACAGTCGATCTGTTTTTAAATTCACCCGTTACCGCCATCGAAAAAAATCCTCTGCGCGGTTATACCGTCCGAACACCCGATGGAATCTATACTGCCGATTTCATCGTAACCGATGCGGGAGCGCACAGTCTTTATCTGGCACACGCTATCGGGCACGGACTCGACTATGCCTGTCTCCCCGTAGCCGGGAGCTTTTATCTCACTTCCAAACATCTTTTGAACGGCAAAGTCTATATGATCCAAAATCCGAAGCTTCCGTTTGCCGCACTCCACGGTGACCCCGATATTCTCGCCGAGGGAAATACCCGTTTCGGTCCGACTGCCCTCGTTCTCCCGAAACTCGAACGTTTTAGCGGCGGAACGTATTTAGATTTTTGGAAAACGCTCCGTCTTGATCGCAACGTCATAAGCGCACTGTGGAAACTTCTTCGGGAGTCCGATATCCGCAACTATATCTTCCGTAATTTTCTGTTTGAAATTCCATGGATGAATAAACGGTTGTTTTTGCACGATGCGCGTAAAATTGTCCCATCCCTTCAACTCGACGAGTTTGAATATGCTCACGGATTCGGAGGAGTACGTCCTCAGGTCATTGATAAAAAACAGCAGAAACTGATGCTTGGCGAAGCTTCTATTAATACGGGCGAAGGGATTATTTTCAACATGACCCCCTCCCCCGGTGCGACAAGCTGTCTGGGAAATGCCGAGCGTGATCTGCGTTACATCGTTCAGTATCTAGGAAAATCTTTTGATGAAGAGCGGTTTAACAATGAGCTTACCGACGGAGAGTACTGTGTGCTGTCCGCACCGATTGAAGCGCAAAAACAGACAGTCAATGCTATCCGCGAAGCGATGCAAAAACATGAAAAAGAGTATTATGAGGAGATCCATGTCGGAAAACCGAACGAATCGTTTTGGCAACGACCGCACAGTTTATGGAAAAGAAAATAATTCGACTCTTATTTAGGGGTCGGAATATTGACGAGAAGACTTGAAAAACGCTCCAAATAATTCCAAAATGATTGGATATACTCAGGATCAATCCCTTCCTCTTCAAGTTTGGGCAAAAGGGATGCAAAAGACTCAAGCCAAATCTGCCGCCCACGTTCATCAATCCGAAAACGCTGATGGCGCGCCAACATACGCGGATCACCGCGTGTTTGGGAAAAATAGTCCGGTCCCCCGCATATCTGTATAAAAAAATCGGCTGCGTGCTTTTTTACTTTGTCAAATTCATCGGGATAATCAACCGGAAACATAAAAGCGATATCACTATGACGGATATTTTCATAATGATCGTCCACAAGTTTGCGAAAACGTTCTTCACCAACTTGCGTTAACAA
>Ga0074198_1000948_pt1 | contig 23426 bp, 31 predicted proteins | sample EPASupsiteSAE323_FD_64527 | JGI IMG/M metagenome (GOLD analysis project Ga0074198, IMG submission 64527) | Bioremediated contaminated groundwater from EPA Superfund site, New Mexico - Sample SAE3-23 | ecosystem: Environmental > Aquatic > Deep subsurface > Groundwater > Contaminated ...
GATCAGGCATGCTGGGGTTGGGGGGGGGTGGGGTTTTTTGGGGCGCTGTGGGGCCCTCTTCCTTTTTGCTGCGAAAGCCGCCACAGGCACCCTTGCCGACAGAGCCGCCTGAATAGGCTTTTCCCTTTCTTTTTCCTTTTTTCGGACATAGTGTCAAGTAATAAGCCGCAACCGGGCAAACCCTGTTGCAAGGGTTGAGAATCCAGTGTCCATAATAAGCAAGGTAGTCTATTCCGGCTTTGACTTTGTCATCGGCGGCTTCCTGCTGTTTGTCGCCCCGCGTGTCGGCGACTCGGACATAATGGCGTTCTGGCTCATAGGAATCGGCGCGATGACGCTGATGAAGGCCACGCTGCCGCCGGAGATGCTGCTGACAAAGGTGTTCTACGGGGGCACGGATGTCCTTATTGGCCTGTTCATGCTGTCAAGCGCAGTTTCGCTTGGAGACCCGGCCGGAACGTTTGGCGGCATCCTGCTGCTTCGCGCCGGCGCAACTGCAGCGGGCCTGATCATAGACTAAAGAGTGAAGTATAGGATGTCATTCATATCCAGGATTTTTTACGGCGGAACCGACCTAGTGTACTCGGCGTTCCTTTTCTTTGCGCCCCAGATAGCCTGGCTGGACCTGGTCTCGATGTTCATGTTTGGCAGGGCGATGATGACGCTGGTGGGCGCGTCGATAACGCCGTATACCATCGAGTCGAAAGTGTTCTACGGCGGCTCTGACCTGCTGATGGGTTTCTTCCTTATTGCCAACGCAGTGGAAATAGGCGGGCTTGCGGGCAACTTTGGCACGTTCATGGTAATCCGCGGCATAATGACCTGCGTCAACATCGAGATTTGAAAGGCTTTAAATCGGCAGGAACCCACAAAAAATACGCTGATTTTCTTATGAAGATAGGCATCCTCACCGGCACACGGCCCGACATAATCAAGATGGCGCCCCTTTACTGGGAAGCCCGCAAACGCGGCCACAAGCCGGTCTTGATTCATTCCGGCCAGCACTACTCCGACCACCTCTTCTCGGGCGTGTACGAGAGCATGGACCTGCCGCAGCCTGCGCACCGCTTCGAGCTTGGCGAGTGCAAGACCCCTGCGCAGAGCGTGGCTAGGATGATTCTGTCTTTGGACAAGCTGCTTACTGCTGAGAAGGACTTCGACATGGTGCTGGTGCACGGCGACACTATGACCTCGATGGCCGGCGCGCTTACGTCCTATCTTTCATTGGTCCCTGTTGGCCATATTGAAGCCGGCTTGCGTACATTCAGCCGTGAACCGTTCCCAGAACAGCTGGACACGCGATGTTCGGACGCCGCTTCAGATTTGTTCTTTGCAGCAACCAAGACCAACGAAAAGAACCTTTTGAACGAAGGGTTTGCCAAGGAACGCATTTACACCGTGGGCAACACCGTTGTTGACGCCGCCATCTGGGCTGCAAAGCGTGGCGAGAGCGGAAAAGGGTTCTTCCTGTCACACGGGATTGACTTTTCCAAGCCAACCATATACTACTCGATACACAGGCGCGAGACCACCCTTTCCAAGGAGCGCTTCATAGCAGCTGCAAAGGGCGCGATTGCGCTCGCAAAGAAAGGATACTGCATAGTCTGGTCAATCCGGCCAGGCACCAAGGCGGCAATTCGGGACTACGGACTGGAGACCATCATTAAGGCCGAGCCCAACATCCACCGCATCGAGGAAATCCCATCATACCCGTACATAATGTTCTTGATGAGCAAGTGCAGGTTCGTCTGCACCGACTCGGGCTCGATGCAGGAGGAAGCCGCTGCCTTGCATATCCCCTGCATCACGGTTCGTTACGTTACTGATAGGCCGGAGAGCGTGGAGGCTGGCGCAAACATACTTGCGCACCCGGACTCTGCCGAGACTATTGCCAAGGCTGCGGAATACGTTGAGAAGAACCACGCCAAGATGTCCAAGGCAAAGAACCCCTACGGCGAGGGCAACTCAAGCAAGCTGATTTTCGACGCAATAGAGGCCTGGGTTGCTAAGGGAAAGGACATGCTGATTGGCTGGGAACACGAAAAGAAGTAAAGTCCCGTCCGTTTTTAGCAGGCTTTGATGACTACTTGAGGAACTCGACACAATCAAGGTTCTTCAAATGGTCGTCGCCAGTCAGGATTGTGCTTGAATTGGCAACGCCAGTAGCATAGACTGCAGCATCCGCCGCGGCAAGCTTTTGTTCAACCGCAATTCTTGATGCCAAGAGCGCCAGTTCGGAGTCGAAAGGCACTACCTTGCTTCGCTGCCGGACGAATTCAACGGACTTTTCAAAAGGCCGGCCTTCACGAAGGTATTTCCGGGAAAGCTCGAAAAGGGCAATTGCCGGCGTGAGGATGACGCAGGGACTGTCCACATATTCCATTACGCGCTCGCCTTTCTTTGTCCCGGAGAAAAACTCCACCCACGCATAGGTGTCAAACGTCACGGTCTTCATGGTCCCTCAAATCCTTCCTGGAAGCCTTTGCAAGCCAAGGCTCGCTTCCAAACATGCTGCTCTTGTTCTCCGTGAATATGTGCTCGAAAAGCAAGTCGTTCACACCCTGGGAAAGCCCGCGTTTTCCGAACTTTGAGACAAGGAAGCCATGGATGTCGTCACGAAGCATCACCGTAGTTTTCACGCCATCACCGTAAACATAAACATAGATGGCGGAATATAAAATACCTGCCATTAGGCAATAGGGAGTTTCAAAAAAGCAGGTTAAAAGGGAACCCAGACCGGATTTCCGCTAAAACTAAGCCGTCTTTTCCTTGTCGCCTGCAGTAAGCATCGAGCGCATCAGGGATTCCGGAGCGACCTTTGCAAAGTCAATCGGAACAATCACTTTTGCAGACTTTGAGAGCACCATCTTGCGCATCGCGTCCAGGTACAGGTATGAGAGGGTCTGCGGCGAGAGCTTGCTTGCAGTCTCGTCAAGTGCCTTCAGGTAAATCTGCTTGATGCTTGCCTGGGTCGATATGGCGTCCTTTCTCTGCTCGGCTTCCTCCTTCAGGCGCATCGCCTCAAGCAGGTCCTTTGGAAGGACGACGTCCTTTATGTCCGCAATGGAAACGTCAATTCCCCAGGTGTCGGACTCCGCGTCGATTGCCGCCTTGAGCGCTGCTGCAAGCTTTTCAGCGTGAAGTATGATGTCAGTGTAGGAAAGCTGCGCCGAAGTCTCGCGCAGCGACGCAATCGCGGAAAGGTTGAGCAGCTGGCTGATGTTCTTTGCCGAGATGATGTACTTCGCCGGGTCCGCTATCTTGTAATTAATGGAAGCGGTGACGTTCATCACCACCCCGTCCTGGGAGATGACCTTCTGGGAGGGAATTACCACTGCCTGCGTGCGAAGGTCAACAAGGGTATACGAGTCAATGATGGGAAGCAGCCAGAACCAGCCGGGCCCCACCACGTCGCGCAGCTTGCCCTGCCGGAAACGGACACCGCGCTCGTACTCCTTGAACTCCACGAAACGGGGAAACATGAAGACTGCGAATGCAAAGAAAAGCAGGCCGATTACGAACAGGATAGGATTTATGATGTTCAGCACGAACACCGAGCCTGCCAGGACTATGGACGCGGCTATGATGCTTACGAATACCAGGACCTGCCTGTCGTCGAAAATCGAGGCCAAAACTAAACAACCACACATTACTACTGTGCAGTAGTAATAAATGCATATTCGAGTTTTTAAGGCTTGGTAAAGGACCAGAAACGATTGAAGCCACAGTAACGGAAATGCGGCCTGCAAAGGCTAATAACGACTAAAATACCTAAATAATAGTGGTGTTTTTATGGGTGAAACAGTGGTAAGGTTTACGGGTGCGCCGGAAATAGTGCTTGAAAAGCTGGTTGCGCTCGGTTACTACCAGACAAAGACCGAGGCATTGCGTGCAGGAGTGATGCACCTTGGAAAGGAATTCAACGTATCAACCGGCGCAAAGGAAATCGAGGACGAGCTTGCAATACGGAAGATGCAGAAAGTAAGCGCTGAAATTGATTCCGGAAAACGCAAGCTGGTTCCGCTTGATACCGTGCTTGAAAAATACGGGACAAAAAGGTAAAAGGCGAAAGCGATGCCACCGTACGACGTCCTGTTTGAAGAGGAGGCGGAGCGGATGCTCGGCAGGATGGACAAGCCGGTACGGCAACGAATACTCAAAAAGGCAATCCAACTGGAAAATGATGACACGACATCGCGGCACCTGCGCCACGGGGCGCCCTGCTTTGTTGAGGAAGTCGGCGGGTACAGGATGGCGTTTGTGATTTCGGGAAAACAGAAACGGATTCTTTTTGTCGGCGACCACAAGCAGTACGAAAGATGGTACCGCGGACAATGAACCCTTAGCGGACACGGGAGCCGAACCGTGTTCAAAGCAAGACTTATTTATCCCCAAAAAGACCAATTAATTCGGTCAAAATGGCAGAGGCAAAGCGACTCCTAATCATCAACGTCGACATCGACGACGACCTGGGCCAGAAGGCCGGCATCAAGGGCCCCCTCATCGGCAGGAAGGTCAACTTCGAGGCTGCCGCAAAATTCCTGGTCGCAGACCCGGAGGACTCCGACGGCAACGCCATATTCAAGGCAATCAAGATTTACGACGAGCTTAGCGCAGACCACGACTGCGAAATCGCAACGCTCACAGGACACGCCGGGCTGGGCTACAAGGCGTACAGCAACGTGGTCGAACAACTGGAAAAGGTAATGGCGGGATTTCCCGCAGAGGCCTGCGTATACGTCAGCGACGGCGCAAGCGACGACCAGATACTGCCGCTCATCCAGTCGCGCATCAAGATTAACAGCATATTCCCAGTCACGATAAAGCAGACCAAAGAGCTTGAGAAGACCTACTTCGTGATCCTTGAAAAGCTCAAGGAGCCGCACTACGCACGCATAGTGTTCGGCATCCCGGGGCTTGCGCTGCTGCTCTACTTCCTCCTTCAGGACGCGGGCTTGCGGCTGTTCGTGTTCCTGCTTGGCATATACCTGATATTCAAGGGGTTCGGGGTCGAGGAAATGCTCATCCGCTCGATGTCCCAATTCCGCTTCTCGCTTGACAAGGTCAGCACGATATTCTACTTCGCGGCCGCGCCCCTCATAGTAGTTTCACTTTTCCTAGGCTTCGACCACGCACTTAACGCGGATTCAGCAAACATCGGGAAGCTTGCAGCGGAGTCTGTCAAGGTCACCCTGCTGCTTTTGCCTGCGGCGCTCCTCATCATAGTCGGAGGAAACGCGATACAGGCGCTGATGGAAAAGAAAAGATACCTCATTTCGGACAACATAACACAGGCTGCGGCAATACTTTTGCTGTGGCTCATCATAGGCACAGCTGTTGACTGGGTAATCGGCACGGTGTACTTCTCCGACTTCCTATACTCACTCATAGTGGGCGCAGCAGCGATGTTCGTGGTCTCGCACTTTGCAAAGAGGCTCAAGGAAAGCATAATCGCGCGCATGAACCTGGAAGGAAAGGAGGTCTACACCGAGATTGGCAGCATGATTGGCAAGGTAGTGGGCATCAACCGCCGCAAGAGCGCGTTCATCGTCCAGACTGGCAGCGGCCAGAAGCTTGATTTCGAATTCGACTACATCTCGCGGCTTGGCGACAAAATCATTATTAGATATTAATAACGCATTCTGGTTGTGAGCGGATTTTGTTCAAACTCCACCTAAACGCCAAGGAAACCACACTCTGCATCCTCCTTGTGCTTTCGCTTGCGGTTAATTTTTATTTTGCAAACCAGACGTTCAGCGCGGACAAGGCAACGGAGGATTACGGCCTGCTTTCGCCAAAAGTCGCCTGGCTTGACGTGGACACCTATCTGCGTGAGCGCGAGGCCTGGACGGTTTCCTACCAGCCGCTCAAACCGCAAATCAACGGGACGCTTACAAACGTGGGGCTTGCAGGGCACTTCGGAGTCTACTTCGAGGACCTGACTACCGGCGCCTGGATCGGAATCAACGAAAAGGACCAATACCTGCCAATGAGCCTGCTGAAGGTACCGACGATGGTTGCGGTGCTCAAGAAGGTTGAGAAGGGGAAATTAACCTTGGATGGCGTTGTCACGCTCCAGGCAGACGACCTGAACGGGGTGAGCGGCTCACTTGCGGAAAAGGGCGCGGGATACCGCATAACCGTACGCGACCTTCTTCGCATCATGATAAAGGAGTCAGACAACACCGCGCTTTTGACGTTCAACAGGCGCATCCTGACGTACGAGGAGCTTGAGGACGCCAAGACGGCATTGGGCATACACGCCGACAACGAAACCGACGACGCAATCTCACCCAAGGGCTACAGCAACATACTGCGCTCGCTTTACCTGTCCACTTACCTGCGCAGGCCGTTCTCGCAGATCGCCCTTTCCATAATGTCCGAGACCGACTACAACACCCAGCTGCCAGCTGGGCTGCCTTCAAACGTGAAGGTTGCGCACAAGGTGGGTTTTGACGCAAGCAGCGGGCTCTACCACGACTGCGGCATAGTATACGTGCCCCAAAAGCCGTACATACTTTGCGTGATGAGCAAGGAGACGGACTACTGGCAGGCAAACCATGCAATCAGCGAGATATCGCAGAAGACCTACAACTACATAGAAAAGGAGCTTGCAAAGGCTACACCGACACCGTCCACGGCTTAACGCGGCACGCACTAATTTTGCAATCGCAAAGTGGCTGACTAGAAAAAGAGCTAAGTGGGCTCGCGCGGAATCGGACCGCGTATCTCCAGTGTGTGAGACTGGCGTCTTACCAATCGACTACGAGCCCTTGGGAAAGAAAATAAGGGAAAAAGGAAAATAAAAACCCGGCAGGATTGGGGTCCGTGCCGGAGGTTTTGGCCGAAAGCTACAAAACCTGCCTAATCTAGGCAGTTTCTGCCTTCTCTTCAGCTTCCTCGGCTGCCGCTTCTGCTGCAGGCGCCTCTGCTGCCGGAGCAACCTTTGCGGGCTCGTCGTCGTTGGTTACCTTGAAGTCGACGTCAAGCTCGCCCTTGGGCTGCGGTCCCTGGGTCTGGTCGGACACCTTGGGCCTGGGCCTGTAGGATGCCTTGCGCGCATCCAGCATCTGCTGGCGTTCGCGCTGGCGTACAAGGAGCTTCTTTTTCTTTTCGTAGATGCGTCCGTGCTTGCCGCAGGAAGGACAGTACCAGACCTCGCGGAAAGTTCCGCGCGAATACTCGTCCACACATACGTCCTTGCGTTCCAGTGGGTTGGCGAAGACCATCTTCTCGATGACCACAGCCTTGTCGCGTCTCACGCTCCGTCCGCACTTGACGCATACAACCTGTCGTTCTCGTCCTCTGTTACCCATGAAAACCTACCTCTGTAAATGGAATGATATTGGAAACAAAAAGAAGCGGCCAACCTATTTAAGCCGTCCGATTTTCCTTCAATTTTTGTGGGATTGAAAGTTTAAATTGGGTTTGGTGCTCGTCGGACTCGCAGAGGGTCAGATTGAGCTTGGCCGGATGATGATGGCGTTGTCCTGGGTGGTGACGTAGACCTTCTCCTTCGGCTTGATGTTCATCCTCTTGACTATCTCTGCGGGTATGGGTATTGCCAGGGAAGAGCCTATCTTTATCGCGTGGCGCTCCTGGGCAACCACCTTGCTGAGAGCCTCGATTTTTTGCATGACTTCCCGGGTGTAGCTGATGTGGCCATTGTCACACCGGTAAGCGTCGACGTAGATGCCTGGCGAAACCTGTTCCTTGAACGCGTGGAGTTTTGACTCGTTGCAGATTCCGCACATCTTATTCTCAAAATCCATCTTTCTTTCCCCGCAGGTTCCAGTACGCAGTTATCACGAAATAATACTCGTCATATTCCCGGTGAATCACTATGAGCTCGCCGGCGCGGTATTTTTTGCTTGACTTGAACTTGTTCGGCTCCTGGTCAAGCTCCTTTTTCCCAGTATGGATGCAATCGCAGGCAAGCACCGTATCAATGTCCTTGTCTTCCCGGTAATGCTTTGAGAAGAGGAACTCCTTTACGGGCACTGTCATGCACCATTAATACTAGTATATATGGATAAGTATTTTAAGCCTGCGCAGGTTGCTGGCGGCTAGGGAATTGGAATCAATGACAGACTTAAGCGTGCCATTAAGCAGAATTAAACTTGAAGTTTAGCAGAAAGCCCCGGAGGCGATAGTAGCAAACTCAGTCAATTACCTTGTCCAGTACCTTCCTTGCCTGTTCGCGCTTCTTCTGGTGTTCCTTCAGGAAATCCACGATTTTGTCAGCCAGGTAGGCCTTGTTCTCGCCATCAAGGATTTCGCCTGCCTTGTAGGCACGGAGGCGCTCTTCCAGCTTCTTGTCATCAGGTTCGAAGAAAAACTTGAGGTACTGGCAGACGCTGCATATTTCGGGGTTGCCGCCGAGCTTGCGCTGCTCTGCTACAGTCGGCCTGCCGCCTGTGAACGCGCGGCCGACCTTCTTGCGAATCGTGGCCTCGTCGTCTGTTGTGTAGATGGCTGAAAGCGGGTCTGATGCACTCATTTTCCCTGCCCCCGCAAGGGAAGGAAAGAACGTGGAGTGTATGGCTGCAGGCTTGGGAAAGCCGATTTTCTCAGCAACGTCGCGCGTGACGCGGAAGTGCGGGTCCTGGTCAATTGCGTAGGGAATCAGCACAGGAACGATTTCGTTGCCTTTTGCTCCTTTCTTTTCCCGCGCCTCAACCGAGGGCAGGAAAGCTGGCGCGCTCTGGATGCTTGTAAAGAAGATTTCGCCGATGTTCGAGTCGTCCTTGAACCCGAACACGGCCTTTGCTGTGGAATAAGTCACGCGCTTGGAAACCTCAAGCGCAAGGGGGTAGAGCTTGGCTATGCTCTTGGTGTCAATCAGGATTTTGGTGCGCTCGGGGTCGAAGCCGACGGCCATCACATCAAGCGCGTTCTCAAGCGACCAGTTGTAGGTCTCCTTCTGTGAGAGGGAATCCTTGAAGAGGAACTTCTCGTCATCGGTCATCTGGAAGTACAGCTGGCACTTGAACGCGTCGTGGAGGTACTTGGTGAAGTGCCAGGGCATCAGGTGGCCAAGGTGGATGGGACCGGATGGCCCGCGGCCGGTGTAGAGCGCTACCTGCTTTCCCTTTTGGAATTCGCCTAGGAACCAGTCGAGGTCGCGGTGCGAGAAGAATATGTTGCGGTCAAGCATGTGGTTTTTCTTGCCAGCAAGCTTCTCAATAAGCTCGGCGTGCTTTCTTGTAAGCGGCTGGGTGCCGAAGTCGCGGATTAGCTTGTCGTAATCTATGTCGCCCTTGACTTCCCAGGGCGTGACTGTGAATTCCTTGGTCATAGAAGAGATTGGCGGCCGGCTTTTTTTAAGGGTATTCCGTCAGCAGCCAAAAAAGGAAGCGGAGCTTGACTGGAGCCAAAAACGGATTTTTATACTTTGTCGGGCAACAAAAGGCAGTAGGTGGGGAATGAGTGATTCATGAGATAATCCAGATGGTGTTCACGTCGCTGACGTCCTCCATCCGCAAGTTCACCACGTTCCTCATACTCATCGTGCTGCTGGGAATGGTCCTTGGCGCGCGCGTGGAGCACGTCGCGTCATATTTCCTGCCAACTGCACTCATGATACCGGTAGTGCTTGCCATAATGGCCTACTCTTCTACCGACGTGGCAGTGATTTTATTTGCCTGCTTCCTGCTTGTATTCCTGCTCCTGTTCTAGATGGCGGGTGACTTGATATGGCCGCACAAATGACCCTGATGGATTACGCGTTCTACGCCGCATGCGCCGCAGTGGTGGCCTATCTCCTGTGGAAGGGAATTACGGACAAGCCGGACGTGAATGTCTACGAATAGTGGACTATTTTAGAAAAAGCGCGTACTGGAAGGAAAATAAAAGAAGTCAGGAAAAAAAGAGAGAAAAAGAAAAAAAGAGGTTGGCCGCAGAGCGGCACTAGTTATTTACTGGTCCTTGGACATGTTCCAGATGGCGATTACTGCCACGACCGCTGCTGCGGGTGACACGAACACCATAAGGTACCCAAGTGCAGTGACGATTCCGGCTGCAAGGCCTGCGAACGTGGGAATGATTCCGAGCACGTTGGTAATCACAGTTGAAAGCGAGCCGAGCGACACGTTGATTGCGATTGCCGCAACCAGGAATGGCACGATCTCCTTCTCAGTGATGTTTACAAGCCCTACTATCAATCCGAGCACGCCCAGAGTGAGCAGGATGATTTCCTGTCCGATTCCGAAGCCACCGAAGAACCCGACGACAAGCGCCAGGAGCACACCCACCAGGAACGCGTACGAGCCGATGGTTTGCATAGTTAGTTCGTCTTTCTTTGCCATATTTTCAAACACCCCAAAAATGGTTTAGCGGTAACAACATATCCGCTTTCCAAAGAAATAAGCCATCAATTATTTCGCAGAACTCCTTTTAATATTATCCAGATTAAGGCAAATGACGGGTTTTTAGCCGCAGGCAGCCTGCAAATCAACTGAATGGCCTTATTTACTTTTGTAGCCAAGATTAGTAGGCGGGTCCGTAGCTCAGCTTGGACAGAGCGACTACCTCCTAAGTAGTAGGTCCAGGGTTCAAATCCCTGCGGGCCCGTGTTTTTTCTTATTCCTTTCCGAGGAACTCTTCTTTTCTTTTGCCTTTCTTGCAACCAGCACGCAGATTTCCTCGAAGAAGAACTTTTTGGAGGGAAGCTTTTCAACTTCAAACCCCTTCCTTTCCAATATTTTCTGAGTTTTTCCTATTCCCGAAAGGCTGCTCTGCAAAAGGATGAGCACGCCTCCGGGTGCAAGGTGCTTTTCGAATCCCGCAAGGAACTTGTCGGTTATCTTGCGGCCGCTCAGGCCGCCATCGAAGGCAAGGTTGAGAGTCCCGTGCACCCGCTCGGCAGGCGTGGTGGGAAGGTAGGGCGGGTTGAAGCCGATTACGTCGAATCCAGAGGAGGAAAAAGAGGAGAACAAATCAGTATGGGCAAAGGATACTTTCTTCCCAACCCCATTCAATGCCGCATTCTTTTTTGCAAGTTCCACAGCAGCAGGGTTCAAGTCCGCGCAGACAACCGAAGATACTTCTTTCTTCTGGGCCGAAGCGATGCCGAACACGCCAGTTGCACATCCCAAGTCCAGCACGCGGCCAAAGGAATACTTTCTGGCCGCCTCGACCATCAGCTCGGAGTCGTCGGACGGCTCGTAGACATCGGGGTCGAAAAACAAGTTTAGACCAAAGAACTCAATCGGAGCTTTTTCCATGGAAGTTGATTTGGTGACGCACAATTAATAATATTGGAATGGAAAGAAATCGAGGACAAAACGAAAGCCAAGGTTATCCTGATGGTCAAGCTCGAAATCAACGTCGCCGGAGTTAAAATGCGCAACCCGCTTGTGCTTGCGGCGGGAGTTCGCAGCAACTACGCCGACCTCCTAATCAGGGCTGCTAACGAGGGCGCGGGAGCGGTCACCTCAAAATCGTGCTCGCTTGAGCCGCGAACCGGGCACCCCAACCCAACTGCGATGATTCACGGCCAGGTTGTGATGAACGCAATCGGACTTTCCAACCCCGGGGTCAAGGAGGAGTCCGAGCAAATCAAGCGCGCAATCAAGGAATCCGGAGTGCCAGTCATTGCGTCTGTTTTTGGAAAGAACACGGATGAGTTCGTCCAGGCTGCAAAGATTATGGAATCCGCAAAGCCTGCGATTATTGAGCTTAACATTTCCTGCCCCAACGTAAGCAGGGAGGGCAGGATGTTCTCCGCTGACCCGGTCGCTACTGAGGAAATCGTGCGAGCGGTCAAGAAGGCAGTCAAGCTTCCGGTCTCGGCGAAGCTTTCGCCCAACGTGACAGACATTGCTGAAATCGCAATAGCTGCAAAGAAGGGCGGCGCGGACGCAATAACCGCAATCAACTGCCTTTCAGGAATGTGGATAGACGCTTATGCGAAGAAGCCCTACCTTGCAAACAGGATTGGCGGCTTGAGCGGGCCGGGAATCAAGCCGGTTGCGCTTCGTTGCGTCTGGCAGATTAGACAAGCAGTTGACCTCCCAATCATTGGAGGCGGCGGAATTACAACTGGGACGGATGCTGCCGAGATGCTGATGGCAGGCGCAACCGCAGTCTCAATCGGCAGCGCGGTGTGCTACCGCAAGAATGCGTTTGCTGAGATTAATGCAGAACTGACTGAATTCATGGAATCCGAAGGGTATTCGAAAGTTTCAGACATCAAGCTCGAGTAATGAAAGCACAATAGAAAAGGACGGAAAACAGGTAAAGAAAATATGCTTCCAATCAAGACGAAAGTGCTGAAGGCGGAAAAGGAGAACGAAAAAGTCGTTCGCCTTGTTCTTGAGGCCAGTCTTGCAGATGCCCAGCCGGGGCAGTTCGTTATGGTGTGGGTTCCCGGAGTTGACGAGAAGCCCATCAGCATCGCCGAAAACAAGCCCACTCTTGAGATTTGCGTTGCAAACGCCGGGCCCGTGAGTGAGAAGATTTCCAAGCTCAAGGCAGGCGATGACATTTACATCCGCGGACCGCTTGGCCACGGCTTTGAACAGAAGGGAAAGAAGTGGCTGATGGTAGGCGGCGGCTACGGCTTTGGTCCCTTGCGGTTCCTTGCGCGAGTCGGAAAGGATGGCGGAAAGAGCGCCGAGGCGATTCTTGGCGCGCGGACGAAAGCACTGCTTATGAAGAAGGCTTGCTGCGACACCTGCTTTTTGACAAATGATGGTAGCGAAGGGAAAACTGGAACAAGCGTGGACGAACTTGAAGCGCGTCTCTCTACAAAGGCCGCAAAGTATGACATGGTTTTCTCCTGCGGTCCGGAGCGGATGATGGAAGCTGTTGCAAAGACCTGCCAAAAGCACGGCGTGCCATCCCAGCTCCTAGTAGAACGATATATGAAGTGCGGGTTCGGAGTGTGCGGCCACTGCGCGATGGGCAAGTGGCTTGCCTGCATCGACGGCCCGGCAATCTACGGAGAAGAAGCGCTCAAGAACCCCGAATTTGGCAAGGCGCACCAGGACAGGTGCGGCTGCAAGAAGCCGCGTTAGGCTGCTGAATCGCACGGGCTTGTTGATTTTGCCCAAAAATACTAATTTCCCACTACTGGAAGAAGTTGCTTCTCAAACAGCAGCACGTCCTTGTCGTTGATTTTCCGCTCCAGCGTGCCAAAGCATGCGAACCCGAACTCCTTGTAGACTTTCTGCGCGACTTCGTTGTCCTTTGCCACGAAAAGAAATACTCGCCTAAAGCCGGAGGCCTGTATTGCGTTGAGCGCGGCACTGACAAGCGCCTTTGCCACTCCCTTGTTACGGCATTCCGCAAGTACCGCGAGGCCAAGGATTTTCGCGTGGTCTTCCAAAATCTCGTAGTCAAGGTAGCCTGCGAGCTTGTTGTTGATGCGCGCGACCAAATAGACGTAGGACTTGGAATCAATTCTGCGCACTATCTCGCTGGATGAGAAGTTTGCGTAGGGAAAGTACTCACGCGAGAGGATGAATATGGAATAAATCTCCTTTCGGGTTGCGGGGCCAACAGTAATCTCGGCCGCGCCATTTGCCGCCCCCTTCACGTCCTTTTTCTTTGCAGTCTTTTCATGCGCCATACGGATGCAAATAAAGTTGGCCAGCGCGGCATTGAAAACGCTTTGTTTGGAATCCGACAACTCTTGCCTAAGAAAGGAACGGCTCTGAAGCGGCCCAGTCCTCCTCAAAGACGGAGGCGAATTCCGATACTGCGCCGCAGCCTGAAATCGAGACTGCGGCCTCGCGGTTGAGGAACATCGCGTGGAACGACCAGTTCGTGCTGCCCACCAGGACTACTGCGGAATCTATTACCGCAAACTTGGAGTGGAGGCGGACGAAGTGCTCAGGCGCAAACCGCACAAGAACTCCTTTTGCTGCCAGCTCGCGGGCGGTTGCAAAGTTAGTGGTGACGGTACGGTCGAGGATTACTCTTACTAGAATGCCCTGGCCTGCTTTCCTTTCAAGCTCCTCGGAAAGGGGCGTGTAGGAGAACTGGTAAATCTCGACCGAGATGGATTTTGAAGACGAGGAGAAGAGGGAGACCAACGCAGGCTCCGCGCCTGGCGAGAACAAGGTTTGGACACTGCAGCCGAAGGACTTGCCGGGGGTTGGATGAAAGAGAAATGCGCCTGCAAGAAAGGAGATGGCAGCGATTGCAAATACCGCTGCAATAATCATCTTGGGGATTAATTTTGCCATACAATGTTTCTTCGTTCCCCTTGCCATAATTTCTTGAGTTGCAGGCAAATACACGGATAGTTTAGCAGGTGCGTCAAATTCCTAGTTCTCCCTATGTAGAATATAAACCAAAACGGCCAAAATGATTCAAGCGGGCCCGTGGCTTAGCCTGGATAGAGCGACTGGTTCCGAATACCATAAGTCAATCGGGGTTCCCTGAAAAATTTATGATGGGAAACACCAGTAGGTCCCGAGTTCAAAGCAATGACGGGCGCGATGCGCTCTTGTTGTGAAAGTCTCGGCGGGCCCGTTTTTTGTTTTCGAGGGGGCATTTGAAGGTCTTGTCAAGGATTGCGGTTTCAGTTGTCGTGCCAGCCTACAACCAGAAGGACAAGCTGGAAGGCTGCGTCAACGCAGTGCAGCGCAGCCTAATGGATGCCGGAATAAGCTCGTTTGAAATCATCATCGCAGAGGACGGCAGCCACGACGGCTCCTTCGAGGAAGCCCAGAGGCTCTGGCGAAAATACCCCTTCGTGAAGGTCTCGCACGCGAACAGAAAGACCGGCCGCGGAAGCGCGGTGTGCCGAGGCTTCACCGAGGCAAACGGGGAGTTGGTCGCGTACATTGACGCAGACCAGGCGACCGAGACGTCGCACCTGCCTGCGCTCCTTGACGCTGCAAGAAAGACCGGCATCGCAACCGGCTCGCGCTACCTCAAGGCAAGTGCTGCAAGCAGGGGCGTGCGCAGGCTGTTGTTCAGCAGGATATTCAACTGGCTTGTGCGCGTGATGCTGGACTCCAGAGTGTCGGACCACCAGTGCGGGTTCAAGGCGTTCCGCAGGGGGGTCGCAAAGGACCTGTGCGCAAGGACCAAGGAAAGGCACTGGCTTTGGGACACCGAAATAATCGTGCTTGCGCAAAGGCAGGGCCTTGTCGTCTCCGAAATCCCGGTCGTGTGGTGCGAGCAGGGCAACACCACGGTCAGGCTCAAAAACGACGTCTGGGAAATGTTCTGGGGAATCGTACGGCTTCGCCAGAGGCTGTAGGGCTGTGATGAAATGAAGAGCATCCTCGGGCACAAGGTGGGCGGCCAGGCCAAGGTACTTGCCGCGTTCTTCCTGTTGGTCCTTGCCGCACTTTTGACTTCAAGCCCAGTCCTTGGAGCTGCTGCGATAACCTGCTTTTTCATCGCCAACTGGCTCTTCCTCGATCCGCTGCTTTCAGGCGTTGGCGGGCTTGCACGGGCGGCAATCGCCTACGCACTTTCTTTTTCCAGCCTTTGCGCAGTGACATACTTCATCTCGCTTGCAATCGGTTATTCGGCCGGCTCCATCGCAATTGCGATGGTCGTTGTCGCTGCTGCGCTTGCGCTCCTTTCTTCGAACGCAAGGCCTGCGCAGGGCAAAAAGGCGCTTGCAAAGTCGATATTCTCCGAGCTCAAGGCGCACTACGCAATCATCATCGCAACCATCCTGGTGTTTGCGGCGTTCCTTTCAATCAACAACTCGACGCTCTGGGTTGAGAGCGAGTACGGGATCATTGTCGGCGGCTGGAACTGGGGGGACTTCCCGGCGCACGTGCCCGTGATTCGCACGGTCAACCTGGGCAACTTCCCGCCGCAGGTGCCGTTCCTTGCAGGACAGCCGCTCAACTACCACTGGTTCTCAGACTTCTTCACCGCAATAAACTCAAAATTCACCGGAATCGACCAGATGGCCTGCATGCGGGTCGAGAACTCGGCCTACCCCGCGTTCTTCTTCCTGTTCTGCTACCTGATTGCGCTGCGGCTTTGCGGCGACAAGAAAAAGGCGATGTTCTGCTGCCTGCTGGTGCTGTTATGCGGCGGCATGGGGTTCACAAACATAATCCCGGAGCTTGGGGGAAAGGACCTCGGCCAAATCTGGGGCGCGATAACTTACGAGGCGCACGACAACGACTGGAAGGACTTCCAGATGCCATCGCTGATTCCGGGTTTCCTTTTGCCCCAGCGCGCGATAATGGCCGGGCTCGTGCTGTTCCTTTCAGTGTTCCTTCTTTTGCTTGAGTCCAAGGACGACTGGAAAAAGAACTGCCTTGCGGGGCTTTTGTGCGGCCTGTCGGTGCCGTTCCACTTCTACGCTGCTCCTGCCTGCGGGCTTGCTGCGGTTCTGAAGGCGGCAATCGACGCATTGTCGGGACAAAAAATCACTAATGCGGCAAGGCAGCTTGGAGCGTTCATTCTTGGCGCGGCAATAACCGGCATCCCACTTTACCTGCTCGTGCTGTCTTCGGGAATCCACTCGTCAGCCTACCTGCCCACCATCAAATTCGGCTGGCTTGCACCGACCGACCCCGCAGGTTTTGCGCTGTTTTACGCAAAGAACCTCGGAGCCGCATTCGTCGCGTTTGCGGTAGCATTGGTCGCCTTTGCGTCCGCGATGCTTTTGGGAAAAAAAAAGTTCGTAGGAGTGCAGAACGGCGAGTACGCGCTCCTTTGCCTGCTTGGAATCGGGCTATTCGTAGTGCCTAACCTGATTACGCTGCCCGGCCTCGACTGGGACCTGAACAAGTTCTTCGTGTTCATGTTCGTGCCGACGGGCATCTGCGCCGGTCTTGCGGCGTGCTGGCTTGCAGGAAAGCTCAAGCCGGTCGGATGGCTGCTTCTTGCGGCCTTTTTCCTCATCTCAAGCATGTCGTCCCTGATGACAACTGCGTGGTGGGACAACAACCGCTGGGTGGGCCTTTCGGTTGCCGAGGTTGACGCGGGCGTCTGGATTGCAAACAACACGCCGACCAACGCGGTGTTCGCCTCTCGCGAGAAGCACAACTCGCCAATAGACAGCTATGCCGGAAGGTTCCGGGCAGTCGGCGCCTGGTGGGGCTGGGTCAATGCGATAGGAGAGGGCGAGAACTCAAGGCGAGTCGAGCTGATGAAGGAGTTCTTCTGCACGCAATCGGAAGGCAGGGCGCTTTCGATTGCGCACAGCCTGAACGTGACTTACGCATATTACAGCCAGGAAGAAAGGGACAACTACAAGTGCAGTGCCGGCTTTGCCAACTGGCAATCGTTCACGCGAGCGTATTCAAAGGACGGCACGGAAATATATCGCATTGACGGTTGATGATTCTGATGGAAATTCTTGCACCGCTTGGATTGCTTGAGGTCGCCCGGGCGCTGGCTGCATTCGCGTTTGCGCTCGTGCTTCCGGGCTGGCTCTTTTTGCGCCTCGACCCGAAGTGGGGCACCGCAAGGCACGCCGATGCCAAGGACGACGCACAGCTATTTTCAGGCGTTCTTGAGACGGCCTGCGCAAGCGTGCTGTTTTCGGCAGTCATCTGCTGCATCGCATTCATCGTGCTGACGTTCACCGTCGGCCTGAACTTCTGGACCGCACTGCTTTCGATGGCGGCAATCAACGCATCTATGGGGTATGTTGTTTGGAAAGAAGGACAATAGTCAGCGTCGCATTCCTGCTTGCCTGCGCCTACCTTGCGGCAATGTACACTTTCCCGCTGATGAAGAACGCGCTCTCGGGCTGGTACGACCCGGTTGTGACCGCAAGCGAGGTCGAAGCGGCAAAGTGGGCGTATGACAACGTGCCGCACCAGTCGCGATTTGCAGGGGATATGTTCGCCTGCGAGATGCTTACCGCGGTGGCGTTCCAGGTTTGCTCCATTGGAGGCGCGTGGGAGCTTGCGGACAACGCGAACCAGCGCTATTCGGACAACGAGAGGGCGTTCCTTTCCGATTCGGCGACCGAGGCGCACCAACTGCTTGCAAAATACAACATCACCTACGTCTTCGTAAGCACCCGGCTGGAGAACAACAAGAACTTCTACGCATACGGCTGGAAGCAGCCGCTTGTTGAAAAATTCGAAACTCCCGAGCTGTTCTTGAAGATTTACGACGCAAACGGCACGAAAATATTCCAAGTAAAGTGAGCGGATGACACACAAAACCAACTCGGACGGGCTGCTCAAGACAGCAGGGCTAGTCATACTCATTGGCCTTGCGTTCTCGATTGCATACTGGGGGCTGTTCGAAAAGGCGGAAGTGTTCCTGCCCACCTGGGACAACTCGATGCTCCACGCCGGCCGCGCGGTATTCATAATCGAGACCGGGCACTACGCCGAGATGGAGGTCGTGTTCGGGGGCGTGACACGCACCTACCACCTGCCCGCATACCCTGCGCTTGTCGCGGGAACGTCGCTGCTGACGGGCCTTGACTTTGCCTGGACCGAGAGGTTCCTTACGCTGGCATTCACGGTGCTGCTTGCATTCGCAGTTTACATTATTGCAAAGGCCATCGCAGGCGATTGGCGCGCAGGGGTAACCGCGGGAATACTTGCAATGTCCTCATTGAACCTTATGACGTGGGGCACGCGCAACAGCCCGATTGGCCTGGGGAACGCGCTGCTTCCAGTGGCATTATACCTGCTGCTTTCGCGCAGGACCCTTGCAGCCGCGCTTTTTGCGCTTGTGATCGCCCTTGACCACCAGCCCACGCTCCTTGTGTTCGTGCTGGCCGCATTCCTGTTCTTTTTATGGGAGTACCTGACAAGCTTGCCCAAGGCTAAGCTCTCGGTTGAAAAGCTCTTTTCAAACATAATGCATCCTGAGGTGCTGACAACTGCACTTGCGGGCCTTTCCGCATTTCTGATGTATATTGCCTGGCACGTGCGCCAGACCGGATTTACGTGCCTGAACTTCTCGTGCCTTCCGCAGTTCGGCGCAAAGGAGTTCGGAAAGTCCATTGACTTTGTGGAATACTTCACAAAAGCACCGCAGGCAATCGCGCTGCTTGGTATCCTGCTTTTGCCGATTTCAAAGGCACCCGCCAGAAACAAAGCAATCGCGTTCGCCTGGCTTCTTGCATGCATACTCCTTGTAAAGAACGACCTTTTGGGAATCGGCGCGTTTACCGAGCGGTTCCTCACCTATTTGGACTGCGTGGTCGCGGTGTTTGCGGGAGTTGGAATCGCAATAGTCCTTTCCTGGCTGGACGGTAAAAGAAAACACCCGGTGGCTGTGGCGAAATAAATGGCAAGAACAGAGAAGGCATTGCAAAAAACCGAACCAATAGCAAAGCCAGCTTCAAAAACGGCAAGGCCTGCTTCCAAAAAGCACGCCCAAAAAAAGGCAACCGGCGTGCAGGACGCATACGACGCCATCGCGCAAAGCTGGGATGACAGCCGGAAAAGGCCGTTCTCGCCGATGCCGCTGTTTGTGGAGGAATTCCGGAGACGGTTCTCAAAAACAGCTGGCACGCTGACACACGCAAAGATTCTTGACGCGGGATGCGGCAACGCAAGGAACACGCTCTGGCTGTCCAAGGTCTTCCCAAGGGCATACATATACTGCTGCGACAGCTCCGCGGGGATGCTGCACAGCGCAAGCAGGAACGTTGTAGCTGCGTGCAAGGCGCACTCTTGCAGGATATTCAAAACCGACATCGAGGAAATCCGGCACCCCTCCGCGCTTTTTGACGCGGTGCTTTGCACCGCGGTACTCCACCACATCCCAAGCAAGGACGGGCGGGTGCGCGCGCTGTCCGAAATCCGCAGGGTGCTCAAGCAGGATGGCTTTGCATTCGTCACGGTGTGGAGCGACCCAAAGGCAAAACCTGGCACGGACTTGGATGTGGAGTTCCCGACAGGAAAAGGCGGCAGGATAAGGCGGTACTACCACTTCTTCTCCAGGCGCGAGCTTGAGACCGCGGCAAAGAAAGCGGGATTTGAGGTTGCAGAGACGTTTTTCGAAGCCGCCGGGAAGAAGACCGACGCAAGGAACGAGTCAAAGGCAAGGAACCTGTGCATAATCCTGCAAAAGAAGCGGCGTAAATAAACCGGCACAATGCACCCGGCCTGAGCATTCGCCAAGGGTTATAATCCTCCAAAATGCTAAATCTAATGCTCAAACAACGCCAGGTAATTTCTGATGATACGGCTAGTAATGCTTGGAACCAGCGCTTCGCTTCCCTCCAAACAATACCATACGTCCTGCATGGCAGTAAAGTACGGAAAGTCGATGCTCTTTGACGCCTGCGAGGGCGTGCAGCGGCAGCTGATGAAGTACAACGTAAGCTTCGCATCCATTGACGTGGTCTTTCTTTCGCACCTGCACGCCGACCATTACTTGGGGCTGTTCGGACTCGTGCAGAGCATGAACCTTTCCACACGCGCGGCTGAGCTTGTAATCTATGGGCCCAAGGGGACCGCAAAATTCCTCGATACCGTGTTTTCCACCAAGGAGCTGCGGCCAAACTTCCCAGTCAAGTTTATAGAGATTGCCGCGTCCAAGAAGCCGTTCTACGAAACCGAACTATTCACGGTTACCGCATTCAACGCAAACCACGGCACCAACGCGCTTGGCTACGTGCTGCAGGGAAAGCCAACGCACCGGTTCGACAAGCCCAAGTGCGAGAAGGTCGGAATCAAGGGAAGGATGTTTTCCGAGCTTGAGGAAGGAAAGACGGTTACCATTGGCAAGAAAAATTACAAGTATGCCGACGTGACCTACGAGCAGCCCGGAAAGAAAATAGTCTATTCGGGGGACGGCGCGCCGAATTCGGAACTCAACGCAGCTTGCAAGCTTGCGGACATCATCGTGCTTGACTCGACTTTTGCGGGAACCGAAAAGGAACTTGCCAAGGAAAAGAAGCACAGCACATGCGCACAGGCCGCCACAATCGCAAAGAAGGCCAAGGCGAAGATGCTCATACTCACCCATTTCTCAAACAGGTACGACGAGCGCAGCGTCCTATTGGACGAGGCCAAGAAGACCTTTGAGAACACCGAGCTTGCGGCAGAGGGGCTTGAGAAGATTTTGTGAAGTGATTCTTATGAAGAATGAAAAAGAAGAAAAGAAGGGCAAAAAAGCCGAAGAAAAGAGGGAAGACAAAAAGGAAAGCAGCAGGCCGGAAAAGAAGGCGAACAAGAACGAACCGGAGAAAACGGGAAAAATGCCGGCAATCAGCAAGGAAATTCTTCTTTGGGCGGGCGCGTTCATCGTGCTTGTGATAGTTGCATACTTTGCAATCCAGTCGCTTGGCCAGACCAAGAGCTACGTGCTTGACGGCATGCGCGTAGAATACGAAGCGTCGATGACCGCTGACGAGGGCATGAGGGCGGTGCTTTCCCAGAGCCCGCAGGTAGTGAGGCTTGAGACGTACAACGCAAGCGACAGCCGCAACAGCATGGTCGCAATAATCGCTGCGGAGACCATTCGCAACATCGCGTACGCGAACCGCACGGTTTCGGGATATGCTGCGGTTTACCAGCCGGAAAACCTCGCCGCTGCACCCACGATGATAAACTGCGACGCGAACAACTCCAACTGCGGAACACCGACAATCATAATCAGGTACGGCTCGTGCAACTGCCTCAAGATACTGCCCTCGCAGAAGCGGCTCATAATCGAGGGAGACAACTCTTTTGCCATGACGCACGCAAGCAAGGTCGGACAGATAATTGCGATGGTCGAGGCTGAGATTGCGAACTCGACTACTGCGGGCTAAGCAGGTCCGCAAGCTTTTCTCTTTTTTTTAATTTATTCCCTTTTGCTTATTTTCAAAAACTAGCCGAACCACAGTTCGATGCATGCAACCGGCATGGACAGGTTGAAGTTCTCAAGTACCTGCGGGTGGAGCTCGCCGAAGTGGCCGGTTACCTTCTGCCCCACCACCTTTGCCGAGCGAGTCGGAATGTAGAACGGCTCGTCAACAGCTTCCAATGAGTATGCAAACCCCAGCTCCTTGAGCAGGGCCTCGGTTGCGGCCTTGATTTCGGAAAGCCCGGCGTTCTTTGAGGCAATGACCGCGCACATCCGCTTGCGAGTGGAACAACCCTGACTGCTTTGCGGGTCAATTGCAACCACGTCGCCTACTTCGGACAGCCTCTGGGGGTACTTCTGGTCCTTGTTTGCCTCCAGCACCGAAAGCATACTCGGAAGGAGGTTGGTGCGCACCATAGTTGTCTCGTTGGTAAGAGGGTTGCCGATTTCCACGTGCTCGGACGGCTTGACGTTCATCCTGCCATAGTGGGTGGCTTCGTTTGTGAGCGTGAAAGTGACGCAGTCCTGGAAACCCAGCCCGATAAGGAGCTCGCGCAGCCTGTCTGCGAAGGCTTCAGTCGAGTTCTTTGCTCCGGTTGTTGCAAATGGCGGCTCGCGTCCTGCGATGTTGGGGTAGCCATAGCCGATTCCTGCGTCCTCTACCAAGTCGCACTCTGCCATTATGTCGTTTCGGTAAACAGGAACAGATGCAGTCACGGATTGTGTCGCTGAATCAACCTTGGCTCCAAAACCCATCTTTTCAAGGTTGGCTGCAATCTCTGCGGGAGTCATCTTCACTCCAAGAAGCTTTTGCACGGCCTGCGCGGTGACTTTGAACTGCCTTTTTCTTGCAACCGGCTCGACTTGGCTGATTGCGCCCTTGAACGTGACCTGCTCTACTGTTGCGCCGCGGTCAATGAGCTGGGCGTAGAGTATTGCAATGCAGTCGTCAACGGATGCCTTGGAGGTCCCGTTGACTTCGATGAAAAGGTCGCACGTTGTGCCTGCGACGAGCTTGCTTGACTCGCCGTTTGTAACCGGGATTAGGCAGAGGACTTCGTTTCGCGCGTCCAGGATTACGGGGTATTCCGCAAACTCGCGCAGGATTGGCGCGTACATCCTGCCCTTGGGGTGCTTTTCCAGGATTTGCTCAAGGGAAAGCGACTCGGCCATCTCAAGGGGAACGAATGAAAGGTCCTTTGGAGCGCGGGCGGTGTAAGTGAACGGAGGCATCAGCTTGGAAAGGTCGTACGCGCCCATTGAAATCTTGCGCCTGCGCCTGCCGAGGGTGTCGCAGAGCTTTTCCTGAAGCTGCATCATGTCAGCAAGAAACTGGTCAGTGAGCTTGACGTTACGCGCAATGAACGCGGAAGCGTAAGGCCTTGCCTTGGCAAAGGAAGGCTCAACTGTGACCTCGACTTTTGGTCCGGCAATAGAGTATTCGCGCAACCCGGTCCTGAGCGAAAGAAACGATGAGAGCGAGCGCGCAATCCCCTCCACGCACAGCCAGTCAGGCCTGTTGGGGTTGATTTCAAGCACTATGTTGTCGTCTTCTGCCTTCTCAAGCGGGATTCCAAGGAGCGCGCACGCGTCTGCTGCCTGCTGGGCAGTAAGCTGTTGGCCTAGGAGGTTGTTGAGGTCGGTAAGTGTAAACTCTACTGTTGCCAATCGTTTCACCAGCCGCTTTGAAGCGGACTACGAGTAGAAGAGTAAATGCTGGCAAC
>Ga0074198_1000951_pt1 | contig 23414 bp, 29 predicted proteins | sample EPASupsiteSAE323_FD_64527 | JGI IMG/M metagenome (GOLD analysis project Ga0074198, IMG submission 64527) | Bioremediated contaminated groundwater from EPA Superfund site, New Mexico - Sample SAE3-23 | ecosystem: Environmental > Aquatic > Deep subsurface > Groundwater > Contaminated ...
AAGCAGCGTAAGACGGATAACGAAGTAAAAGCGGAGATAGAAAGATTGATGAATGGTGAACCGATAGGGAGGTTCCAAGCCATGGAACGGGCCGAGCGAAACGAAATCCTACGCAGGGTAAAGAAAATTGATGGGGTATCGTTGCGGCAAATAGCGAGAATTACCGGATTTAGCGTGGATATCATATTTAATTCTTAGATAGGCAACAAAAGAAAGGTCCTTCTTTAATAAATACTCTGGCCATTGAGGACAAATGATATACAATAACGACATTGATGTATAATATGAAAAGATAAAGCGCGGAAAGGAGACAGAATATGTCAGACAATTGCGGCGGATGCCCGTCTCAGGGCAACTGTAGTTCCAATCCCGACCAGTGCGGCGATGACAGCAAGGCATTGTTGGGAGCTTTCAATGACATTAGGAATGTGATCGTAGTAATGAGCGGCAAGGGAGGAGTGGGTAAATCTTCGGTGACCGGACTTCTGGCTGCTACCCTGGCTAAAAAGGGTAAAAAGGTAGGCGTTCTGGATGCGGATATCACCGGACCCAGTCAGCCCAAGGCCTTCGGTATAAGCAAGCCTAAGATTCAGGCAACTGATTTCGGCATGATACCGCCTACATCTAATCTGGGCATCAAGATTATGTCTATCAATTTTTTCCTGCCCAACGAGGATGACCCGGTCATCTGGAGAGGACCAATGCTCGCCGGAGCGGTAAAACAGTTCTGGGAAGAGGTAGACTGGCGGGATCTGGATTACATGATAGTGGACCTGCCGCCGGGAACCGGGGATGTCCCTCTGACCGTAATGCAAACCTTGCCGGTAACCGGCATCGTAATCGTTTCTTCACCACAGGATCTGTCTTTCCTGGTGGTAAAGAAGACCATAAAGATGACCCAGAAGATGAACATACCGATTCTGGGACTTATCGAAAATATGAGTTATGCTGTCTGCTCACACTGCCAGGAAAAGCTCGAGATCTTCGGGAAGCCGCAGGGCGCAAAGGTGGCAGCCGAAACCGGTATCGATTTCCTGGGCAACATGGTCTGGGATACGCATCTCAATGCCTTAACGGACTCCGGACGGATAGAAGAGTACGATTCGGTTGAGATGAACGAAATCGTCAATAAACTGGAGAAGAAACTAGATTAACGAGAACATCGAACTTAAAGCAGTTTTATGGCCGGAATTTTCCGGCCTTTGCTTGTTTATCCGCCTGACAGGCAGATGACTATCTCCAGGCTCTGTGGTAGTTTATTGTTACTGGCAACAGGGGAGGAAAGCAAGCTGAAGATATATTCCTGGAATGTGAACGGCATACGTGCTCTGGAGGGCAAAGGGTTTTCCAATTGGCTGCAAGCCGAGCAGCCGGACATATTATGCCTGCAGGAGACCAAGGCAGATCCGGGACAACTGCCTGCCGACCTGATCAATCCCCCAGGGTATATCAGCTACTATAACTCTGGACTGCGCAAGGGCTACAGCGGGGTGGCCACCTATGTCAGAAAGGAAGCTAAAAAGGTATCCACCGGTATGGGCATTGAGCGCTTCGACGGTGAAGGTCGCCTCCTGATTACCGAACACGACAACTTTACCTTGCTCAATGTATATTTCCCCAATGGTCAGATGAACGAAGAACGACTACAGTATAAACTGGACTTTTATGAGGCCTTGATTGATTACTGTGAAGAACTAAAGAAAACCCAGCCACATCTGATAATATGCGGGGACTATAACACTGCACACCGGGAGATCGACCTGAAGCATCCCCGGGCTAATGCCAAGCGCTCTGGCTTCTTGCCGGTGGAAAGAGAAATACTGGATAGATTTCTGGAACATGGATATATAGATGTATTTCGTCATCTCTATCCGGATAAGGTACAGTATTCCTGGTGGAGTTACCGCATGCGGGCCCGGGAGAAGAATGTGGGGTGGAGGATCGACTATTTCTATACCACAAAAAACTTAGTGAACGGAATACTTGATTGTGTTATACTTGAGGAAATAACCGGGTCAGACCATTGTCCAATCGGGATTTACCTTAAATAAATCATTGCCAAGAATTTAGCGAAATTTTTTGAGATATGTTATATAATGTAGGCAAGTTAGCTAAATAGCAGGTTTAACGTATAATGAATTATGCTTATTCTGAAACAATAATTATCATAATTCCAGATTAGCGAATGGAGGTATGATACTATGATTACGAAATTATTTATCGAACTCAAGAATCTGTTTGCCGATCTGGCGGCAACCCTGATCCTGGGCAAAAACAAGGATGCTGCCAATCTAGCCCTGATCCTATCCGAGAAGAGCAAGGCCCTGGCCGATGAATTGGGTAAATAATAAGTATGTTTATTAAGGCACCGCTGCGAGGCGGTGTCTTTTTTTGATTTATCGGCCGTTGATAAGCGCTTTTTACACTTTAACTGCGATTGCATGATAAAATAGGTATATACATTCTGGTAAAGGGAGGTAACAAAATGATTGTTGGAAGTACTCCCTATAGACAGGCCATAAACATATATGCAAAGGCCGCTTTGAATAACAGGAATATCCATCCCGTACAGTCCACGCAAAAAGCTTCCGGTAGCCGAGCGGAGGTGTTTTTTGATCAGGCGGATAATAACATCCCTGAAAAGCGGAGCGGAATCATCAGCCAAAATAAAAAGAACGCTTCCCCGGCTGAAAAGCAACAAAAACAGCAGGAAGACCTGAACGAGAAGATCGCCATCAGCAAGATGCTTAAGGTGGAGCGTCAGGTCACCGCCCATGAGCAGGCCCACAAGGCTGCTGCCGGTCAGTATGCCGGCCCGATCAGCTATGATTATGCCACCGGTCCGGATGGGAAAAAGTATGTCATTAGCGGTAATGTGCCGATAAATGCCCCGCAGGGTCGCACTCCCGAAGAAACCATTAAAATAATGGAAAGGGTAAAGAGGGCAGCCCTCGCTCCGGCTGACCCATCAGCTCAGGATGTATCGGTTGCCACCCAGGCGGCACAAATAGAATCAGCGGCCAGAGCCGAGCTTAGTAAGAAGAGTGCTGAAAATGTCGAATATCAGGAAGATTATATTACAAGCTTTCCGCTGAAGGGCAAGATAACCGAGGTATCAGATTATAATCCCTATTCGCAACCGATAGAGGATGTAGAAGACCATGTGAAGAAAACTCAAGATAATAATAAAAAGAAGCTAGGTTTATTAGAAGAGATGACCAGCTTACGACGTTCCCAGATCAACCAGGCCTCTATGAATCTGGCCAGCCAAACCACCATGGTTAATCAAGAAACCAACCGCTCAACCAACAACCTATTATCCTATGAAAAATATAAAGAAATGGTCCAACAACAGAGCGATTATTCAGGACGTATGTACAGAATTCTGGATATTGTAGCCTAGATACTAAAAAAAGCGAACTGCGTGACTTCGGTTTTCCGTTTCACTTCATTCCTTGTTGTTGCCCAATTTAACCAGGGTTTTCTACTGCTGGAGTTTCAAATCTGGCATTATAAATAACTCTAAAAGATTATAGATTTGTTGGAAAAAATAGAGAATACAAATTAGCGTATTCAGGAATATAATGCCGAGATATTTTATTCCCTGACTTTTTTATCGCTGAACCCTTATATTTAGGTATATTAAGTGCGTCAAGTTTCATTTCGTCGTTTCTCAGCTAGTGCCTCCTTGTGATGGACCTTGATACCCATTTATTAGCGCGGATTTAAGCCGGACGAAAAATATCATTGCTTGTTGAATAGGAAATTTTAGTGATATAATTCTTTTACTCTCAAGAACTTGGAGGCTGCAACATTCGATGAATCCTACATCCAGTTCACTCGAATTCTTTCGCTGGGGTTTGGCCAGCATACCGGGAATCATATTTCACTATGCCAAAGAGTTGGATCTCGAGGTAGAAGATATCGGGCTCCTGTGCGCGCTTTTCTATACAATGGAAAGAACCCGGCCTCTCTTTCAGACGGGGGTGAGTGTCGGCCAGATTCTGATGTTCTGTCCATTTATCACCAAACAAAAGCTTTCTGGTAAGCTGAACCGACTGCTTCGCCTGGAGATAATCGAGATAGAAGAAATGGGCAAGAGCTTTTCTGATAAAAAGGTCTATTTTGACCCGTTGATGGCCAGGCTTGATCAACTGTTGCGCCGCGATCATCCGAGATTCTCAACTGCCGCCGAGGGAGAAAACGATGGCAATATGCTGGTACTCCTCAGTCAGTACCGCACCCGTATCGAACAATTGGAGCTTCAGGTGGAAGAAGAAAAGCGTGAGCGGGTTATCCCCGATCTTTCCCTTTATCCCAACGGCAGCTTCAAGAAGGTGGCTGATTTCATTGCCAAAAAGACCGGCAACCTGCTCAGTGTCAAGATGGCTGCTGAATTGAAGAAGTGGCTGGAGGATATGGCCTTTACACCCGAATTTTTGTTGATTATGCTGGAGCTTTGCTTTGAACGCAAGATCCAGAATCCCCGCGAAATCACCCAAATCGCTCATCAGATCCAGGAGAATTCCATCAATACCATTGAGGATCTGGAGTTGTTCCTTAACAATTACGTTGATAAAGATAGAATCAGTCCGGCGCGCTTGAACCGGTTTGACCCGGATATCCAAGAATTTGGTACCTTTACCGGCATTGATATGACGGCAGCAGCTCGCAGGAAGATGTACCACAAATGGCGTTATGACTGGGGATTCAGTCATGTTATGATAATGAAGGCCGGCGAGATAATGTGTCAACGCACCAAGAACGGCGGTCTCGAATACATAGACAGCGTGCTGCACAATTGGCTCGCCAAGGAGATCCGGCAGGTAGATGATGCCGATAAGGAGATGCGGGAGTTCAAGAGCCGCAGCAAGAAAGACCCTTTAACTGGCATAAGCCCACGGAACCCATCCCGGTCTACAGTGGCAGAATATGAAATATATGTTCCTCCCAGCTTGGAAGAATTAAAAAGTAAGGTATAATAAAAAACGGGGATTACAGCCCCGTTTTGATTTGGGAGGGTTAATGTCGTGAAAGCCCGGGCAAAGAATCAGGTACCGGAAGAAACCTTATATGATCTGGAGAGTGAATATCGGGTATTATCGTCCATGCTTCATTCGGAAGAGGCTTGTATCGAGGCCTATGATCAGTTAGCTATCAGCGATTTCTATTCTCCCCACAATGGCAATATCTTTGCCATGATTTGCAATCTTTATGAACGGGACCTCCGGCCGACCTATGTCGAACTACTCAAGGAAGGCCACAGCCTGGGCATACTGACCAGCCCGGCTGATATTGAACAACTAAAATATGTTGCCCTCCAGTATATAGACGATGAGAACATTAAGTACTGGATCAAACGGGTCAAGGATAAAGCGCGTCTTCGTAAATATGAGGATTTCCTCCGCAATAGCTATCAGAGCCTGGTGGAACAAAAGGATGTCGATGTCGAACAGGTCTTGATGGAGGCCGAAGAGAAACTCACCAACCTTACTGCCCTGGAGATCGATGATCATGTTGACAGTCCTTTTGAAATGGCCGCTCTCGGTTATGATGAGGTAGAGCGGCGTTTTCTGCGTTACAAGGAGATCAAGGAGCTGCACAAGGGCGTATTGCCGTTGGACGGGCTTACCACCGGATTCAATACCCTGGACAATATCACCCTGGGCTATAAAGCGGGCGATCTCATCATTCTAGGCGCCCAGACCGGTCATGGCAAGACTGCCTTTGCTTTGCATACCGCCCGGGCCATCGCAGTTGAGCAGCAGAAGAACTTGCTATACCTTAACACAGAAATGAGTCGCCAGCAGATCGCACTGCGCTGGGGTTCCATCCTTTCATCCATCGAGCATGAACGCATCCGCAAGGGTGATATCAATGAATCGGAACTTTCTATCATCCTCAATGCCTATTCCCGGCTGCGGGACAGTGGTTTCTATTCTTATCCCTGCCCCAATCTCACTCCGGAGAAGAGTATCTCGATTGCCCGTAAGTTCAAGGTCCAGCGCAATATTGAAATGATGATCGTTGATTATGTTGGCCGTATGGAGAAACACGATCCTCGCCAGGCCGAGTGGCAGGTGCTGGAGCAGATAGTAAAGACCCAGAAGATGCTGGCGCAGAACCTGAATATCGCGGTTATGGTCCTGGTGCAGCTAAATCCCGACGGTACCCTGCAAGGGGCCCGGCGCATGAAAAATGAATGCGATCTCATGCTGAAACTGGCGCCCATCCCCAAGGAGGAACTGGAGGAAAACCCGGATCTGAAGAACTTCCGCAATCCTAATTATTATCTGATTGTGGAGAAAAACCGCGACGGTATCAGCGGCAAGGGCATCCCTATTGTTTTTGACTTGCAGAAGCAGACCATGAAAGATGCCGAGAGGAATTAGTCTAGTGGATGACAAAGAGGACAGAAACAGACTATATGTTGAAACTGCCAGCATAATTAGTGATCGCGCAACAAGAGAAATAATTAGTGGTCAAGAGAGAAAGTTCCTTCAGGAATTGTTAGACCAAGTTATGCTTAAACGTCAATACCCTGAAGTTATTGAATTGTTGAGGGTTTGGATCAATCATAACCCAGACGATGAGATTGATCTCATAATCAAGGAAACCCTGATAAATATTGATTTTAATAACCGTAAGTCGGTTCTGACCAATCTGGACATTATCAAGGATTTGCTTGGTATTCAAGGGGGTACACAGGATGCATGATCTCTGGCTGCATGAAAAGAATACCGAGGGATATGGGGTTAAGTGGAGGATCACCGGGATTTTGCACACCGAACAGACCAATTATCAGGACCTGGCGGTGGTAGACACCCTGGAGTGGGGAAAAGCACTGTTGCTGGATGGTGCTGTTCAGATCACCGAGAAGGACGAATTCATCTATCATGAGATGATCAGCCATATAGTAATGAACGCTCATCCTCACCCGGAGCGCGCCCTTATTATCGGAGGCGGCGACGGCGGGGTGTTACGGGAAATATGCCGTCATCGTAGACTTCAGTCGGTAGATATGGTGGAGATCGACGGACGAGTGGTCGAAAATAGTAAACGCTTTTTCCCGGCGGTAGCCAGTGCGTTCACTGATCCCCGGGTCAATCTCTATGTGGAGGATGGTCTGGAATTTGTCAAGCATACCAGGGAGAGATACGATGTTGTGATAGTTGATTCCTGTGACCCGGTAGGGCCGGCGGTAGAACTCTTCAGCGAAGGTTTCTATCGTGACGTCTTTGCTATTATGAAGGATGATGGCATGGCGGTAGTTCAGTCCGAGTCACCGATCTTTTACCAACCGACCTTTGTTGCGACCCATAAGCATCTGTCGGCTGTGTTCCCCTTGGTTCGTGTATATCTAGCTCCGGTGCCGACCTATGTCAGCGGTCCCTGGTCCTTTACGGTGGGTAGCAAAAGGCATGATCCCGCCCAACCGGTTGAAAACCATGAAGATTTTACTGATCTGAAGTACTATGACGGGGAAATACATACAGGAGCCTTTGCCCTGCCCCGGTTTATCCGGGAACTGCTATCAGTTTAGATTTATAGCTGTGTCATGGAGGATCTCACCTGAATGCTGATTGTGAGTAAGCATTACCGGGAGGCCGATGCCCTGCCGGTTCTAACCGAAGCCCTGGAGAGTATTATAAACAAATCAGCCTTGGAGCCCATCTTCTTCTGCATAGGTTCAGACCGTCACCTGCTGGACAGTTTCGGTCCTTTGACCGGTTCCATGATTAACGAACATTATCCTGATGCAGTAGTCTGCGGCACGCTGGACGAACCCTTGCATGCCAGGAACCTTCCGATCCGGGTTATGGCCGCCAAACGCGAGCATCCCTCCTGTATCGAGATCGCCATCGATGCTTCCCTGGGAAAGTACGATGAGATTGGAGTGATCAACCTGCGGCAGGGTCCGCTGCTACCGGGTAAGGCGCTGGCCCATCGCCTGCCGCCAGTAGGGCATTATGCTCTGACCGGAGTGGTCGGGGCCTACCGGGAAAAAGCCGGGAATCGAGCCCATGATCCGGTAGGCCTGGCCAACATTTATCATCTCTCCCAGCTGGTTTCCACGGCTATTGTGCAGTGTTGCAGAAATATGACAAACAGGGAAGGGTAGATGCTTTTTCCGTTTACTATGCCCCTTAACTATGCTATTATCATGCTTGAATAGGGTAGATCATGGAATGTTATATAGTAATCTATGGCTTCCCGTCCGCAGGATGAGAGGCCTTTTGATTGCAGCAGAGGGTGGAGGAGGTAGACCATAATATGAAGCGTTTGATGATAGGCAACGAAGCCATAGCCAGAGGAGCATACGAAGCCGGGGCTACGGTTGCTGCAGCTTATCCCGGTACCCCAAGTACGGAAATCGTCACGAATTTTGCGAAATTTCCTGGGGTGTATGCCGAATGGGCACCGAACGAGAAGGTAGCCATGGAGGTGGGGGTCGGTGCCTCGATCGGCGGGGCCAGGACCCTGGTGACTATGAAACACGTCGGAGTAAATGTTGCAGCTGATCCTCTGTATACCTTTGCTTATACCGGAGTCAACGGAGGACTGGTTATCGTTTCGGCCGATGACCCCGGCATGCATTCATCACAGAATGAACAGGACAATCGCGGCTATGGGCGTTTTGCCAAGCTTCCGGTAGTGGAACCGGCCGACAGTCAGGAGGCCAAGGACTTCACCAGGCTGGCCTTTGATATCAGTGAACAGTTCGATACACCGGTTATGCTCAGGGTCACCACCCGTCTTTCGCATTCACAGACCCTGGTGGAAGAAGGCGAACCCAAGGCCGGTGTAGTCAAACCATATAAAAAAGACGCTCCTAAATACGTCATGCTTCCTGGCTATGCCCGGGGCCGCCACGTAGTCGTGGAAAAACGTATGTTGGGTCTTAAGGAATACTCCGAGACCAGCCCGTTAAACTGCATTGAAATGAATGACCCGGATCTGGGCATCATCACCAGCGGGGTGGTTTACCAGTATGTAAAGGAAGCTCTTCCCCAAGCATCAGTCTTGAAGCTGGGCATCACTAATCCGCTGCCGCAAAATCTCATAAAAGAATTTGCCGGTAAGGTCAAGCGCCTGGTAGTCATCGAAGAGCTGGAACCGGTAATCGAAGAACAGGTCAAGTCCTGGGGCATTAAGGTGGAGGGAAAAGAGATCTTCACCCTGCTCGGTGAATACAGTGTAGAACTCATTGCCGAGAAGCTGGGCGGGGCAGATCCCGTACCCACTTATGGCTTGGAGAAGGACGTACCGGCCCGGCCGCCGCTTATGTGCCCGGGCTGCCCCCATCGCGGAGTATTCTATACCATAAACAAGATGAAGCTGGTAGCCATGGGAGACATCGGATGTTATACCCTGGGTGCGCTGAGTCCGCTGGATGGCATGGACTCCTGTATCTGTATGGGTGCCAGCATAGGAACCGCACTGGGTATGGAAAAGGCCAGAGGTGAGGAATTTGCCGAGAAGGTAGTGGCCGTGATCGGAGACTCGACCTTCGTACATTCCGGTATAACTCCGTTGATCGACGTAGTATATAACCAGGGAACCTCAACTGTTCTGATTCTGGATAATGACACCACGGCCATGACCGGGCATCAGGACCATCCGGCGACCGGACTCACTATACGCCGGGAACCTACGGCCAAGCTGGATATTGAAGGGTTGGTCAAAGCGGTTGGCATCAAGAACGTCAGGGTAGTCGATCCCCTGGACATGAAGGCTTTCCAGAAGGTTTTAAAGGAAGAACTCAAGCGGAGGGAGCCGTCGGTGATCATCGCCAAGCGGCCCTGTGCCCTGATCGAAAAGAAGCCGGCCGACAAGCAGTACTATATAGACCAGGATCTGTGTAAAGGCTGCAAATTGTGCCTGAAGATCGGATGTACCGGAATTTATTTTGTAGATGATGAAAAGATGGCCTATATCAACCCCAATATCTGTGTCAACTGTGGATTCTGCGCCCAGGTCTGCAATCTGGATGCGATCAAGCCGGTGGAGGGATAATGATGAGCGATAATACGACCAGCATTCTAATCGTTGGGGTAGGCGGACAGGGAACCCTGTTGACCGCCCGCATCCTGGCCCAGGTAGCAGTACAGATGGGCAATGACGTCAAGGTCTCCGAAGTCCATGGCATGGCCCAGCGCGGCGGCAGCGTGGTCTCACAGGTAAGATACGGAGAAAAGATCTATTCACCCATTATTCCACTGGGTGGAGCAGATATCATCCTGGCCTTTGAAAAATTAGAGGCTGCCCGTTGGCTGGACTATTTGAAACAGGATGGAATGGTAATAATAAATAATGACCGGGTGGACCCGCTGCCGGTAATGAGCGGCAAGGTCAAGTACCCGGAAACCATAACTGACAAGGTCAAGCAAAAGGTCGATAAAACCATAGTGGTGAATGCTACCGATGTAGCAGTGGCCTGTGGCAATGTAAGGGCCGCCAATGTGGTACTGCTCGGTGTATTGACCGCAGCCATGGGATTGCCGGTCGATGAGGTCGAAGCCGCCATCCGTACAATGGTTCCGGCCAAAGCCCTGGAGGTAAACCTTAAGGCCTTCCAGGAAGGCGGCAAACTGTTTACTCCGGTGATGTAGAACCAAGCAAGCTAATTATAGAGAAACCTGAAGGGGACATAGCCTGGAAGTGGTATGTCCCCTGATTATTAGAAGGAGGAAAACAATTGCGGTGTTTAGTTGATGGCATCAGCCATTTAGGAGAAGGGGTAGCCAGAATCGATGGCAAGGCCACCTTTATACCCTTCGCTATTCCTGGAGAAACCGTGGAAGTAGAGATTACCCAAGATAAGAAGAAGTACCAGCGCGCAAAAATAGTAGAGATTATCAATAGTTCGCCAGATAGGATCACCCCGGATTGTCCCCATTACTATGAGTGTGGGGGTTGTGCCTATCAACATATGAGCTATACTAAACAACTGGCTTTAAAGCAGCGAGTGGTTACAGAGAATATGAATAGAATAGGCAAACTGGAACTGCAGGTCAATCCGATTGTGGGTATGGAAGATCCCTGGCGTTACCGCAACAAGGTTGAGTGGCATGTGGATAGAATCAATGGTCAGTTGAGAATGGGTTATTATCAAAATGACAGTCACAAGATAATTGACATAACTACCTGCAAACTCATATCCCAAGCCATGGAAGACATCAGTCTCTACATCAAGGCCAGATTGGAAGCCCTAAATCTCCCCGACCATTCGGAAATAGTGATTCGGCAATCTTCACTAAATAACCAGCTTATGGTGGTATTCAAGGGTGAGGGGACAGACAATGTAAATATTGATTGTCTGCTCAATTATGCGGATCTGGAGTCAATCTACTGCATTGACGAAGAAAACTATACTCTATTGTCGGGCGAGCCTTATCTGGAGGAAGACATAAACGGAGTTCACTATGATATATCAGCCTTATCATTCTTTCAGGTAAACTCAATACAAACCAGAAAACTATATGAAATAGTAAAAGAATTTGCTCAGCTTAAACGCAGTGATCGGGTCTTGGATGCCTATTGTGGCATAGGCAGTATAGCGTTGTATTTAGCGCCAAGCACCAGGAAGATTATTGGGGTGGAAAGCTATGCTCCCGCTATACAGGATGCTGTTCATAATACTCAAAAAAACCAAATTAGGAATTGCGACTTTATAACCGGTGCCTGTGAACAAATAATTCCTCAACTTATCGATGAGTTTGATCTGGTAGTATTGGACCCACCCCGGGCCGGTTGCAGCGAAGAACTCATTGAATCCATAGTCAGCCTGATACCGGAAAGGATTGTCTATGCCTCCTGCAATCCCGCTACTCTGGCCCGTGACCTGGCGCTTTTGGCTTCAGCAGGTTATGCAGCTATGGAAATCCAACCGATCGACATGTTCCCGCAGACCAGTCATGTGGAGTGCGTGGTAAGGATATATCGGAAGGACTGACAGATGAACATTCAAATATTTGGTGTAAAAAAATGCTTTGATACCCAGAAAACTGAACGATATTTCAAAGAGAGAAATATTAAATATCAATATATAGACCTTAATCAAAAAGGTTTAAGTAAAGGTGAACTTGAAAGTGTCAAAGCTTCTGTAGGATTAAATAGTTTAATTAATCAAAAAGCTAAGGATTATAATAAATTGAATTTGAATCGAATTGGAAACACCAGTATGAGAGAAGAAATCCTATTAAATCATCCCATGCTATATAAAACCCCTATTGTACGTAATGGCAAGTTGGCTACTGTTGGATATCAACCTGATGTGTGGAAAGAATGGGAGTAGATTTTATATAGAGGAAGTTTAAAGAGATATTGAAAAGGATATGCTTTAGGGTATGCTGGAATGAAATACGATGAACTTGAACTCAAGAAAATGAGAATATAAAAGGTAGGAGGCCATCAATATGAAGAACTGTGAAATGAAGTTAGACGGTAATATCTTAACTATAAAGGTTGATATTTCTAAGGAATTTGGCACATCATCTTCAGGGAAGAGCATTATTATTGGCTCAACTGAAGGAAACGTATCTATACCCGAGAAAGAGGATATCAAAATTGGGTTGAATGTTTATAGGAAAGCTTAAGGTGGCCTAGTACCGTGTCAACTCATAAACTATGGATAATGCCGTTTGTGCAGGGCATTACTGCATTCGGTTTTGGAGTTTTAATGTTTTTCTTAATGACGGGCAAGAGAAAAATAGACCAAATAGACGAAAAGATACTTATTGAATAGGAGAAAAAATATGAATAATGATCCAGACAATACGCAAGCAAACCCACAGGATCACGATCACTCGCATAGCTGTTGCGGTGACTGTTGCTGCCACAGTCATGGTCATACTTCCGATTTGGAACGAGACTGCGCTCATTCTCTGGAATCTTTGAAAATCAACAGTAAAGAAAAATCATTTTTGCTGGAACTGGCAAAGTGCTGCTATTTGCCTGTCAGCCGTTTTATTATGAGCAGCAGTATTGAAGAAGAGGCCAGAGTGGTGTCTCTTGCTCCGGTGTATATTGATTCTATTGATGATAGCATGGAAACCGTGAAGGAGATTAGAACGGTTTTGTCTGAGCTGGAGAAAAAGGGATTGATATCGCTGGATTATGATATAGCCCTGCAGGGCTATGACTACAAAGAGTACACGGAATCTGCGCTGTTTATATATTTCAAGGAAACAGTTAATGAGGGTAAGAAAAATCGGAATTTTCTGTTTGATACAGCAGAAATTGAGATGGGCAGCATCGCACTAACCGGACTTGGAGAGATAATCTGTGAGAATATTGAGAGTTTCCGCGACTTGTTATAACTAATATTAGTTAGTAATTATATATGCCATTGTCTTTTTCGTCTTACTCCATGTATTAACTTTCGTATATGGTAGCTATATCATGTATTCTACGCTTCATTTCTGTGCGGATATGTAACGGCTCTAAACACTCGCATTTATCCCCAAAACTGAAAAGAATATTGTAGTAGTATTCGTTCTCTATGAAAGGAAAACTAACAATGTAATGCTCATCACCGTCTGGCGAAAAGTGATCATAAGTACAATAATCAAGTACCCTGTCCATGACAGATTTATGAATACGAATTTTGATTTTTGTTTGCATAGTTGCCAAAATATCAGTAAAATCCAACTGCGGTTTTTGAAAATCTCGCGGGATAAAAAATTCCTCTTGTATTTGTAGGTTTGATGTGCGGGATAGTTTGAATAAGCGAAAATCATTTCTTTTATGGCAATACCCTTGCCAATACCAATGACTACTTTTCAACACAAGCTGATACGGCTCGGCTGTTCGTGCGGTTATATTTCCGTAGCGGTCTGCATATTCAAACGAGAGTAGCTTGCTTTCCTGTAAAGCTGTTTTAATAATTTCTAAATATGGTTGTATGTTCCTGTTGCCCATCCACGGACTTAAATCTATATATATTTGATTTGCTTTTAATTCAATGTCTTTCGCTTTATCGGCGGGGATAAAACTCTTGACTTTCGCAAGAGCGTTTACCAGTTCATCACCTCGTATCATGTTGGAAAGACTGGAAAGCCCCATCAAGATAGCGGAAAGGTCGGCAGTCGAAAAAACCTTCCTATCAATCTTGTATTTCTGCATGATTTCAAAGCCGCCGCCCACTCCCGATGCCCCGCGAACAGGAATACCCGCCATGTTGATAGTGTCTATGTCACGGTAGATGGTGCGGGGTGAAACTTCAAACATATCTGCCAACTCCTGTGCGCCTATACGCTCTTTATCAAGGAGTATCATAATAATGCTAACAAGCCTGTCAACTTTCATCTGATAGCCGCCTTCCAAAATTTCTTGTTATCACACTATAGATTGTTGCCATACTATTGTCAACAATTACAAGGTATAATATAAAAGCAAGCAAATCAATCTACCCTATCATGAGGAGACACTATGCAGAAAAAAGCCTTAATAATAAAGAAACGCAATGAAAATGGAGGGAAGCTTATGTTTACAATCTATGTTTACGTTCTTGATACTTTAGCCGACTGGGAACTGGGGTATGTTATTTCGGAGCTGAATTCTGGTCGATTTTTCAAAAAGGGCGAGCAACGTGTATCGCTCAAAACGGTTAGTTATTCTCAAGAGCCAATCAATACAATGGGCGGGATGACAATAGTGCCCAATTGCTTAATTGATGATATTGTTGTGAGTGAAACAAGCATGTTGCTATTACCGGGCGCAGATACCTGGAACGACCCACAGCATGGCGCTATCATCGAAAAAGCAAGCGAATTTCTCTCTTTAGGCGCTACGGTGTGTGCAATCTGTGGGGCTACCGCTGCGCTTGCCAACTTTGGGCTATTGGATAAGCGTCGGCATACCAGTAATGGACCGGGATTTCTTGAAATGGTTTCTCCTGGTTATAAAGGACAAAGCTTTTATATAGACAAGCCATCGGTAGCGGATAACAACCTTATTACTGCAAGTTCTACCGGAGCTTTGTTGTGGGCGAAACAAATTATTGAGCATTTAGGCGTTTTTCAATCAAACACACTGGAATCTTGGTATGAATATTTTAGTACCGGTGAGCCTAAACATTTCTTTGCCCTCATGCAATCTTTGCCGTCTAGCAATGAAAACTGATTGAGAAAACAGGTTGGATGTAGATATCGTGCGGTGGAGGGTGAAACAAGCGGAGGGTTGAATATGCCAGACTTTACATCTGAAGAGTTGAGCGAAGCGCATCGCGCCTTGCTGTCCACGCTCCACAAGTGCGAGAAGATAGATGCAACGAAACTGGGAAAGTCACAGCAGACTCTTCTTGAACGGCGAATTGCCGCCCTGAAGGTTGCACTGACGCTGATTGAGAAGGAACATGGCCAAAAAGAGCCGGGAGAGATAACGCTATGACGCCGAGAATATTTACGACTGCTTTTTCAAAAGTCTACCCATTACTTGTCCAAAAAGTGGAGAAAAAAGGCCGCGCAAAAGAAGAAATCGATATGGTTACTTGTTGGCTGACTGGATATGGCGAGCATGGCTTGCAGGCGCAAATTGATAAAGGGGTTGACTTTGAGACGTTCTTTGCAGAAGCACCGCTAATTAACCCAAACGCTCATAAAATCAAGGGGGTAATCTGCGGCGTTCGCGTCGAGGAAATCGAAGACCCGCTAATGCAGAAAATCAGGTGGCTTGACAAACTGGTTGACGAATTGGCAAAAGGCAAGCCAATGGATAAAATACTTCGGGAAAGATAATTATAACTTCGCAATTATAAAGAAAGTGTAAGCTTTGTTCGACTGAGCGACAAAATGATATCTGGCAATTTGGAGGTTGATTTTATGAGAAATGATGAAGTGACAGAATTGCATGTCGATAAAATATTAGACCACGGACCTTTCTACCACGGCACCAAAGCCGACTTGAAGATTGGGGACTTGTTGGAACCCGGATATTGCTCTAACTATGGCGAACTAAAGAAGGCCAACTACGTTTATTTTACGGCAACCATGGATGCAGCTATATGGGGAGCCGAGCTTGCGGTTGGCAACAAGCCAGGTCGGATCTATCAAGTGGAGCCCACCGGTAGCTTCGAGAATGATCCTAACTTGACTGATAAGAAATTCCCAGGAAATCCGACAAGGTCTTACCGTACCAAGCAACCGTTGCGAGTAGTGGGAGAAGTTTTAGAGTGGGAGAGACATTCTCCGGAGGTGCTCCAGAACATGTTAGATAACCTTGAGAACTTAAAACGGCTTGGCATCGAGGCGATTAACGACTGATCGCGTGATGGCTGATGTTTTGTATGTATCGGAAATATACAAGGCATAAACAACAACAAAAGGCCATATAAAAGGCATCCTACGTCAATCTCGTAGAGTGCTTTACTCATTTTCGGGTTTAAACCGAAACCCCCAGCCTGGAGGTATACTTTTTCGCAAAATCCTGTATTTACGCGCATTGTATCACTTGCTGGCCCAAACACATATCGAGACGGTGGTAAAGACACATCGGGTGTAAAAATGTAGAAATATAGGATATTTTCCGGGAAGCAAGTACTAATAAACAATGCATGCTTTTTCGATATAAAAAATAAAGCTTTGATTCCAAAGGGGGTTAATGATTTGAAAATAGCAGCCGTACTACAAACCAGTAAAAGTGCAGGGGGAGGTATGAAAAATAAGGACTGCCCTGATAAAAAACCAGGCTTTGCTGAATACTTAAAAACAATACCTGAAAAAACCGAGCCCAAGCTACTGAGCAGCCAAAAGCTCTTTAAATATGCCCACGGCAGTGTTATTCACGGGGATGATATTCAAAAGGAACTGGATGAAGACCTGGTAAGTTTTAAAGCTTCAATAAATAAAATGTTCGAGCAATTAGGCATAGATTCCTCCATATCTGTTGAACTCCAAGTTGACCAGCAGGGTTATGTTCAAGTGACCAACAATCACCCGGATAAGGATAAAATTAATCAGATGTTTAAAGATAATGAAGATTTACGAAATACCTACGTCAAAATACAAAGTTTTACGGACGTGTTGGAATCTGGACATAAATCCGCTGAATTTCAAGAAGCCTATGCTAAGAATCCACGGGCTGCCGTAGCTCTTTATTCTTACTTGTTTAATAGTGATAGGGAAAACCCCCGCTTCTACACTTGATTTAGGTAATAGGTTTAGGATCGTGTGTAAGTCTGATGGATAATATTTTTGATCAATGAACTGGCCAATAGAATTATATACAACGAGCATATTTAGAGGGAGGTATGGCTGTGGATAAATTTGAAAAGGTTAATATAGTTAAGAAAGCAAATATTTATTTTGATGGAAAAGTTACTAGCAGAACGGTTCTGTTTGAAAACGGCGAAAAGAAAACACTAGGTATTATGTTGCCTGGTGAATATGAATTCGGCACCTCAAACAAAGAAATTATGGAAATTATACAAGGAAATCTTGAAGTGAAATTGCCTGGCAGCGATCAATGGTGCACCTTCACAAGTGGAGAATCCTTCGAGGTACCTGCAGATTCTAAATTTAATCTAATTGTGAAAGAAACCACTGATTATTGTTGTTCATATATAGAGGGCTAAGATTATTGAAAGTTGAGCATCAAGTGGGCGGTAATGGGCATCTGCAGAGAGGCAGGTGCTTTTTTGTGGGAATGAACAAATATGACGAAACTGGATGGCGATCTGCGGTTCAACCTTAGTATATCCGGGGAACCATTTGCAGTTGCAGTCGTCATTGATAATTGGCAGCCAAATGCGATTGATAATCTAAAGAAATAATAGCATAATATCTTTAGGGACATCTAAGGAGGTAAAGGCTATGCCAAATATAAAATCCAGTACCGACCTGCGTAATAACTATAACGATATCTCAACCTTCTGCCATGAAAGCCGGGAGACTGTTTTTATCACCAAAAATGGGCAGGGAGATTTGGCGGTCATGAGTATTGAGACATATGAAGCGCTCAGCGGCAAGTTGGAACTCTATCGTCTGCTTGACGAAGGAAGCGCGGCTGTTAAAGCAGGTAAGAAACGTCCGCTTCAAGAGGTCATGAAGGATATAAAACGGGGCATCTCCAATGGCGAAATATAGTGTGGATGTATCTGAACCGGCTGAAAACGACCTCAGGGATATTGTGCGGTATATTGCTGCTCAGGTGTCCGCACCCGTATCGGCGCTCAATATTATGGAGCTTCTCGAAGAAGCAATGGCCGGGCTATCCGATATGCCGCAGCGCTGTCCGCTGGTCACAGACGAGCGCCTATCCCAAATGGGATACAGGAAGCTAATGGTAAATAACCACATTGTGTTCTTTACCATTGACGAGAAGAACAAGGTGGTTGATGTCGAAAGAATCCAGTATAGCAGGCGAGATTGGCTCAGGTTTTTATAATTGATACTAAAAAATTTATTAGGCGGAATTTATTAAACCAACTAAAGGTGGATTAATGGAACAGAAATATTTTAATTTTGCTGACATAGAAGCATATAAAAAGGAAATAAGTACTGAGCAAATTGCTATGAGTATTGATGAACGGATTAGGTACAAGCTGGCAAGTTGCGGGGTGTATGATGTGGGGTTTGCCAAAGTGCCGGATGGCCCAGCAGGTTTACCGTATGCAATTGCAATTGCGCTACCACTGTCAGATGCAGTAATCGATGAAATAGAGGATGCTCCGACTTATTCATACTTTCATCATTATCGCACAATGAATGCTTACATCGATCGTGTAATATTGGAAATCGGTTTGTTGTTGCAGAGAGAGGGTTATCGTTATATACCGATTGCAGCCTCCCAGTCAATGCCAGTCGATGGCAACAGAAATCATATGGGGCGGTATTCCCACAAAAAAGCAGCAGCGTTAGCGGGCCTAGGGTACATTGGTAAAAGTGCACTTTTTTTGCACCGGATTTATGGCCCGCGTGTTCGTTTGGGAACTGTATTTACCGATTGTCCGCTACCTGCTTTTGAACAGATTCCATCTTCCATCTGCCATGATTGTAATATATGCATGAAATCATGCCCGGCGGGTGCAATCAAGGGCGTTGAATGGCACGAGAATATAGAGCGAAGCCAAATGCTTGATGCCGATGCTTGTAATAGTTATATGCGAGACCATTTTATGAAAGTTGGCCGTGGTTCAGTTTGCGGTATCTGCATCAAGGTATGCCCGTATAGCCAACATACGAACATTTAAGGCATCTGGTCTAATTCCTCCAATTCCTGCTGCAAGCATTCCCACCTGGCATAGCTTGCCTCCAGTAATGGCTCTATCTTTCGAAATTCGGAAGTGTACAGACGAGCCTTTTCCTCATCATTATAGGTGCCCGGCTCGGCCAGGAAAGCTTCTAATTCACTCTTTCTGGCTTCAGTTTCCATTATGTCAGCTTCCAAAGCGGCCAGCTCTTGAGTTAGCTGGCGGCGAGCCTTTTTACGTTCTTTCTCGGCTTCGCGCATCTGCCAATCAGGTCGGGTTGCCCTTTCTTTGGTTTCCCGTCTCTCTATCTGGAGGGTCTTTTCCTTTTCCAGCCTTTTTTCCTGGTAATAGCTATAGTTGCCCCAGTAGTATTCGGCCTGGCCGTCTTCTATTGCCAGAACCCGGTCAGCTACCTGATCGATAAAATAGCGGTCATGAGATACCAGCAAAACGGTACCCTTGAAATCAGTAAGCATCTTTTCCACTACCTGACAACTGGCAATATCCAGATGATTGGTAGGCTCGTCCAGGAGCAGGAAGTTGGCGCCGGACAGGATCATTTTTAAGAAAGCCAGCCTTCCAGTTTCCCCGCCACTTAAGCTGCCTATCAGCTTGAAAACATCGTCCTCGCTAAAAAGCATGCCGCCCAGGCAAGTGCGGGCTTCTTCCAGGGTCATATCGAAATGAAATAGAATTTCCTCAAGAACCGTGCGCTCAGGGTTGAGGTCTTCATATTCCTGTGAAAAATAGGCCATCTCCACCTGGCTCCCCAGGCGGACCTCACCTTCATCAGCCGGTATTTGCCCGCTTACTATTTTCAGGAGGGTGGTTTTGCCAGCGCCATTTGCTCCGATGAGGGCTACTTTGTCACCCTTCTTTAGATTTAGCTGCACATTTTTCAGCACAGCTCGGCCCGAATATGATTTTACCACCCCATCTACCGTTAAAACATCATTTCCACTTTCCCGTTTGGCCTTCACCAGATGCTCTTTAACGCGGTGTTCTCGTTGCGGGGCAGTTATGCGTACCACCCGTTCCAACTGCGATTGACGTCCTCGCGCCTGTTTGGACTTAATCCCCGCCTTGAAGCGCCTGATATAATCTTCCGTCTGCTTTATATGTACCTGCTGCTTTTGATAGGCCCTCTGCTGGGCCAAATCATCTTCGGTCTTTTTCTTCACATATGCGCTATAGTTCCCGTGGTAGGATTTCAACTCTCCCCCCCGTATTTCGGCTATACGAGTGGCAACCCTATCCAGGAACATCCGGTCATGGGAAACTACCAATACCGTTCCCGCATAGGCCTTGATAAAATCCTCCAGCCATTCTACTGACTTCATATCCATATGATTGGTTGGTTCATCCAGCAATAGAACATCCGGTGCCAAAGCCAGGAGACGCCCCATATTCAAACGGGTCTTCTGGCCGCCGCTAAAGCTACTCACCGGCTTTTGAAATTCCTCGCTGGCAAAGCCCAGCCCGGTTAGAATCCGTCGGGCGGTATTTTCACAGGCATAACCGTTGGCCCGCTCATATTCTTCGACAACTCGGGCATATTGTTCCATAAGCTTGGGTAATCCTGGTTCATTATGGCCCATTTTCTCTTCTAATTCATGCAGCAAGCGGCGCTGATCAATCAGCTCGGTGAAGCTCTCCAAAACCGCATCCCAGGCGGTAATGCCCGGTTGGTTATCACTCATCTGTTCCAGGCAACCCAGAGTCAGGGAGGAGGATAGGACGATCTCTCCCGCATCGGGCTGCAGTTCGCCGGTCAGACAGCGCAGTAAAGTCGTTTTTCCCGAGCCATTAACTCCCACCAGGCCAATCCTGTCTTTGGCTTGAATTGCCAGGCTGACCTCTCGCAGCACCTGCTTATCAGCATAAGATTTACTTATTTTTTGTATCTGGCAAACAATCATTTAATTCCACCAACCATAACCTATGTTTTATTTAAAAAACCCAGTCAGTTTGTCTGATGGCTTTGGGGGGATAGAATAGTTGACCGGGCTATTGAGCTTTACCTTATTGGCCGCATATTTCCGGATAGTCTTATTACGTTTGATCTTTGTCATGTAGTGCAGTATTTCTACCGGACATATACGCTATCCAATTTTAGCATAACGTAAGCAGATGGCAAGAGAAGAGGGCTTATGTTATACAGATGCTGAGCTTCATAAAATTCAGATGACATTTGTAAGGCCAGGGCGGTTAAAAGGCTATGCTTTGAGCTTAGGCATTTTCAGCTTTACTTAACCTGAGGTGGTAGTCAGGTTTCTTTCGTAATGGCCAGGTTTTTCACCAATATTAAATGAATTGGACATTTATCTGGAAATACTAAAGAAGAGTTTTTATCGATAACTCAATTTTTCCACCTGAATGGTTAATAAACAACATCAATAAATGGGAGGCTGCAGCCATGAATGTGATAGAAATAAAAAATCTTACCAAGTATTATGGAAAGTCTAGAGGAATCATAGATGTCAGTTTCAATGTTGAAGAAGGCGAGATTTTTGGCTTTATTGGGCCAAATGGGGCTGGTAAGTCAACTACGATCAGGACTTTGCTGTCTTTGATTTATCCCACTAGCGGAAGTGCAACCATCTTTGGCAAGGATTGCATTAAATTTGCTCCTGAAATTGCCAATGAGGTAGGCTATTTACCGTCTGAAGTATTTTATTACGACAAAATGAAGGTTATCGACCTTTTGCAATATGCAGCCAGTTTCTATAAAAAGGATTGCAGCAAAAGAATCAAAGAACTTGCTGAAATAATGGATCTGGATCTGAAAAAGAGAATTGATGATTTATCTTTTGGCAGCAAGAAGAAGGTTGGAATTGTTCAAGGATTGCTGCACGAACCGAAGCTGATCATTCTGGATGAGCCTACCAGCGGGCTTGACCCGCTTATGCAGCAGAAATTTTTTGACCTGCTGCTTGGAGAAAATAGAAAAGGTGCAACCATTCTTTTATCCTCGCATGTGTTAAGCGAGGTTCAGCGACTGTGCAGCCGTGTTGCAATAATCAAAGAGGGTAAAATCATCAAGTTGGAAAAGATGAGTGATTTAACAGAAAACAATTATAAGAAATTCAAAATTGAAATGAAAGAGGAAATTGGGAAAGACTACTTCAATCTTGACGGTATAAGTAACCTTGAGATAGAGGGCAATAAAGTGAGCTTATTATTCAAAGGCAATATAAACCTCATCATAAAAAGGATCTCTGATATGGAAATACGTAATATTTGGATTGATGAGCCAAGTCTTGAAGAAATCTTTATGCACTATTATGAAAAAGAGGTATGAAGATTATGAATATATATCTGTATGAGCTTAAGACATACCGTAAATCGATCATCATTTGGGCATTCTCCATGACCATGCTGGCGGTGCTGTACATCTTTCTTTTCAAAGGACTTGGTAGTGACATTGAAAACTTTAAGGCTTTTCTAAATAACATGCCGGATGTTATGAAAAAGGTTTTCAATATACTTATTGACAGTATTTCTACACTTGAGGGCTTTTACTCTTTTATTTTCTCATTTGTTGTATTATGCGGGGCAATTCAGGCCATGAATCTTGGAACGGCTATCGTTTCAAAAGAAGTACGAGATAGGACTGCAGATTTTTTAATGACAAAACCGGTAAGCCGTATTCGCATAATGACTTCCAAGCTGATGGCAGCATTAACTGCGCTGATTATTACAAATATAATCTATCTTGGATTGACGATTTTAGCAGCCGTTACTGAAGTTAGCGTATTTAATCTAAAAGTATTCTTCATGATCTCTCTTACGATGTTCTTTATTCAATTGATATTCTTGGCGCTGGGAATAATGTTTTCTGTATTTGCAAGAAAAATAGAGTCGGTAATCTCAGTATCTTTAAGCATTGTTTTCGGGTTTTACATTTTAGGTTCTCTTGGATCGTTTCTTGGTGAAGAAAGAGTCAGGTATTTGTCCCCATTTAGGTATTTTGATCCAGCGTATATCATAAAACATGCCGCATATGAGACTTCTTTTGTAGTCGTTGGCATCATCTTCTTCATTGCCGCAATCGCAATAAGCTATCTGGTCTATATTAAAAAAGATGTCCATGCAGTATGAGGAGCATTCCTGTAATCCTTAAAAACGGTCTTTGAAAAAAGAGACGCCCGTCACTACAATGAAATTGTGCTAGATCCCGCAAAGACGGCACAAATCAAAGTAGAGGAGGCGTCCCTATATG
>Ga0074198_1000952_pt1 | contig 23387 bp, 14 predicted proteins | sample EPASupsiteSAE323_FD_64527 | JGI IMG/M metagenome (GOLD analysis project Ga0074198, IMG submission 64527) | Bioremediated contaminated groundwater from EPA Superfund site, New Mexico - Sample SAE3-23 | ecosystem: Environmental > Aquatic > Deep subsurface > Groundwater > Contaminated ...
GCTCATTATTATTAGCAACGAATCCTGATGATACACTGGTAACACCAAGTATAAATTTATCATTCTCATTTGCTATACGGATCAACTCACCTTCAAGAGTAACAAAATATCCTGGGTCAATCACAACACCCCCAACTGATTTAAACATTTCAGCATAATCAGTTCCACCTGCATACCATGCATTTCTGATATAAGCATCTCCAGTGTACAGAATCTTCGCTGCCAACGCCCTTTCACTTGATGTTCCGCCACCTAAAAACCAGGAATATGCCGTATCTGCATCCCCGTAAAGCCCCATAATATGAGCACCATTATATGCTTTTGTATCGGTATAATAGCCTTCCGAATGTGAAAACGGTGCTCTTGCCGCTGTAGAGTATCCTTCAGCATGGGCTGCATAACCTTCGGTGGTAGTATAACCACCTTCTGCATGAGAGTAACTGCCTGTGGCCGTTGTACTATATCCTTCTGCATGAGAGTAACTTCCTTTTGCTGAAGTATAATCTCCTTCGCTATGAGAAGCGAAAGCTTCCGCTGTTGTTGAGTAACCTTCAGCACTGCTGTAGTCTCCCCTTGCAGTAGTATAACCGCCTTCACTGAACGAGGCATACCCTTCGGCCTTTGTTCTAACTCCTTGGGCATGTGAGGTTTCACCATTTGCCTCATTTAAATATCCTTCGGCATGAGAATAATTCCCTCTTGTTTTTGTGTTGTAGCCTTCTGCATGGGAAGAATCCGCATAAGCTATTGTACTATTGCCTTCAGAATGCGAGCAGTTGCCAAGGGCTTTTGTTGCACATCCTTCAGCATGCGAATTGGTTTCACCGGCAGTTGTATTATTACCTTCCGAATGAGAACAGTCTCCTACGGCTTTTGTGCTGCAGCCTTCTGCATGAGAACAATCTCCAAACGCTTTTGTATTACAGCCATCAGCACTTGCGCATCTTCCACAAACAGTTGTATTGCAATCATCTTCCAATATTAAATCTCTACATTCTTTACAAGACTCATTTTTAAATTCATCTAAACTCACTTCTTTTTGGTTCATAGAATCTGACATCGTTTTTTCCTTTCTCTAATATTTATTTCAGTAGTAAAACTACCAATATTGCATTATATGTTAGGTAACTTATTATGTTACCTAATGCTTAAGGTAGTTATTTCATGGAAAAAGGAACAATGTTTTTTTATTTTCATATATTATGGTAAATAGAATGATTCCGATTTAGGGTTTTAATGAGGTGGCGTTTATGAACAATTCTGATTTTCGTGATATACCTGGACTTTATTGGACAAAAGATACTCGCATAGGAAAAGTAACCATTTCCACCGAACCAACACCATTAAGGGTTGAAGCAGAAAACCTGCCCAAAAGAAGACAACTCTGGGTCGTCAATGATGCAGCCACATACATTTATCATTCTACAGATCCAAACTTTACTATTGAAAGCGGAAAATATATCTTTAATGTGCCCGCAGAGGTAATTGTATATGATCTTAACCCTGATGAGGATTTGACAATCTATGCAAGGACTAAAGAATATCCAGTAACAATTAGAGTATTCGAGGTGGCTTAATATGGCACTTACCAGCTATCAATTCAGAAATCAACCCTACTGGCTGGGTTTTGTTTTTGCCGGTCAGGCATTTACTATTTCATACAGAGATATAATACCTGCCGGTAGAACTTTATTTATTCAGATATCAACCGGTAAGGATACCATTACCCATATAACCAACATGACAATAATAAGTCAAAGCGAGCAATTAGGTATCAAACTGATTAAAAGTCCGCATTTTATACCTGGAAGTAGAAAGATTCCGATAATAAATCTCGATGACAGATCCCAAATACAAGCTGCTACTTCCTTTTATTCTGATGCTTCAAATGTTTATGGTGGAACAATAATGGAGGAAAGCATGATACCACGATTTGCATTCTCTCAAGGCGGTTCCCCTATAGAATCAACTTTGTTTGAAAGAATTTTACAATACGGAAGAGACTATATTTTGGCAATAACAAATGAAGGCTTTTACCCTACCAATGTTGTATTGAACATGGCATTTTATGAATCAGGCAACTAAAACATATGAAAAGACAAGAGACTTGAACTCTTGTCTTTTTTAGCAATATTCGACCCGGATTTGTATAACAGGGTTTTTCGTGTTATATATTTTATAATATCCTATCTATCACTTTTTATCATTACCTTTATATTCAATTGCAATTACTTCAATATCCTGAATCCTGAATTAAAATTTTTATTTGATTAATCGCTATTTGATTCAGCTTTCTTAGTCTGTCTCCCTGCTTTTGAAATAATACCTATTGCATTCGTTGATTCTATCCATCTTTGAGGAAACATTATAAAACTATTTAATCCCGCTTGCTTTCTAAACTGGTCGAATTCGACCAGTTTAGAATCAGGGTTATTTAATTTCTCCCACATTCCTAGGAACTCAATTGTATTACGATTTCAAGCCATCCCTTTGTCGCATTAAAGCTTAATCTTAACAATAAAAAATCGGGATGGTGCAGGCACCCTCCCGATAAAAACACCAATGTGTTTTTGTTCTGTAATAATATTATACGCATTTCTCGTAAAAATAGTCAACAATAATTTTGCTAAATCTATAATAAGAACATATAAGTTGATTCTTTTCAAACCAGCTTTTATTACGAATAAACCTCAAGTCAAATAACTCTTTTAATTCATTCATTGTATGCTTTTTTATCTGGGCACTAGTTACTATACTATTAAAAAGGAACAGGGTAACTACAAAATCATGAATAACTGGATTAACCATTTTCTTTCTTCTTGCTTCACTACTAATCCCATTAATTTTTGAGACCAGAGTATTCACTTCTTTATTTGGATGTATTACTACAGTATAAGGATTCTTAAGACTATTTATAAGGCAATTATTATGTGCTGCTGCATTTCGTAAAAATTTAACTGACCATAAATAACTTTTCATACTTCCTACTATATTGTGTTTTTCATAATATAATTCATAAAGCTTAATGAAATCTCCAAATGAAAGAACTTCAACGATATTCCAAATAGCGAAATTACCTGTATACTTTGAAACCAGATCACTACAAACTGAATGCTTACTCCTATAGTCTATGTTTTTTTCAATCTCAGGATACTTTTGAAATAGTTCTTTTATCAATTCGTATCCGTCTTCCTGATTATTTTCAGCGAAGTCTCTTAGCAACTTAGTTTTTAGAAAATGCTCTATATCAAGGGTTATTTTAATAATAAATTTTCTTAGATGCATATCAATTGTAGAAAGCTCTTGAAGAAATGCAAATTCTAAATTTAAATATTTCCCATTATTTACGCCTGACATATATTTATCATAGTTTTTAGCATAAGCCTTCAATTTAAAATAATAATTATTATTTACCAAAAAGGTTTTTGCCATTTCTTCATCTATAATATTAAATGAAATCCCTTTGATGTTTTTCATATAAGATATTTGTTCATCGATTGATAACTTTGATTTTTGCATATGTTTATCCCTTCAAACCATCCCTTTGCTATCTTTTTATATTTTTCATCATGACTTTCACTCCCCTAGCTTATAACCTTCGTCGCATTGTTTTTAACTTCATTGATTATATGAACAAACTTTTTTTGTTTGTCAGTATCAAACAACTTAATAAAGCTTTGCGGCTTGTCAAATGGTGGTTTGGTAAGTTCAGCTACATTCTCTACATAGCCATTTTGTTCAATATAATCAATAACCTTATTTACAAAAGCAATTTGATTGGCATTAAGACTCTGCTCATTTATGAAGGACGAAAAAGCTTTCATTGCAGCCTCTCTCTCCATCTTTGCTATTCTTCTCACAAGCAATCCAAAAGGAGTATCCTTAAAACTGTTTTCATAATCAACTTTCGTTCCGAGTTCTCCGGTAAATATTTTTTCTAAAGTTTTGTAATCTCCCTCATTAAGAAGAATATTGTTTCTTAATTTATAAATGGCTATATTATTCTTGTTTTCCTCTATGTACTTATTGACCTTCAATTTATAATCCTCAAAATCATAACCCATTTCAAATTCCTTATGAACTAAACGTTCCTTTTCCTCATCTTCAAGGTTTGTATAAACTACCCTTGGTGGCTCTGTTACTGCAAATTTCATTAAATCGCGAAGTTCAACGCGGATTTTTTCAAATCTTAAAATATCTACTGTATCCCAGAACTCATCCTCTATAACTTCTTTCAGTAAAGGTACTTTGACTTTAACCTGCGGAATTGTGGTTTTTTTCAAAAGTATTGAAACTTTAAAAACAATGTTCTTTTTTAATCCATTAAAACTTTTGGCACCGTCTAACTGAGCCAACATTAAGCCATACATCACGTTGTCAAATTCAACTGCTTTATCATCATTATCATTCATAGACACAAGCTCGGCAACGTTTCCTATCAATTCAGCTTTGTCCTGTTCAGAGAGACATATGAAATTAGCCTTTGAACTGTATTTATCAACAAATTTTCTTTTCAACCGTACGTCAACCCTATCTGATGTCAGCATTGTTATCTGATTGTGAACCTCATCTGTTAATGCACTCCTGAACTCTTGATATTCGTTTCCGATAAATGCCGAATCCTGCAAATGAAAAATAATCTTTATTCTCTTTGAAAAAATCATTGCCTGTGTGGAAATATTTTCACCAGGCTCTTTGCCGTTCTTATTTACTCTGAAATATTTAAAATTGTCCAAATAGTCAAATATGTAAAAATTCTCTTTATTCTTTCCTTTGCCAAATAGGTCAGGTCTTATCCTTGTGCCCCGTCCTATCATCTGCCAAAACTTAATTTTTGAAAACACACGCTTGAAGAATACAAGATTTACGATTTCCCTGACATCAATCCCAGTATCAAGCATATCTACTGAAACTGCAATATGCGGCTCTTTCGAAGGACTTTTAAATTGATCAATCAAATCTTGTGCATAGTCGTCATCACATACAATACGCTTGCAGAATTCTCCTTTGTACTCGGGATACAAAACATTAAACCGGTCAACAATGAACTGTGCATGAGTCTTATTCTGTGCAAAAATGATGGTTTTCCCCAGCCTGTTTCCACTTTTATCTTTCAAGCCATTTGTCATAAGGTCATTTATAACGTTATCAACCGTATTCTGATTGAAAATGAATTTATTGATTTCAGGTGCAGGGATTTCCTCCGGCATATTACCATCTTCGTCGGTAAAATCCTCTTCGTACCTTTCTTTATCTTCTGTCGGTAACTTATCATAGACTATGCCATCAGATAAAAATTTGGTGGTAACTTCTATGTTGCAGAAATGAACCAGCACATGGTCTTCGTAAACCGCTGTATCATAATCATAAGCATAGGTTGGTACATCTTTTTCAACCTGAAAGAATTCATAGGTACTACTGTGTACATCTGTTCTCGGGGTTGCTGTTAATCCCAATATATAGGCATCAAAATAATCAAAAATCGCCTTATATTTTTTGAATATGCTCCTGTGGCTCTCATCAACTATGATAAGGTCAAAATGTGCAGGAGAAAACAATGGAGTTCCGTCTTCATTTTTTGCACTATCAATTGCATTAAGCATGGTCGGATAGGTTGAAAATACTATTCTTGCATTCTTATCGTCTTTATTAGACAAAAGGTTGCAAAGAGACATATCAGGAAGATAATTTTTGAAATCATTCTTTGCCTGTCTAACCAATGCAGTTCTGTCTGCCAGAAATAATGTATTTGTGATATAGCCACCTCTCGAAAGGACATCCGTCAAGCTTGAGGCAGTTCTAGTTTTTCCTGTTCCGGTTGCCATGACAAGAAGCGAACGCATATGACCTTTTAGAATATTGTCACAAACCGCTCTGATTGCCTGTTTCTGATAATATCTATCCGTAATTTTATCATCAATTTCTATCTCGCTAAGGTCTTTTCTGGATAATCGCCTATTGAAAATTCTTTGTATATCATCCCTTGAAAACACACTGCTAACCGGTCTTTGCGGTGAGTTTTTATCATCCCAAATAAAATATTCATAACCGTTTGTATTAAATATAATCGGTCTGTGACCTGTCATTTGTTCAATGCAATTTGCGTATAACCATGCCTGATGTGTACCCTTTCTCGCATCCTTGAAGGTTCTCTTTGCTTCAATCAAAGCAATAGGAGTTCCATCCTTTCCCCAAAGAACATAATCAACAAATCCTTGACCCGAACCTAATTCTCTGGGCATACCAACAACCGGCATTTCTTCCTCGACGCAATCTTTTCTTTCAGTTTGGGAAAACTTCCAGCCAAGAAGTTTTAAATCAACATCAATATACTTCTTCCTTGTTTCATACTCTGACAAATCTTCTGGAGTAAACTCCCGTTCCGCCTTGTGCTCTTCCTTGTTGGCAGTATATTCACTGCTCTTTTTCTCAAGCTCTGCAACAAGCCTTGCAATCTCCTTGTCCTTTTCATTTATCAGCTTATCTGCTTTTTCTTTTAAGCTCTTATATTCACTCGTTAGTTTAGCCTTGATTTTTTTAGCCAGTTCTACATTGTCAGCAACTTTTGGAATAAGATTTTCATTAAAGCTTCTTTCCTTATAATCCGAACCGTAACAGTAATCAATCCATTCCACAAATTCAAATAAAATTGAAAGAGAAAGAATCGCATCATTACGGGAAATGGACTTTTCCGTATGTACAGCTATGTTTCCTATTTTGATAATGTATTGAAGCTTCTTCCATGTTGACGGTGCCACAGCATAACGAAATGATTCCTCGTGAACCAAAGCCTGCAGGGTATCTTTATATGGCATATTTATGGTGGAGTCGACAGAGTACACCCATTTGACAGCTAATTCAAATGCTTTTCTGCTTCCGACTGCAGACATTGCAGGAGATGTTGATAAAACCTTCTCAGCATCAATACAGGCATTCGCAAACAATTGGTATTCGGTTGTGTTTTTCAGGAAATCAAAATTAGCTTCCATTTAAATACCCACTTTCATCGTCTAGGTTATTCTTGTCAAATTCCCATCTGGAAGGGTTGTTTTTAATATAGTCCCTGATTCTGTCCAATTCTTCTTGGTTTCTTATTATTCTTTCAAAATAATTTCTTTGCCATAGTCTTTTATCAAAAGGTTTCCATTCGTTTTGTTTTACGTTTTGAATATAACAATTGGTTGTCATGGATTTGAATGCACAAATTATATCCCCAATCGTAGGGGCAGGCCTTGTGTCTGCCCTATTGTTTTGGGCGGACGCGATAAATATTATTCCGTGTATATGGTTTGGCATGATGACATATTCGTCTAATTTTACATTTTCAAATTGTTGTTCAATTTTCAACCAATGTTGTTCAACCATTTCACCTGCCTGGTTTAAACATGGTTTCCCTTTTTCAATATTTCCATAAACACATTCACGATTTTGCACACAGATTGTAATGAAATACATTCCCTGCACGCTGTAATCAAATCCTTTTAATCTAATTGTTTTTCGATTGTGTATATCGGGATTATAAATTATTTTTACCACCTAATATCGTTTTGATTTTGGAATATATTTTCCCCATTTTTAAGGCGGACCGTAGGGGCAGGCCTTGTGTCTGCCCTTATTGTATTGGATTTCTGGTTTTGGGCGGACGTTTTTCGGTTTCGGGCGGATACGAGACCCGCCCCTACGACAACCATTTAATCAAAATATTCACTCATCAGGCTGTTGAATAGGTTTTGTGCTTCTGCAATGGACTGTTTTACCAATGATTTTTGTTCTTCTATGTTGGTTACTATTTCTGCAAATTTATTTTGTAAATCTAATGGAGGCAAATAACAACTAATACTCTCTATTTGTTTACTACTTACGTTAGGTTGCAATGAATTACTACTAAATAATTCAACTGCATTTTTAAAAGATTGGCTTCTGCAAAACTCTAATAGAAAAGCTGGATTTATTACGTCTGTTCTAATATCAAACTTGCCAACTCGTTGATTTAATAAGCAGGGTTTGTCAGATTCTTGCACTACAGCTATTTTTACTGCATCAAGAGATTTAATTATTGGACGAGTCATTGCTAAAACAATATCGCCACTTGATAGGTTATAATTACGATACTTGCCCAAATACTCTTTAGGCAAATAATTTGCAACTTCCCATGATAAAATATCTTTATGTACATTTGCAATCTGTACTAAACGTACCCCATTCTCAACATAGTCCTCACTCTTGAAAGCATACCCCCCAATAAGTTTTGCCACTTTTCCAAGTTCAACAGCACCCCATCCCTTTTCATCCACAACAGGATCGCCGAACATACCATAAAAGGTTGCTTTAATCAAATTATCAAGCTCTTCAAGCTGTTTTTTATGTCCATCAATTATTTCTTGTGTTTTATCCAATGTATCTGCAATATGCTTTTGAACATCAAGTGGAGGTAATGAAACCATAATACTTTCTAAGTTTTTTCTGCTAATTCTTACCCTCGTTGAGCCAGCAATATGTCTATCTATTTGATTTTGATAATTTTGTGATTGAGTAAAATAAACAAAATATCTTCCTAAAATTTTATTAGTTAAAAAGCGTATAATTGTACAATCAACTGCTGTTATCATTCTATACGGCATCTTTGGAATAATGCAGGCTCTCCCGACAGGTGCTGGTAACCGGGAAATTAATACATCTCTCTCATATATCTCCGTGCACTTAAGCTCAGAAAAAGTATCTTCACTAATATATTTTTCTTTTCCCTCTTTATCTATATACTTTCCAATACCAACATTTCCCGTTTGAATCAATCTAATTCCATCATTGGATTGACTTTTTGATTCAATCCAATCTCCATCTGTTATAAATTCACATACTTCCCCCAACTTTACCATTTGCCACTTACTCATGCCCCAACAGCCCCCTCAATTCCTCCATCTTGGAGCCTAAATCAAGAGCCAATTCATCAAGGCGGGTCATTATAGCCTCAGGCTTGTCATACTCTACCTTCTTATACTCAATCTCTTTATATCTATTTATAGACAAATCATATTCATTGTTCTTAATCTCTTGCTTATCCACTAAAAAGCTTTGCTCAGTCCTCTTTCTGTCCTTCTCATTCTCCAAGCTGTGAAACCTTTTGATGATATCGGTTATATCTCCGTCATTGCCCAACTCTGTCCTTTTATCATCCAACGAAAAGCCATCTGACTTCATATCATAAAACCATACCTTGTCAGTTCCGCCTGCATTTGTCTTTGTAAATACAAGAACTGCGGTAGAAACCCCTGCATATGGCTTGAACACGCCGCTAGGCAAGGAAATAACAGCTTGTAGGTTTTGTTTTTCAACCAATTCCTTCCTAAGCGATTTATGCGCATTTGAATTACCGAACAATACACCATCTGGTACAATACAAGCACATCTTCCACCCATATTTAGCATGCGAATAAACAATGCAACAAAGAGCAATTCTGTCTTTTTGGTGTTGCAAATTGCTTTCAGGTTTTCATGAATGCTTTCTTCGTCAACTGTACCAGTAAATGGTGGATTTGCTAATACAATATCATACGTATCCGATATATCATTTCGCTTTGATACGCTGTCCGCATAATTTATATGTGGATTTGAAATGGAGTGCAGCATAAGATTCATTGCAGAAAGTCTTAGCATGGTTCTGTCTGTATCAAATCCGGTAAAGGCATCTCCCTCATATTTTTGCCATTGCTCAGTTGTCATTTTACTCTCATATTTCTGTCTTATGTATTCGGCAGACGAAACTAAAAATCCGGCAGTTCCACAAGCGGGGTCACAGATTCTGTCATCAGGCGAAGGTGCCAATAATGCAACCATCATATCCCTAATATGCTTTGGAGTTCTAAATTGCCCGTTCTGACCAGCAACCGATAGTTTTCCGAGCATGTACTCATACAACTCTCCCTGCATATCACGGTCTTTAATGTCATGTTCATACAGTTCATCCAATCCGGTAATTACTTTCTGCAATACCTGTGGCGTTGGAATAAAGAACATAGCATCTTCCATATATCTTGAAAACGCAGAGGATTTATCATTATTTATTGATTTTATGAAAGGAAAAACCCTTTGCCCGATTATATCGTAAATTTCTCTTGCATCCTTATCTTTTAGTTTAGACCAGCGCATAGCCTGTCCATCAGGAGTCTTCGGAAAAATCTTGTTTGTTACTTTCCCTCCTAATGCTTCAATGCTCTCATTTTCGATTTCCTTTTCATCTAATGAACGGATGAACATTAAGTAGGTCAATTGCTCAATTACAGTAAGGGGCTGTGAGATACCTCCTGCCCATATGTCAGTCCATATTTTATCTATTTTGTTTTTTATTTCGCCTGTTATCATTTTTCAGTCTCCTAAGTAAAATTTATTTTACGATATAACTATACTCCTTGCGTCGGCTTTGCCGCCACCTTCCTCAGGAGGAAGGCTTATCTCGGCTCCTCTTGAGGGGGCTGTCACGTAGCGACTGAGGGAGTATTTAAATTCACTCTACATCTATTTCACCATGTTCAATTTTATGCTTTTTGCTAAAATATGTCAACATTTGGCACCTTACCACTACCACCAACCCAGGACACATTTTTTAAATTGAAGAATATTAATATACTATTCAACGCTTTCCTATTTGACAAAGTTTGTAATTTTTGATATATTTTAAAATAATATATAAATACGATGAAAGAGAAAAAACTCCGCATTATAGTGCCTCAGAGAGCTGTCGTATGCTGAAAGACAGTGCACAGAGCGGTCGTGAACTCACTCTTGAGTAATCAGCTGAAAGCTATGGCAAGTAGGTGTGATCGGGTTTCTCGCCGTTATAACGAGATGGCATTTTTCTTTTGATTAATGCTGTAAAAGTGGGTATGTATATACCAACAAGAGTGGTACCACGGAAGTGTAAGGCTTTCGTCTCTAGTAATAAATGCTAAAGACGAAAGCTTTTTTATTTTTAACTGTAAATTATTTTTAAGTAGGAGGTTCTTATGAAAATTGCGTTTTCAACCCTCGGCTGCCCAGATTTTAATTGGTCTGACATTTACTCTATGGCCAAGGACCTTGGATTTGACGGCATAGAAATCCGCGGGCTCGGCACAAATATTTTTTCTGATAAGGCACAGCCTTTCACAGAAAACCAACTGCCGGAGACAATAAAAAAACTCTCAAAGCTGCATCTTGATATTCCTTGCCTTTCTTCCGGCTGCTGCTTGAAGTTTGCTGATAAAGCCGATGAAAACTACCAGGAGATTTTACAGTATATAACACTGGCTTCCAAACTAGGTACTAAATATATCCGCATCCTTGCTGATATAGAACCTCACCCTGTTGGCGAGGTGGATGATAAGGTTGTCCTTTCTTCACTTCAACGTATTATTCCATTAGCTGAAGAGAGGGGAGTAACACTTTTAGTGGAAACTAACGGTGCCTATTCTGACACAACCCGCTTGCGTCAGCTGCTGGATAATATAGAAAGTGATGCTGTAGCAGCATTGTGGGATATGCACCATCCTTACCGATTTGCGGGCGAAACACCCGGAAAGACGGTGCATAACCTCGGAGCCTATATCAAATATGTGCATATTAAAGATTCGATTGTCAAGGATGGTAAGATACAGTACCGTATGATGGGCGAAGGAGATTTACCCATTGACGATATGATGGTTGCTCTGCGTTCTATTAACTATGAAGGTTACGTTTCTCTCGAATGGGTCAAACGCTGGGCGCCTGACCTAAGTGACGCAGGTATAGTATTTCCTCATTTTTCAAACTTTATGAGCCGCTACACTGATAAAAAGACAGCAAAAACTTATTTATTTGACAATATAGCCAATACAGGAAAATATGTCTGGGAAAAGGATAAATTAATTGATCTAACTTTTCCTCAGGTGCTTGACCGAATGGTAGAGGAATTCCCGGATCAGTATGCCTTTCGTTATACCACCATGGATTATACAAGAACGTATTCAGAGTTCAGAGATGATGTTGATACTTTTGCCCGTTCGCTCATTGCGTTAGGAGTAAAATCGGGTGACCATGTTGCTATATGGGCGACTAATGTTCCCCAGTGGTATATCACGTTCTGGGCAGCTACCAAGATTGGTGCGGTGCTGGTTACAGTGAACACTGCCTACAAGATTCATGAGGCTGAATATTTGCTCCGCCAATCGGATACACATACTCTTGTGATGATAGACGGTTATAAGGATTCAGATTATGTTGGTATTATAAAAGAGCTTTGCCCCGAGTTGGAAACTGCTCAGGCAGGAAAGCTGCTATACAGCAAACGTCTGCCTTTCTTGCGCAACATCATTACCGTTGATTCCAGGCAGAAAGGCTGTCTGACATGGGAAGAAGCCGTCGCCATGTCAGATAAGGTCCCGATTGAGGAGGTTTACCGCCGTGCGATAGCTATCAGCAAACATTATGTCTGCAATATGCAGTATACTTCGGGAACCACCGGTTTTCCCAAGGGTGTTATGCTTACCCATTACAATGTTGTGAACAATGGCAAAAGTATTGGAGATTGCATGGATTTTTCCTCTGCTGACCGTTTGATGATTCACGTTCCGATGTTCCACTGCTTTGGTATGGTTCTTGCTATGACTGCCGCAATGACACATGGTGTTACTATGTCTCCAATACCTTACTTTTCCCCGAAGCAGTCGCTTGAATGTATTAACAAGGAGAAGATTACCTGCTTTCATGGTGTTCCCACCATGTTTATTGCAATGCTTGAACATGAGGATTTCCCGAAGACAGATTTCTCACATATGAGAACCGGAATCATGGCAGGCAGCCCTTGTCCCGTAAAGGTTATGCAGGATGTGGTTGAGAAGATGAATATGACCCAAATAACTATTGTTTTCGGACAGACAGAGTCTTCGCCCGGCTGTACCCAAAGCAGAGTTGACGATTCTGTTGAACTGCGTGTAAATACCGTTGGCCGTGCACTGCCCGGGGTTGAGTGTAAGATTGTTGATCCTGTAACCGGTGAGGATTTACCCGATAATACAGACGGTGAATTTGTTGCACGGGGCTACAATATAATGAAAGGCTATTATAAGATGCCCGAGGCAACTGCTGCCACTATTGATGAAAATGGATGGCTGCATACCGGCGATCTTGCAAGGCGTGATTCAAATGGTTACTATAAAATTACCGGTCGAATCAAGGATATGATTATCCGCGGTGGTGAAAATATATACCCCAAGGAAATTGAGGATTTTATCTATACCCATCCAAAGGTTAAAGATATCCAAGTCATAGGTGTACCTGATAAGCAATATGGCGAGGAGATTATGGCGTGCGTTATACTCAAGCAGGGTGTAACAATGACTGCAGACGAATTAAAAGATTATGTCCGTTCACACATGGCAAAGCAGAAAACCCCACGTTATGTTGATTTTGTCACTGAATTTCCGATGAATGCAGCTGGTAAGATATTAAAATTCAAGATGCGAGAGCAGGCTGTTGAAAAGTTCGGTCTGCAATCAGACAATTGTATCATTACTGCATAAAAAGCAAAGAAGACAAGCATATATTATAAACCTCTAAATTGTAATAAAAGATGTTGTGCATTTTATATTGCAATTTAGAGGTTTTTTTGAATTAAATACTTATTATGGAGCTTTATAAGGAAATATGAGATAATATAAGTATATAAACCTTTTTATCTTGGGGGGTATATCTGAATGGCCATCAGAGAAAAGATTTCTTTAAATGAATTTAGAAAAATCCGTGATGAAGTTGCAGGGGTATGCAGAATATTTGATTTTTTACCATTCGGAAGCGATGAATGGGACTATATAAGCAATGCTGAAATAAGTGCGGCAATTAATAAAATCCTGGCATTCTTTCCTGACCTTGAAGTTACTGATAAAAATTCCCCTTGGGATATAGATTCGGAATACGTATCCAAGTATATGACAATGCGGTATTCGGAGCTTGAAAAGTATGATTTAAGTGACATACCAAAAGAAGAATGGGGCGGAGAGAGCAAAAGCAGCTCTTATAGAGGAATATTATTAGATAAAAGATTCTTAGATCTTAGTGGAACATCTGCAAATATAGACTTTTCTATAATTAGTCTTCCATACTTCGAAAGCATCTCCAATATTAAAGGGTGTAATTTAAGTAACGTTGATATAATTTTACAGGAGGATGTGTTTTATTCAAACAAAACCTTTGATGACCAATTTATCAATAACCATAAGGATTATTTTCTATTACGTGATGAATTCCCAGAGATTAGCGAAGATGAATTTAATTCTTTGTGCCAGAGATATTACAGCCAACACCTTCATATTAACGATTTAATTGCATATGGCAATATCTTGAAATTCAAAAATAATATATACGTTAGTGGTTTGTTTTTGAGTAAACCTTTAGAAAAGATAACAGATCATTATAAGCTATTGGAAAATGAAGAGTTGCTTCATAAAATTGCAAAGATTGAAAATACATATGGGAAATATCTAACGGTTGTTGACAACTTTACTGAAATAATAAATGAATGTATAGCAGAGCCAAGTCAAGAAGCATATGAAAAAATGGATAGCTTAGTATCTGAAAAAATCTTATCGCACATGGCAAAGTTAAAAGAATTAGCCTCACAAGAAAACAGCAATACCTGGATGACAAGGTTCCTTTGTCCGGAAACATTTACTGACGAGCAAAAAGAGATGTTTTATAATCAGCAATTTTCAATACTATACTATAAAAACAATCCTGATTTACTACAGCAGCTGTGTAATATAACAGGTGAACATGCAGCTATAGCAGCTTTACCTCTAGTACAAGGAAAACTTGCTAATAAATTTGGATTAGAAAGCTTATCCAGCCTTGATTCGGAACAATTGTCCTGGCTTAAAATTTTTGATGATACTATATTGGCAAGAGATTATGACGAATTGGCAGAAAATGTTGATATTGGTCTAGATAGGTATGAGAATGATTCTCTTCAACATAATATTGAATACATAAAAAGGTGTTTTTGCGAGGATTCTTTTGCATGGTTTTGCATCGGCAGCACTATCAGCATTATAGATGGTCATTTTGCTTATGAAGGAATGCATACTCCACTTCCAGCATCAATGGATCTGCATTTTGGAGATGATATTAATAATCCCCCAGATAATATGATTAATGCAAAACAAAAACTTGCTCTATTAAAGGAAATATTACTGGGTTCTGATACCGGTGAATTAAGTGAGGATTATCTGCTCAATCTATTTAATGGTTTGGGCAAGGATTCTAATGCCCAGATTATTATTGAAAAACATTTATCTGATATGGCTTGTATTCCAAACAAAAGCATCGCTACTAGTTTAGCAGACCTGCCTATTGATTCCGAAGCAAGAACAGATGATATTTGTTTAAAATATCTTGTTACAAAAAGCAACTGCAGTGAGGATGAAAAAAAAGATTTAATTATCTCAAGATATCTAAACCGTGATATTGTAAAACTTAGCAATACTATTGAAGATATGGTTGCAAACTACAGCAATGACCCCGCTGTAAAAGGTTTAATGGATACTTATAATTATGAATATATCATATTTTTAAGTAAACTTTTTAATCGAAAGCAGCCAGAATCAATTTTAAGCCTGTTTGATGGTAAAGATCATCCTCAAGAAATATCTGATTTTGTTTCCTATATAACCAGCCTTGATACAAGCAAATTATATACAGATTCGACGAAAGCAAACGATAATATTTGGAATAACACTATTTTTAATCCTTCCAGAACCCTTAAAAAAGATAATTCCTATTCAAGTCAGCAGCCTGATGATGTTGAAGAAATATTATTTGATGGAGAGGATTTTAATATGCTGTGCCATATGTTTAGCGAAAAGGTCGCGAAAACAACAGCTAACCTTGTTAATAAAGATAATATTGTACAAAACGTTTATAACAACATTGATAAATATAAGGATGGTGCCGCTAATTTTTCAGATATGTTAAGTTCCTCAAAGGCTGTAGATATATATGATACACCAGAATACTTTTCCAAGGCAGGAGGTATAGTTTCCGTTACATATGTATCAAATAACGGATTTAAGCGTTTCCGCGATAGAAATATCGGCTTTGGATTTGGTCATGTCCCCCAAGGATTATTTGTTTCGTTTTCTCCACACGATGTTTTTTCTAAAATGAATAATGATAACATCTACTTTCATAATGATTCAAGACAAAACACCAGGGTAAAAACCCCTTCAGAATTACAAAGGGAAACTCTTGAAAGGGGCACATTCAATGAAATTGTACTTTTAAGGTCTAATGATCAGGAGGTTCTTGAACCAGACTATGTCACATATTTTTTTAACGGAGGAAAATTAGACAGGAAGTCCCCGGATTACAAAGAAGCGCATCAGTTGGCGAAAAATGCCAGTCTGCCACTTGTTGTTATCAATACCCAAGAATACGAAAGGAAATCCCAAGATTGTTCTAAGATTAGGGCAGTTAGTCATTCACGCTGATCCCTCTTTAAGCATGAGATATTTTTTGATACAAAATAAACATTTCATGAAATTTAAGGATTAATACCATCAAGATAAAAACAGCCCCCAAGGCTGTAACCCCTTGAGGCTGTTGGCACTGACCGAATCGGTACGATATCACCACCGCAGGAGTAGCCCTGAAGTGGATTGTCTCAATGTTGCCATTTGTTACTATATTTCCAATAATTTTTAACATTATATTTCGTTAGTAACTTGTATAGGGAATTGTTCGACCTTACCGGAGGCATAATCAAGATTTTCCGTTAATTGTGCCTTTTTTTCTTCAATAAATGATATCCAATATGCTTTTTTGCTGAGTGGTATGGATGCTTCCTTAAAATGTTCAGCTATTTCTTTTGCTCTTTCATAATTAATTTTTGTATCATTATTGTACCTGTTTTTGGCAAAACATCTTGCTTGTTCTCCAAGGACAACAATTCTATCCCTGAATTTAGATAGAATTAGATAATTGTACTTTTCTTCTGCAGAATATTCAAATAACTGTTTATCGGTTTCCGCACATACCAAGGTAAACATTTTTATTTTATTATCATTCAGGTCTTTCGCTTTCAATATACTCTCATCAATTCTATGTCTTATAATATCTTTATACTCTTCAATAATCTCTTCTGCTTCTTGCTCATTTTCAACACCCTTTAAAATGAAATCTTTTAATCGATTTTCTACTACATGTTTTATTATTAATTCCTTGTCCAATCTTTGCACCTTCTTTATAAGTATTTAGCGGTAAGCAGCTATATCATTCCCTATTCCTTTAAAAACTTTATTTGGACTCTGCTCACGTTTATTTTTATTGGTTGAATGAAGATCTATTTGTCTACCTGGTTCAATAAGTATTTTCGTTTCTTCTATTTTTTCCGGGCTAACATAGCATTCTTCATCCGTATAATCTTTTTTATAAGTAAAACCACTTTCTAAAGCTTTTTTAAATGTTTCTGTTTGTTCCTGCTCTAGCTCTTGAATTAGCATTTTATCATTAAGTTCTTCTACAGAAAATACTTTAGCTTTCTTTTCTGTATCCTCTAACATAACAATGCACTTTAAACTTTTTTTGTTTAATAATTCATCCATCCACGTGTCTGGATAAATACTACATTTTTCTATATTTTGAGCCCCATTAACAAGAAAGTTTTGCCTTAATATTTCAAGACCATATTCACAGTTTTTTTCAGTATTCCAATACTGATTTTTAGGACTTATCTTTCTTATGAGTTCAGAATCCGTCATTTCAACAACTTCGTCTAACATTCCTGCTTCTTGCACAAGTGTATCAGCAAATACTCCTCCGCAAATTTGTTTAAAATTAACTGTCGACTGAAAATAATCCCATAAGTTCCCCTTACCTGTCAAGTTATCTGCTATATTCTTCATTGCCTTTTTGATTTCTTGTAGTTTTATTGCTCCAGTCAATTTTTGAAATATACTTTCAACTTTGTAACGGGCTTCTTGATCTTGATTGACCTTTTCAAAAAGATTATGTAGTTCTTTATGATCATTAGAATACTCCGATGATTGTTCAAATTTTTTACTTCCATGATAAGCCTCGTAAAAAATAGATCGTATAAATCCTCTTTTTACAAAAAGGTCTAACTCTACAGCTTCATCCCCAATTATGTCCTTAAGTTTGCTCACCAATACCGTTTCATGAGGATAAGAACCTTTTAAAAAACGATTATAACTAAGTTCATCAATTTTGCCTGCCTTAAGAAGTGCTTTATATGTTAAATAATTTGTTTTTCCCTCTCCAAACTTATCCATCCCTAGTGTTCTCGTATTTAATCTTTCATTATGTACTGTTATAGCATGAATTATTTCATGAACACTCGTCTTTAGCATGTCCATTCTTTCAGCACGTTTCAGCACCCTGATTTGTGGTTTTTTCCTGCCTTCTGTGGCAAAATAAAAGCCTAATGGAATATCAGCCTTCCCGTAATCTTGTACCATTTGTTCTTTATTTACAAAAGCCAGATCCAAATTTTTCAATCTGTCTATGGCGCTCCAATCAATATATTGACCATATGCATTAAAAACTATTTCTAAGGCCTCTTTAAAAATTTCTGTTTCTTGTTCGTTATGTGAACTATTGGAATTCAAATAATCCCAGTTTGATGTTTCAGCAGTAAATTCTTCTTGATTGGGATATTTAGCTTTTTTTCGTTTCCTTTCATCATTTATACATTCAAAAATCAAATATACTCCCCCCAATATTTTAGAAATAGCTGCGTTAATTATATTATATCATAGTTTTCTTTTTCATATATTTATTAATAATGCAGTCTGACGCATTCTTGCTAATATGTGTAGGATAGGCACCATATGTAATTTCCCAAATAAAAACAACCCCAAAAGCATAAACCTTTGAGGCTGTATGGTGTGAAAAATCCGGAATCGAACCGGTATGGTATCATTACCGGTCGTAAAAGTTTGTCCTTTGGAGTAATACCAGATATACCTTTGATATGGCTTTATATTAAGAATTTGTTGTATTACCAGTAATATTTAATTTGTCTTTCCTTTTCAAGTTGTATTATTCTCTTATATTGCTCATTTAAGTTTTGATTTTTTTCCTTATTTTTTTCTAAAACCTCTTTTACAACTTTAATAGCATTATTAATCCTGTTTTTTCTATCTAGACTCATGATCGATTCCTCCATATTTAGCTTTAACTCCTTTTAACCATTTGCTATCCTGCTTTTCATAATCTGTTTGCTGAGGAATATTAAAATTATGTTTATTATAAAACTCAGGATTTACTTCATATACAGGAATTCCGAATTTTTTTGCTATTTCTAAATCTATTTCTTTTGCTTTTCCTACTCTATAAATATAACTCGGCATTATTCGCCCACCGTAAGTTCCTTCTTGAATTTTATCAGGATCCGCTTCAAATCTAGTAAAAGCCACTTCATTATATGGATGTGAAGGGTCTCTCATTTTAGCTGTTTCTTCTAACAGACTTTCAGGATAATCAAATTTTGTTTTACCAAAGTTAAACTCAGTATACGGCAATTTTAACCCATGGCTAGTATGAATATCAGTAGCACCCATTCCCAATATCTGTTCTGGTTTAACCTCAAAACCAAAATTGATTTTTTCTTTTCTCCAAGAAGATTCATATCCGTCTAAGATTTCATCAGAATATAAAGATCCGGATATTGTACTAACACCGTTTTCAAATTCTATCCAATCTTTATACTCGTCGTATGAGTATGTGCCATTAATTTTAGAGTTAGTTGTTCCTATCGTACTAACTAAAGCTTTAAAACGAACTCCTTCAAATGTTACTATTTCTACATCATTTTCAATCCTTTTTGAAATTCCATCAGCGTTTTCCAACAGCATTTCTTCAACCTTCTTATGTGTAATTAATGAATCAGCTAATTGTTGAGCAAAAAACATAGGGCATTTTACTTTTATTTGGTTAACGTCAGTTGGATTTACAATATCGGATACTTTACCTAAATCAGAATATAATTCTTTTAATACGTCGATGTCTTGAATAGAACTTATTATAGATAGCAATTCAAGCGAATCAATATCATCTTGATTAAACATTCCGCTTTCAATAGCTTTTTCATCGCTAAGGATTTTATTTATATTGTAATAATCTATCACTTCAGAAGCAGATATTGTTTCTGGGGTATAGGACCCTCTATCTGATTTAAATTCTATTCCAAAATATGCTTTAAAAAATAAGTTTTTAATTTCAATGATATCATCACGCTGCTTTGCAAGATCTTCGTAAGAATGTTCGTTATACAATGTTTTCTTAATTTCAGCAGTATCAGTAGCCTTATTTATTAAATCTTCATAATGATTTCTTCTAACCACATCGTAAGATTCTAATTGATCAATATTTGTAATGTTAAATATGTTCTTGTCTTCCAATACAAGCAATTCAAGATTTCCCTTTTGTTTATCGGTTAACTCCTTCCCTTTAATGCTGTCAAAGACTTTACCATAATCATAAAAATTAGATAATGCTTTATCTATAGTTGCCGGATTGGTACCGTTTATCTCAACCAATGTTGAATAGTAATATTTAAAAGTTTGCATTACTTCTGAATCCTCTAATATATCATTTATCACAGGTAAAGCTTTATAATTGTATGTAATTAAGCTATGCACAAACCCTACCCCAAAATTTTCTATCAATTTTTCATCAAAAATTGTTAATGAGGGCAAATTGGGAATATCGATTCTAGGTCTATCTTCTAATATTTTTGCAGATTCATTACCATAAGTTGTCCTAATAATTTCAATCAGTTTGTCTCTTGAAGGCTCATTAGTATAATCGATAAGCATTTGTTCCGGAGTTCTTAGCAAAATTGAGTCATTTAATAAAACTTTAGATATTCCTTCTAATTTACTTAAATCATCATTTGGATAACGATTACTTCCATCAGGGTCAAAAAAAGGCATATATTCATTGACATTAACATTTTTTACTGTATCAACTAAGTTCTCTGTACCATTAAATTTATTTAAATTGGCAAGCAATAAATCTCTTACAAATTCTCTCCTAGAAGGATGAGATTTAGAAAATAGTTTTACTACGTTGTTGTTCCATTTTGCTAATTTCAGCTGTTCCTCATTATCTTGAACAATTTCGTGGATGTTTTTGTCTTTTCTCATATATAAGTCAGTTAATATTAGTTTTTTCATCATCTGTGCATTAGCAGTAAAATTATATTTTTCCGGATAATAAAGTGCAGTTCTCATAGTTGATTCTGAACAATATTCTATCAACTTAGGATCTCTTCTAATAAATTTTGCCTGTATATCTTCACTTGTGTACCTTATATTTGCAATATTGCGAGAACATAAAATTAATTGTGTTTCAGGGCTGGCATACTTTATTAGCTCAAAATTATCTCCAATATAAGCTTGTTGAACTTCACCTTTAACATATTTCAAATATTCTTTATCTTTATTTGCTATTGTTAATTGCAAATTATCATTCAAGATATAAATATTAAATTTTTCAGGTATTCTTTTATATTCTCTTCCTTTTCTAGTAGAAATTATATCATTTTTAATATCATCTTCCACTATTGATATAATTACATCTTCATTTAAGTATTTTAATATATTTTTATAATCATCTTCTCGTGATTTAGTATTAGGATTACCTTCATATCGTAAGAATTGTATTTGTTCTTCATTTGTTAAATATGGCAAACAAGTATAATATCCATAATCCATTGTAATTGATTTTTTATCATCTAATGTTAATTTTAAAAATGTTTCCCTAGTAATTGGCATTTGTTCACGAATAACCAGAGATGTAATTGTATCACTATCAGTTAAGTATGATAGCAACTCTGGATTTTCTTTAATTATAGTCTCTTGTTCCCATCTGCCAATAAATGGTAAAAGGCTAGGGGTTTTCAATGCATATTCCATTCTTTTTTCTTCATTTGGTATTAACTCAATAGTACTTCCATCAGATTGCAGTACTTTTTCAATAACCCTATCATCCATCTGAATATAATATGGAAGTTTATCATATTTTTCTTTTGTTAACTCACCTATTAAAGCTAAATTAATTCGTATATTTTGAAACACATTTGCCATAAATTCACCCTTAGCTTCTAAAATTATCGCAAAAATTTACATATACTATTACAATAATTATATCACATATCATAATATGGGAAATACATGAAATTAACATAAATGGTATATTTTCTATCTAATCAGCATTGTTTACGTCCGCAAAACAAAAAGGACTGAGTCCTGTTCAATACAGGATTCAATCCTCATTAGTTGCTTAATTAAAAATGTCTAACATTTTGGGTTCAGTACAAAGCTTCCCCTAAATGTACCCCTTTTTATTTTATATGGCTAGAGTTACTACGGTCTCCATGTTCCTCTTGTATCTTCTTAAGAACCTCTTCTTCGTTTTTTCCCTTATTTAGTTCTGCAACAGCATTTCGAAAATCACTTATATGGATATCTGGTCTAATCCCTCTTTGAAAAGACTCTTCACAGTATTCTCCTAATAAATGTGCTACAGTTAACAATATTAATGGTTTAGTATTATCAAGACCTCTAATATTCGTATCTAATTTTTCTTGACCATTGGATGCCTTTTCATATTTTATGCGATAATCGCCAATATGATATGATAAACTCTTTTCACCGGTTTGTGCACAGAAGGCTTTTTCTTCATCATAGATTATATCCGGTACTGTAGAAAGTCCGGTATAGGTAATTGAATTGGATGATCTGCCGTCTGTCCTGCGAGTGATAGATTCAAGTTTTTTAACGCCATCTTTATAACTACCATTCGGTTCTTTATTGGTTTTTTCATTAGACATAAAATATCTATCTGGATTAAACATATCAGCTTCCGGTGCTTGAAAACCTAAAAGTAATTCATTTTCATTCTCTTTTGTTCTTGAAGTTATGGAGTAATGGTTTTCTTCAATTCCACTTTTTCTAATCTTTAAATTATTTAATATTTTCTGTTTTTCTTCTTCCGGAAGACTTCCAAAATTTAAACCAAGATTTTCATCTATTTTCCTCAGAAAACAATCTTTAATTTGCTTAATAATACTATCTATATTTCTTCCCTTACCAACTTCATTAACTGCATTCCAAAAATCGCTTAATGTAACACGAGGAGCTTCCCCTCTATCAAAAAATTGATTACAGTATTTTTCCGTAAAATTAGCCGCAGATAAAATAACCTCATCACTAATATCGTCCAGCCCTTTTATATTAGTTTCCAACCCTTTTTTCCCACTAATTTTAATATTACAATCATCAAAAAAATATTCAGTTGATTTTTCACCAGTTTTTTCATCAACAAAACTTTCTTCACTATAAACCCTTTCTAATTGGCCT
>Ga0074198_1000953_pt1 | contig 23367 bp, 28 predicted proteins | sample EPASupsiteSAE323_FD_64527 | JGI IMG/M metagenome (GOLD analysis project Ga0074198, IMG submission 64527) | Bioremediated contaminated groundwater from EPA Superfund site, New Mexico - Sample SAE3-23 | ecosystem: Environmental > Aquatic > Deep subsurface > Groundwater > Contaminated ...
TGTGGGAAGTCAACGAAGCCTTCGCTTCCCAGTCTGTATATTGCAGAGACGAACTGGGCCTGCCCAAGGACAGAGTCAATGTATGGGGTTCCGGTATCTCCATCGGCCATCCGCTGGCCTGCACCGGCGCTCGCATCGCCTGCGACATCACCGCCCTGTTTGCCGATCCCGATTACTCCGATGTAGAATACATCGTAGAATCCATGTGCATCGGCCATGGCCATGGCGCTGCAGCAATCTGGCAGAAAGTAAAATAATAATCCTTAGAACCATCAACAGGGACCGTTCGCGGTCCCTGTTTTTTATTGCTGTTCTATTACCGATTCACTTTGATCAAATACTTGATACTGCCCTTCAATCCCTTCCAGTCTACGGTCAGATGAATCACTGTGATTATTATGGCGATGAGACTGAACCAGGTGTGCCAGTCACCCCACTGGCTCTTAGTAAGGCCCAGGAACAGACTAACCCTTCCCGAGCGATAGCCATGGGGAGCCGCCCACAGAATGAGCCCGCTGAATACCGATAAGCTCCAGGCAACCAGCATTGTTACTGCCACTAATGATCTGGCATAGGCCCTACTTAATCCGGACTTTCCCTGCTTGGCCATGGCATCGCCTCCTCAATATTATATTCAGATTACTAAATCATTTTTCTCTTAATATTTTCTACTATACGGTCAATCTCCATGCTCTGGTAATCTTCTGCCCGCCCCTGGTCGATCGATTGGTTTAATTTTACATCCCAGGGTAAGCAGCCCAAAAGATCAATTCCCATTTCCTGAGCAGCCGCTTTACCCTGGCTCTCGCCGAAGATCTGCAGTTCTTCTCCACAGTGGGGACATATAGCATGACTCATGTTCTCTACCAGCCCCAGGATGGGAATGTTCATTTTAGCTGCCATTTTAACCGCTTTCTTTACCACCATCAAAGCCAGGTCCTGAGGTGAAGAAACAATAACCAGACCATTCACCGGTATAGTCTGCAGCACAGTCAGCACCACATCACCGGTGCCTGGCGGCAGATCCACTACCATATAATCGAGATCCTGCCAGTCTACCTCCTCCCAGAACTGCTTGACTGCTCCGGACAGCATGGGTCCGCGCCAGATAACCGGATCATCTTCATTGGGAAGGAAGAAATTGATGGACATGAGCTTGATGCCACACGCGGTAGCCATCGGGGTAATTCCAAACTGGCTGCCAGTTAGACCCGAAGATGTAACACCAAAGGCCTTGGCCTGACTGGGCCCGGTAATGTCCGCATCCAGAATACCCACCTTGGCCCCTGACCGGGCCAAAGCAGACGCCAGCAAAGCCGATATGGAGGATTTGCCGACCCCTCCCTTGCCGCTCATCACTGCGATAACATGCCCGATTTGATTAAGTGATCCTAACAATGCCTTGTCTTCAGTCATTTCCCATTTCTCCTTATATTCCCGATTGAATGTTTACTTCTTGATCTTATGACCAGAATGATATCACTTTGTGGACATATGTCAATAATTATCGTGAAGCATCAGACAAAAAGTGGTCTCCTGTTATACGCTTACCAACAGGAGACCAAATCCGGGAGACTTCTGTATTCCGTAAAATCGTTAATTGTGATCATGACAATCCGACTGGCAGCCGCCTTCGTCATCGTGGTGTGCGCAGACCGCTCCACTGCTTTGTAACTGTCCCTTCATGCAGCGCTCCACCGCCTGGGTTACCAGTCCTTGCACTCCTACAATAACCTGGATTCCTAGTTGGTTGAATAGCTGCTGGGGCCGGGCCCCCATGCCCCCGACAATTACTACGTCGGTACCTTGTTCCTTGAGATAAACCGGTAAGGTTCCGCATTGGTGACTGTCGTTATTTACCATACTCCATTGCTGTTCCTCGGTATTATACAGAACAAATTGGCGGCAATGTCCAAAATGCTGGCATACCATCGGACCTTCCTGTGCTATTGCGATTATCATTACTATTCCTCCTTTTCATTGGGAGCATCCAGGGGCATCAACTCGCCACTGGCAAACCTCTGAATGGCATTTTCTACAGTGATTCCGGGAACTACCCCAAATATTCTTATTCCCGCTTTGCTTAATACCGAGAATGCCTTGGCTCCAACTTTGCTGGCCAGCAAAATCTCTACGCCCTGCTTTATCAGCTCATAAGCCGCTCCGGTGCCGGCACCCTGTTCCAGGATATTCCCGCTGTTTTCCACAACAGAATAAACACCATTTTCCGGATTCCAGATCATGAAGCAAGTGCAGCGACCGAAACGGCCATCTACCGATGAAGCTGGTAGATTACCCCTGGAACATACAGCGACCATACCCGCCGATGCTTGCGGCAGCAGATCATCGCGCTCCAGCATATAGGCTGGGTCTAAATAGGGGCATTCAGCCGTACCGCGATTTCGCCGCTGTTGGCGACGGCAGGTTCCCCCACCCAGACAATAATCGCCACCCTCGATCAGGATTTCCTTGCCGTTGACCAGGGCATCAGCTATCTTGGCCCGGCCCTCAATCAAAATTCGCTGAAAGGTCGGTCGGGACACCTGCATTTTTACTGCACACTCTTCCTGTTCCCAACCCAGCAGATCCTTCAGGCGGATGGCTTCCAGCTCTTCGACCTTTAAAACCACCTTCTGCAAGGTAACGCCGGGGATACCGCCGGGCTTAAAATGTTTAACCGCTGGCATTTTCTCTACATGCCGGCATCTGGGTTCTCGGGCCACTGCTATCTCTCCCCGTAGCTTATTTCTTTAATACTATTACCGTTTTGAACATATGTCAATATTGGCCATGATCAATGACTTATGCTAGACTGAGCATCAGGGGGGTGGATTATCATGTTGATCATCGCAATACTTTCCTCCAGTCCGGGTTGCGGCAGAACTACTATTATGGTTAACTTGGGGATCGGGCTTCAGCGCAAGGGGTTCCGGGTCTTAATAGCCACCGGTCAAACTGACATTATAATTCACTCGTGGCTAAACCCAACCGCCCAGGAAGAAGTCAGCACGGGAGCAACCATTGAAAAAACTGCCCATAACGTAGATTTGCTATTAAAACCAGGCGCCGCCCTCTTATCAACCTGTCTGAATGAGTTAAAGAACCACTATGACTATTTGTTGATGGATGCAGGGTTTAATCAGTATAATCTTGGCCAGGAAGTCCTGGTTTCTGATATTATTATGTCCTGCGTTGAAGCTGGTATTAATGACCAGCGGATTTTTGATATAGAAAAGCAGCTGCGTCATCTAAGCCGGGATAGCCGCGGCATCGATATCATTGTACCAACCAAGGCCAGGTCAGGCGAATGGGAAAGCAATGTTGAACAATTGATGACGCTGACCGAATTTTTTGGTGAAGAAAGAATAGCTGATTTTATTCCCTTTTGCGAGGCTATCCATGACCTGCCCAAAGAGAAAAAGTCGGTTTGGGATCTGCCCCAGCATTACAGCAACCGCAAACAGGCCTTTGACCGCCTGGTGGATAGGGTTTTGGGCTTTAGATTATGATTCAGTCAGGGGTAACCCTGACTTATTCAGCAACCTGGTATTCCGACCCTCTAAATCTTTAATCATAGCGTAGACCTTTTGTAATTGAACCTTCTGGGCTTTGATGAACTGCTCATCAACCCCGGCAGCTTCGTAATCTTCAATGGTCTTTAAGATCACCGCAACAAGGAGCCCTTTTAAACCTTCGATCCGTCTGATGTTTTCTTCCAAGGTTCTTATAATTTCCTCGTCGGTCATAGGTGCACCTTCCTTGTTTCCAATTTTATTGAACAAATGCTCGTTTACTATAACAAGCCAAATCTTGAGTGTCAATTAAGCAAGGTGCTTTACTTCACGGCACATTTTTATTGACATATGCTCATAATGTGCTAATATGATTATGGGCATATGCTCACCTTTTTAAATTCATCGTCTGAAAGGAAGTGTTAAAAAAATGGCAAAGAACATTGCGGTTTGTGCCAGCTCCCCCTCGCCTTCGGCATTGGTGGATGAAAGGTTCGGCCGCTGCGCATGTTTCATGATCTGGGATCCTCAGACCAGTCAATACTCCTCGGTGGCCAATAATGTCCATGACGCTGCTACTGGTGCGGGCACAGGAGCAGTAAAGTCACTGGTCAAGCGGGAGGTGAGCCTGGTGATTTCCCAGCGGGTAGGTTCCAAGGCCTTTATCGCTTTGGAAAAGGCAGGTATAAAGATTTTTTCCAAGGTTGTCGGCAAAACGGTGGAGGAGGCCTTAGCCAGCTATAATTCGGGTGAGCTTTCCGAGTTGCTGCGGCCCAACAGCTGAATCGTCGTAGTTTATAACACTTGTTTCAAGAATTAATATGAAAATGGAGGTACTGCTATGTTAGTAGCCATTGCCAGCGAAGGAACCATGGTTTGCCCCCACTTCGGGCATTGTGAATCATTTGTGATTTATGATACTGATAGCAAATCATTCAGGTCATTGCCGAACCCCGGCCATCAGCCGGGAGCTTTGCCGGCTTTCCTTAAGGTCCAGGGAGCAGAACTGGTAATTGCCGGCGGCATGGGCGGTCGGGCCCAGGATCTTTTCGCCGAAAAAGGCATCCGGGTGATTGTAGGTATATCGGGAAATATAAGTGATGTTATTGCGCGATATGAAAAGGGTGAATTAAGAAGCAGTGGGGCGGTTTGTTCCGAACATGCTCACGCCGGAACATGCCACAACCAGGCAGATTAGCTTACAAGATTATGACTTACTGAAAAATGTCTTTATTTAGAATAATCCCCTACGGGGACAGGGGGGACTGTTATGCAAATCGCAGTAGCCAGCGGCAAGGGAGGTACCGGCAAGACCCTGTTGGCCACCTGCCTGACCAAGGTGTTGACCGATCAGAATTTAGTTTTGGTCGATGCTGATGTGGAAGAACCCAATGCAGCTCAGGCCTTTTCACTGCCAGTCCGGAATAGCACTACTATTTACAGGAATATTCCGGAGATCGATTATGAAAAGTGTACTCTTTGCGGAATATGTGCTGAGGTCTGCCAATACAATGCCCTGGTTACACTGCCGAATCAGGTGCTGGTATTCAATGAACTCTGTCATTCCTGTGGAGCCTGTGGATTCTTCTGCCCCCTGGCTGCTATTGGTGAAACCCAGTACCCGGTCGGGGTAATTGAGGAAACCAGATTACTTGAAAAGGCTACACTCATAACCGGTCGGTTGAAAGTTGGCGAGGCTCAGAGCCCGCCCGTCATCAAGGCGACAAAAAGATTCCGGGAGGAAGCAGATTTACGCATCATCGATTGCCCGCCGGGTACGACCTGCACAATGATCGAGGCAGTAAAAGGCAGTGACTACTGCTTGTTGGTGACTGAACCTACCCCCTTGGGGCTGCATGATCTGGAACTCTCGCTGGAGGCCCTTAATATGTTGGGGATCCCGGGTGGATTGGTGCTAAACCGCTGGTACGGCGGCGAAGATAAAGAACTGGCGGAACTGTCCGCAAAATCCGGATTTCCTATACTGGCGCGTATCCCTTTCAGTTATGAACTGGCCCAGGCCTATATGCAGGGTCGGGAACCTCTGCAGGCGCTGCCGGCTTTACAGGAAATTGTTGCGGATATGTACCGCCAGGTGAAGGAGGCCCTATTGTGAAGGAGATACTATTTATCAGCGGCAAAGGGGGCACTGGCAAGACCTCGCTGACCTCCTCCTTTATACATCTGGCTGAAAGCTGCATCGCCTGTGATTATGATGTTGACGCCTCCAATCTGCCAATTCTGATGAAACCGAGCAAGGTTTTTACCTGTGATTTCAGCGCCGGATTCCAGGCGCGAATAGATAAAGATTCCTGTGTTAGTTGCGGGATATGTGCAGAAGTATGCCACTTTGATGCCGTTAATCCTGAGTATCAAATCATGCCGCTGGCATGTGAGGGATGTGGTTTTTGTGCAAAGCTATGTCCGGTTCAGGCTATAAGTATGGTTTCCCGCCCCTCCGGGCACTGGTTCCAGGGAATATTCGACGGTGAACGGATCATGTTTTATGCTGATTTACGCCCGGGTGAAGAAAACTCTGGCAAGCTGGTGGCGCAGGTTAAAACCACAGCTCGAAAAACAGCATCACTTGTAAAACAGCCCTTAATCATCGCTGATGGTCCTCCCGGAATCGGTTGCGCGGTCATTTCCTCCATGGTAGAGGTCGATTTGGTGATACTAGTGACCGAACCAAGTTATTCAGGTTTTCACGACCTGCAGCGAGTATACCGATTGATGTCTCTGCGTGGTATCGAAGGGTTACTTATCATTAACAAACATGACCTCAATCCAGTAATCTGCCGGGAAATTGAGAACTGGGCGGCCCAAGAAGGTATCCCCCTGGCCGGAAAGGTCCCCTTCAGCCAATTGATAGCTCAATCGATCGCTGGAGGAGAAATCCCTGCCGCTCATCCTGAGATAAGAGAAATGCTTTTTCCCATATGGGAGAAAATAACCAATCACTTGTGAAGTTGCATAGAAAGGAGTGGTATCTATGCCTAACCGAAATGGAACTGGACCGCAGGGTCAGGGACCGGGAAGCGGTCGAATCAGAGGCGGCTGTACAACAGAGGGCGAAAAGAGTGGAAATCAACCTGGAAGAGGCCAGGGTCGCCGAAATGGCAGCGGCAATGGTCCTGGAAGATCTGAGGCTGGAGGTGGTCATGGACGTGGCCGTGGCCCGAATAACCCCCATAACAAGCGGAATAAGCAGGACTAACCAGCAAGCGGGAGGAAGGCTTTGACCTTGCTCCCGCTTGCTCGCATTAAACAGGAGACCCTGGCTTGTTCTGATTATCAAAACTACAGATGTAATAATACATGTATGATGCTCATAGAACTAAAACTCAAAATTCATCCCCGTCTCGCCCTTGATCAACCTATCCCCCAAAGCGTTACGCAGACTTACCATAGCATCAAAGCCGGTACAATGGCAGGCGATGATCTGCTCTGCCTCCAATTCCTTCAAGGCAGCAATGGTTTTAGTTATTCGGTTCTCCGATGCTCCTATCAGGTGAGTGCCGCCGATAAAGGCTCTGACCCTGGGCTGCCCGGTTTTAAGCCGCGCATATTCAATAGTATTGATGATACCGGCATGTGCGCAACCGCTGATCACAATCAACCCCTGCGGGTGATTTATCACCACAGCCATATCATCATATATATGGTCGGGAACCAGCCGATCACCGACCGCTACATAAAATGGTCCTCCCACATCTTCGTAATCTGTAGTTCTGGGTATCTCACCGGTTACGAATACTCCGGGGCAGATTTCCGAAAACTCATTGGTTATGATGAATTCGGCGCCGTGGGATTTTATTTCCTGCAGCGTGAAGGGGATTCCGATCGCCCTTTTGTGATCTCCAAATACCGCGTAACGAGGAATTATAATTCCTGCGTGGGCATAAACCCGTTTGCTGCTGGATGTCTGAAGAAAGGGAATGACCGCGCCGGTATGATCAAAATGACCATGGCTGATTACCAAATCGTTGATTGACGATAGATCGATCCCGCCTGCTTCTGCGTTTTTCATGAGCGCATCCGCTGATCCTGTATCAAACAGGATTTGCTGGTCATCCACCGCCACCAAAGCAGCAAAGCCATACTCGCCCTGGAAACGTGGCAGCGGGGAGGTGTTCTCCACCAAAATCTTAATACTAACTTGCAAACTATGACCCCCTAACTTTTTAACCCGAACTAACCATAAGTTATTAATGAGCATATGTCAATAATTTAATGGTAACTCAAATTGAATCGGCCTTACGACGCTTTCAAAATTTCTGTGATTAGCTTGCACTAGCCGAAATGGTAACCTATATTTAGATAAAATGAATTACCCTATGATGAATAGGAGGTTTTATGTGTCTGGTACTTTTCGCCTACCACTGCCATTCCCGCTATAAGCTGGTGGTAGCCGCTAATCGTGATGAATTCTTTGAGCGGCCGGCTCTGCCGGCTGCCTTTTGGCCGGATGAGCCCCATATCCTAGCGGGACGTGATCTTAAAGAGGGCGGCACCTGGATGGGGATAACCAAGGGGGGACGTTTTGCGGTTTTGACTAACTACCGGGATCCTTCCCGTCTAAAGCCTGACCGTAAATCACGCGGTCACTTGGTGCAAAACTATCTAACCAGCCAGTCAGAGCCCGCCACTTTCATTGAAACACTGGGCGACAGCGCAGCCGACTATAACGGATTCAACCTTCTATTTGGCGACATCCGAACCTTGTTTTATTACTCTAATCAACAGGGTGAGCTTCGTTCTCTGGCTGCCGGCGTGCACGGATTGAGCAATGCCCTGCTTGATGACCGCTGGCCCAAGGTAACCAGGGGCCGTACCACTCTGGAGCAAATCATGCGGAATGAAGTGATCAACCCTGAGGATCTCTTCCGTATGATGGCGGACCAGCAGCAGCCAGATGACCATGATCTGCCTCATACCGGGGTAGGTTTGGAAATGGAAAGAATACTGGCACCGGCCTTTGTGAGCAGCCCGAATTACGGAACCCGGGTAACCACCTTGCTATTGGCGGATTACCAGAATCGGGTGGAGTATTATGAGCACAGTTTTATCCCCTCCTCTGACCGGGTTGCGGGAGAGGTCCACTATAATTTCGCCATAGAATCATAAATCCCACTAATAGAGTATTATCACACTATATTTCTATAATTCTAGGCAACAATTGCTCTCCCTCAATATCGATCAGTCCGAAGGAACCCCCGGTCCCTCCACGGGGGCGGGACGGGCTGCCCGGGTTTATCAGCCATATTTTTTCAACCAGTTCACAACAGGGCAGATGGGTATGGCCGAAGAGAACCACATCGGCTTCCTGTTCCTGGCCCCGATAGAATAAGGATTGCAGCCCCAATTTGACTCCGTACTGATGGCCGTGTACCATGTAAAAACGCTTCCCCGCCAATTCTATCAGCAACTCTGGCGGCCCCGCGTTAGAGACATCGCAATTGCCGGCTACTGCCTGAAAGGGCACTCCCACATGATGCGACAGGCGAATGGCGTCGGCATAAAAATCTCCGGTAAATAGCATATAATCAGGTTTTACCTTGAGTAACTCTCTTTTGGCCGGATCAATTCGGGCGTGGGTATCTCCAACTACCGCTATACGCATAGGAACACCTGCCTTGGTCAATCTGAACATACACTAATCAAACCTGCGTCTCCATATATTGCTCAATTACCGATCGGGCCAGAGCCAACGCCCGTCCGCGATGACTTATGCGGTTCTTCTCTTCCGGCTCTAATTGGGCAAAGGTGAGCGTGTAGCCCTCCGGAACAAAGAGAGGGTCATAGCCAAACCCGCCGTTCCCGGCCTTTTCCCGGATAATCCTACCCGGACAGCTGCCTTCCACCACTGCTATATTGCCGTCAGTATCAGCCAGGGCTATTGCGCAGACAAAGGCCGCCGTGCGCTGCTCCTCGGGTACCGCCTCCAGCAGACTAAGCAACTTCTCATTGTTCTTATCATCGTCGGCCTCCGGTCCGGCAAAACGGGCCGAGTAAACGCCCGGCTTGCCGCCCAACGCATCTACCGACAATCCGGAATCATCAGCCAAACAGGTGATATGGCTAAGAGCTGCGGTCTGACAAGCTTTCTTGGTGGCGTTCTCCGCAAAGCTAGCTCCATCTTCAATGACCTCGGGCAGGCTAGGAATATCGTCCAAAGTCAGGATCTCCACCGCCAGGTCTGCCAGCATGGTCTGCAATTCTCTCTTCTTATGCTGATTACGGGTGGCCAGCAACAGTTTTTTCTTCATGCTAATTATTCTCCCAGGATGGCTTTTTGGGCGTCAATCAGTTCGCGAATACCCTTTTCGGCCAGAGCGAGCATATCATCCAATTGAGCCCGGGAGTAACAGCTCTTTTCCCCGGTTCCCTGTATCTCTACAAACTCGCCCCGCCCGGTCATAACCACGTTCATGTCCACTTCCGCGCGGGAGTCTTCAACATACTCCAGGTCCAACAAAACCTCGCCGTCAACCATGCCGACGCTTACCGCCGCCACATAGTCTTTCAGCGGAATATTATCAATAACCCCGTTATCCCTTAATTTCTTTAAGGCCAGGTAGAGGGCGACAAAACTCCCGGTAATGGAGGCGGTACGGGTACCGCCGTCAGCCTGGATAACGTCGCAATCCAGCCAGATGGTCCTTTCCCCCAAAGCCTGCATATCAACCACCGCCCGCAGGGAACGGCCAATCAAGCGTTGAATTTCCGAGGTGCGTCCGCTGATCTTACCGCGGCTGGCCTCCCGCTGAGTACGGGTTTCGGTGGATGACGGCAACAGCGAGTACTCGGAGGTAATCCAGCCCTGTCCGCTGCCCTTAAGAAAGGGCGGCACCTTCTCTTCCAGCATGGCCGCACAGATTACCCGGGTATCCCCCGCCTCAATCAATACCGATCCATCCGGATGTTTGATGAAATGCGGAATTATCCTTACCGGGCGCAGTTGATCGTTTGCTCTGTCATTTGGTCTCATTTTCATTTTCTCCTTTGCTGATAAAGCTAGTTATTGACAAGTCGGAGAACCGTCGCCGGCTCACTTGTATATGTTGTTGCCCCGGGCATCAATGGCCACAATACAGGGGAAATCTTTGAATTCCAGCTTTCTTAAGGCCTCAGGTCCCAACTCGGGATAAGCCACGATTTCAGAAGATATGACCCGCTTTGACAGGTAGGCACCGGCGCCGCCGACTGCCGCCAGGTAAACGGCTCCGTATTGCTGCATGGCATCAATAACCCCCTGGTCGCGTTTTCCCTTGCCGATCATCACCCTGAGACCCTTTTCGATCAGCAGCGGGGCGTAGCTGTCCATACGTCCGCTGGTGGTTGGCCCAGCTGAGCCAATTACCCTTCCGGGCGGGGCCGGGCAAGGCCCAACATAGTATATGATTTGCCCTTCGATAGCAAAAGGCAGCTCTTCTCCGCGTTTCAGCGTTTCCACCATCTGACGATGAGCGGCATCCCGGGCAGCATACACCACTCCCTGCACCAAAACCTCATCGCCCACCTGCAACTGCCTTACCTCTTCCGCACTCAAAGTCGCCCTTAAATTTTTCATACCAACCTCACCTTGCTCCTAAAACTCAACCCGCACCCGCCGCGTGGAATGGCAACCCAGGCTGACCGCCACCGGCAGGCTGGCTATGTGCGTGGGATAGACCTCGATATTGACTCCCAGGGCGGTAGTGTCCCCGCCCAGCCCCTGCGGGCCGATGCCGGTATCATTGATCATAGCCAGCAGTTCCTCTTCCAAGGCGGCCAGGTCGGACCGCGGATTGCTCTGGTCCAAGGGTCTGAGCAAGGCCTCTTTGGCCAGCAAGGCCGCCTTTTCCATATTACCGCCGATGCCCACACCAACAATAATGGGCGGGCAGGGATTAGAGCCCGCCTCCCGGACCACCTTCAGCACGAACTCCTTTATGCCGTCCAGGCCCTGCGAGGGCTTGAGCATGGCGATTTGCCCCATATTTTCACTGCCAGCGCCCTTGGGCAGCAGATTGAGAATCAGCCCTTCCCCAGGCACCAAATGGGTATGGATGATTGCCGGGGTGTTGTCACCCGTATTGATCCGGTTTAAAGGATCTCGTACCACCGAGGCTCGAAAATACCCTTCCCGGTAGCCGGTCCGGATGCCTTCATTAATTGCCCCCTCCAGATCACCTTCCACCAGCAATTCAGTTCCCAGTTCCATTTCAACCACTACCATACCGGTATCCTGGCAGAGGGCTATGCCTTCTTCCTTGGCCAGTTCGGCATTCTCCAGAATGATATCAATAATATGCTGAGCGCGAGACGATCTCTCCCGCTGACGGGCATCCTGCAGAGCCTGCAAGACATCCTCCGGCAGCCGGGTATTGGCTTGCCGCACCGCTTCGCGGACCCGTTCTTTTACTTCATCGCTGTGAATCTTGCGCATTATTTATCCCCCTGCACTACAGACCTTCATTATCTTAAATCGAAGTTTTACCTAGTTCTTCTATACAGCATCCGATTGCGCCGTTAAGCTGCGGCTCCCGCAAACGCAAGACCTCACGGCCGGTCTCCCGGCCTATGATCTCCCGCAGAGCCCCATTCAGGGCGCCGCCACCGGATAAAACGATAATATCACTGGACATCTGCCCCAGCATACTGGCACAGCGCCGGTAGAGACTGAGATTCACCCCGGCGGCCAGCTCTTCATAGGAACAGCCCTCGACAATGCGGGCTATAATCTCGCTTTCGCCGAAAATAGCGCAGGTGGCATTCAACTCAACCGGAGAATTACTATAAGAGGACAGTTCCTCCAGGCTCATCCCCAACACCGTCGCCATATTCTCCAGATAGCGGCCGGAACTGGCCGCACAGCGGTCATTGGTCATAAAGTCCACCGCTCGGCCCTGCCTGACCTTAATTACCTTGGTATCCTGGCCCCCGATGTCCAGCAGGGTAATATCTTTAAGTCCGCTCTGAAATACCGCCCCGCTGACATGAGCTTGAATCTCCGGTATCTGCCGGGCCTGCTCCATCTGCACCATGATCTTGCCATAACCGGTAGCGACAATGTCGTCCGGTGAAAACCCCAGATGACTTAAATCCCAGGCCTGCCCACTGCGCAAACCCGCTCCAAAATTGCGATAAAACCAAATGGTATCGTAAACGGCCCGATCCGTCACCACACCATCCCTCATCTGCACTATTTTAACATTCCTCGAACCTAAATCGATACCTAACATAAAACCCCCTAAAGGAGAGCGAATTAAACACAGATTTAACACAGATAGATTTTAAGTAAATATAACAATGAAGTCCTATATAATATAAGTTTAGCGAATATAATCATTGTTTTGCTTCTACACATTAAGCAATATTTATCCGATCATCTATAGTCTTTCGATTCCACCAATCATATCAATACCATAGTAACAAAATCCGTGTTCATCTGTGGTCAATCCGTGTCCATCTGTGTTAAATTCGTAACCCCCGCAACCCCTACTTCAGCATATTTACGAAGGCTTCCAGTCTTAGGCGGCTGCGGGCGTCGAGTTGGCCGGGCTGGTCGCCTTCCAGGGTTAGATAGGGCAGGTCCAGCCGGTTCCGGAATACGATGTCCTCGATCTGACGGAAACAGAAGGTCTGGGTATAATGAATAACCCCGTCCACTTCCCTCTGCCTGAGTTGCTCTTCAATATCCGGCAAACGGGCGAAAGCTCCGTAGGGATAGGTGTAATCCAGGTATTGCTGAAATATGTCTTCCGCCTGACCGGGCATAGAGAATTGCCGCTGCACCTCATTGAAAACCACCCGGGCACCCAGTGACTCCAGGTAGGTATAAAGATCAGTATATATGGGAGGCACTCCGATATAGGCCAGCCGCACTTCATCTCGGAAGGGCTGGCGCTGGCGAGCCTTTTCGATAAAATCGCTGACTTCCTCCTCGAAGCTTTCCGGGCTGCCGCTGAAATCGCTGGAAGACACCAAAAAATAATGGTTCTCGGAACCGCTGACCAGGTTATCCTGCCAGGTCATTCGGTCCAGTTCCTGCAATTGCCCGCGTACAGCCTTAAGCTCGTCCCACACCCGGTTGACCTGCCCCATATCCACGCCAAAACCGGCAGCTAGTTTAGAAACCGCCTGTTCCAGACCCGAGCGGTCCCGATCAAAGGGATAGGCGAAGGGTATTATATGCTTTCCCTTCAACTGCAGGGTTTCCATCAGGGCCAGGGTATTGCTGCAATCACCCTGCATCACAGCGATAATCGCTTCCATTTCCTCTTCTAGCGCCACCGCGTAGAGGCCCTTGATCCAGCCACAGGTATTGCGGGGATAACCTGCCCCTTCGGCTAAAGCCACCAGTCCTTGTGCTCTGGCACTACCTATAAAAATATTGTTTAAATCCACCGGTGTACGCCTCGCAGCCAGGATAACCTCCACGGGAATACTGGTGGTAAAACCGACTTTACTCATCTTGGCCCCTTTTCAATCCTGGCTCACCCGGTTTACACATTCGATGGTTTCACCAATCAGCAAGCGCCCCACCTGATAAAAGGATTCTGCATTGCCATTGACATAGAATTGGCGAACCGGCGGTGCGGTACGGTCGTTAGACAGGTCGCGCTCGGCAAATATCTTCTGCAAATCCTCGATAGTCTCGCAGGATGGATCGGCCAGCCTGACCCCCGGCCCGACATATTCCTGGATAACCGTGCTCAGAAACGGGTAATGGGTACAGCCCAGGACCAGGGTGTCGATGCCGCGTTCCAGCAACGGCTGCAGGTATTCCGCCGCCGCCTCGCGAGTCTCATCGCCCTCCAGTTTGCCGGCTTCCACCAGGGGAACCAATTTGGGGCAGCCTAACTCAAATACCTCAAACTGCTCGTTGATACCTTTTATCTCCCGGGTATGGGCCAAACTTCTGGTAGTTGCCACAGTGGCAATAACTCCGATCTTGCCGTTCTGGGTGACCCGGGCGGCAGTCCTGGCACCAGCTTTCAGCACCCCCAGCATGGGCAGGTCATAATCATCGCGAAAGATCGGAAGCGTAGTGGAAGAATGAGTCCCACAAGCCACCACCACCGCTTTAACCTTTTGTTCCAGCAGAAAGGTCATTATATCGCGGGCATAGCCCATTAGCTGCCATTCTTCCTTGGCGCCGTAGGGTACGTGCGCATTGTCGCCAAAGTATATGAAACTCTCGTGGGGCATCTGCTCCAGCAAGGCCTTTACCACCGTTAAGCCGCCCACTCCGGAATCAAAAACACCGATGGGATTGTTCCTGCCCAATTTAAACACCTCTGAGAAAATTTATTTAAGGGGGTTACCCACCCTAACCTGTCTGTTAACCATACGATGGTTAAGCACAGAATAATACAAACAAAAAGGGGCTGCAGAACTTACCTCGCCCCCAAGGACTAACCACGTATGACTCCTTAAATAATGTATCATTTTTGGCTTATATATTCTACTTTAGCTTGTCATTTACTCAATTTGCGCAGTTGACATATGATGCGCAACATTTATCGGCAATCATAACGTTTTGTCCCAGCAGGAGAGAAGGCTGGTGGAAACCGGCCTGTTTCTCAATAAACAGTAATTTGTTATGCTGCGGGTTTTCATAATACCATCAACATGAGACCGCCCGACAGCGGGACAATGCGTTATGTTTGCCGCCGCGAGCCTTATGTCGTATCTTATGTCTACTTATTGATTAACGGTGACCGCCTTCGTGGCAATAATGGGTTGGGATAAGTCAACCGCACCGTTCAAAGTTGCCACATCTTCGCCATTGATACGGAAAGATACCTCTTTTACGGTGGGGAATTGACTCAAGGTGGAAACCACTGAGTACACCAGCATCTTCTCGGCTTGCCCGCTTTCGATATTGCTGGTCTCCCTGCTGAAATCCACAATGCACAGACCTTCCGGTTTAATATTAATATCCAGCAATTGGGCACCTTCGGGAAACACCTTACGGCCCCCTGCCCCAACCGGTCCTTTAATCAATTCCTGTAGGGTACGTCGGGCAATACCTTCCGTCTTTTCAATTCTTCTGGTCTCCCTTACCAACCCCTGCCCATCACTAGCGGCAAAGTATAAGGTGATTTCCCGCCCTTCAGCCGGGCTCAGCCCAGCGCCGCCCGGAGCAGTTACCGCCGGCTTATTCTTGCCAGTTGAAGGCTGATCGGAATCCAGTCGAGGAGCCAGCTTGAGCATTTCCTTCCATGATTTAATTTCGCTACTGTTCGGGGATACACTCTTGCAGCCTCCACTGACCAGACAGATAGCCAGTACCACTGTAGCTAATGCGATAATCATTTTCCTGGTCATTTTCCCAAGCTCCCTCCATATTATTCCTGATAAATGAATACGAGAGAAGCTCAATAATTATTCCCCGAGGAAAAAAAGAGAGCACCGAAAGGTGCTCTTATGAAGGAGGAGTTATTAAAGCAAACCGCGTTTGCTTTCGACCATATTAAATTATGTTGCCTAATCCGAAGGGGAGTAACGCACATACCCCGCCATTATCTTCCATACTATCAGGCCATGTGTTTCTTGCTGTCCATGATATTTTTCTTCTCGGAGCGGACAATATTGATCAAATTGTCCTTATTCAAATCATCAACCAGATACAAGACTCCATTAGCTTGGTTGGCCACCTTTTCCAAATAGAAGCGATTGGATTCTACCCCTATGCATATAAAGCGTATCCGGTTCTGCGCCACATGCGATGCCGCCTCCAGACCGTCGGCCAGTGCATCCATCGTCCATTTCGGTATATTGGGTATACCATCGGTGATCAACACCATCAAGGGGTTGCGTACCCGGTTATCTTTCACCAGATTCACTGCCGTTTCAATGCCGTCCGCCAACGGACTCAACCCAGCCGGGTTAATGGTGGAAAGCCCCTTGGATAACAGCCGCTGATTCTTGGTGAAGGGCACCACTACCTGGCTGCTGCGTTCCTGGAAGGTGACCACCGCTACCTTTTCCTTGCCGGTCAAGAGCAAATGCTCGGCCAGGAAACAGGCGGCCTGCCGTTTATCACCGGCCATACTGCCGCTGGAATCAACTACCAGGCATACATCTATCGGAATATAACTCTTCTTTTCATAATAATGCAGGTCTTCCTTCTTAATGGTTAAATGGCTGTCGCCCCGCATATAGCTGTTTTTGGTGGCCTGGATCACGGTCTGGGGCACCGCCAGGTCCCCGGACCAATTGGCCTCCGAATTATTTTTGGTCTTATTGCGATTGGTATATTGAACCGACGAAGATTGCTGCTCCACCTTGCCCAGCTTCTTGTAGCGCCCGCCGCTGCCGGGCATCTTACGAGTATTGCGCCGTATTTCGGTTTCTAATTCACATTTATGGTTAACTACGAAATCCTTTAGCTGCAATCCCTGCTTAGTTAATATTTTGCCGAAGGGCGTATCCTTGAGTAGCCCCAACTCTTCCAACTGCTCGATATCGTGTTCGACATCGCCCCACTTCTTCTTCTGCTGCTCGACGCCTTTGCGTTTAAAGACATTGGTAGAGTAACTCTCCATGAACTCCTCGATTTCGTCTACTCCGCCAAATTTTTCAGCCAGTTTTAGAATCAGCTGGTTGACGTTTTCCTTGTCCGGCAACTGTTTGGCATGCTGTCCCTTGAAGTTCTTCCAGGGCAGCTTGAGATAGCCGGCATAGCTCTCGCGTTCTTCCTTCTGATTGCCATGGATGATATTGCGCACCTTGGACAGCTTGACGCCGGATTCCAGCACTACCGTCTCAACTGTCTCGGCTATAACATAAACCAGATAGTATTCTTCCTTGTTCAAGCGGGCCAGAATATGAATATGGTCCCAGCCCTCTTCACCTTCCTGATAGGGCTTCACCACGTTCTGGAACAGGTCATATAAGACACCCTTGCCCTGATTGGTGGTGATAAAAATCTTGTTGGCGTATTCGACTACCAACTTGAACCGCTCATCTTCGGCATATTGAAGATGAGGGTCCTTCTCCACAAAGTGCTGTTCCAATGCCCAAAATATAGCTCGGGCCACATCCCGCGGATCAATCTCGCCTGGCCGGTGGTATGCGTCGATGTGCACCACCTGATCTACATCGACATAATCCAGGTACTTTTTGCCGGCGTCCCGGTTTATCAGTATCTTGATCTGCCCCTTGACCCGCTTTTCCGGCATACGGGCGTGAGCCTTACGGCTGACCACAACGCTCTCGCCCAGACGTATGCCCTGCTCCTGACCAAAATATAGGTTTAGATAGTTGCCTACTGAAGCGGCTTTATCAACATTGGTCCCTTCACCTAGCATGAGACAGCCCCCCTTTTCCTATTCCTTCGGGGTTAACGTCTTCTCCGTGTTCACTAATTCTCCACGGTGCATATCCTTGAGGGCTCGGGCATTTTGTTGGAAGTATTCCTCCTCTTCCTCCCGCGGCTTGTTCTTTTTTCCCCGGAAACTGAGAATACCATCCTTATTGCCCCGTGAATCAGTATCATTTATCATTCGCACCAAGGTATCGCCGTCCACCCGGTGCTTCAATACCAGCGGTATCATATAGGTCACATCGTTGATCTGTACCTTGTCTCGATTCTTGATTACGCTGTGCAGCACTGCTCCCTGCTGCATGGCCTCAATGGCGCGGATGCTTTCCAGATTATGTTTGATGTACAAACGAGCGATATAGTTGCGCAGAAAGTCGGGCAAGTCAGTACGCTCATAAAGCTGCGCCCACTTTATTATATCCTGACGCAAGGCATCATGCCTGCCCTCATCAACCTGTTCGGCCTGTCTTTGCTGCCCCTTCTGCACCCGGTGCATATGAGAATTCTCCTCCAACATATGGGAGAGGACATCCAATGAGTCGGGGCGCCCCATATAGCAGACCATATCAAAGCGGTCCGATAACTGCCGCCGAATCTCCTCCAGCGGACCGGGGTCCTCGTCTGGATTGGAGGCCGCCCAGATGGACACATTTACCGGAATGTCCACTACTGGCAAACCGGCTTCCTCAATCTGCAGATGGCCGGGTTTGTTACCCATGACATCCAACAGAATATCGGTTATCTCCGGTGAAGTATCGGCCAGTCGATTAATCTCGTCAATAAATATAATGCCGCGGTGAGCCTGGGGGATTATACCAGGCAATAACTGCGCTTCCGGGTGCGCCGGATCAGTCAGTCGGGCAAGGTCGATACTGCCGGCTACCGTTCCCACCTTGGTTGAATGCGATATTTCCAGAAAAGGCATGGGAATCTCTTCTGTACCCAACGCCTCGATCTGTTGGGGGCTTAATTCACGATGATGCGGACAATGAGGCATTTCCGGATCACAATTGTAGATACAGCCTTTAATTCTAGTTATCTTAGGGAGGATATGCCGGGACGCCCTCATTATTGTCGTTTTGCCGGTGCCTCTCAAGCCTTCCGCGTGAAGATGCAGGGGTTCACCGACGTAACTGGATACGATGGACATTGTTACCAGATCAAACAGGGCCTCGTTGCCCTCGTAGCGCTCTAGCTTATAAAACGGTATCATGAGCATCACTCCAATCTGTTAAGCCAGAAGTTCCGTCCAGGTCCCATCAAAACAGTTTGCTCCCTCCTGTAATCTGCACTGTTTTCTGTTGAATACTTCTGTGTGTTTTCCTGGCAGGCTTGCCGTTCTCCTGCCGAAACCACCCCACTGTAAACTCTCCGCCCTCCTTACTTCTCTATTAAAACGTTCTTCTTCTCTTACTCTACTATATATTATTTTGTGATTTATTTCTCTATATCAGTAACACTTGGTTGAATAAGATGGATAGTTTGCAGTAGCTTGTTACTACAATAACAAAATACCGGATTCATTGTAAAATCCCCGTTTTACCGTGAATAATCCTCATTCAAAGGCCTTGGTTAATGCCTTCTTGTATACAAAAAACCTGTTACTGGCAGGATTAAAAATGCATTTTTCATGCTTATACAGTCGCATTTTTATCACGCCCTGTCAAAAAAACTGTATAAACTGATTTTACACTATACCCAGCTTCTCTTTCAAGGCCCGGGCCTTGGCTCGACTTAATATTACATTCTTATCTAAGATGTTTAGGTGCAGCATATACGATCCCTCGGTAAAACTTACGATCTCCTTAACATAGTTGAGGTTGACAATAAACCCCTGATGAGCCCGGAAAAAACTGATATTATTCAGACGGCCCTCCAGTTCGTTCAGGGTATAACTGGTCGTATAATTCTCGGCAGTAGTGCAGATATGGACCTTTCTCCCCTGACTTTCGCAATAGATGATATCGTCCTGATTGAGCAGGCTGATCTTGCCCTTTTCCCGTACGGGCAGACGGTTAGAGTATATTTCGTAATTACGGTAACGCTCCAGGATAAAATCGATACGCTCCTTGAGCTTGTGTTTGACCATTTCTTCAACCACATCACGATGAGCAATGCGCACTTTGGCTCGTTCGATAGTCTTTTCGATCCGGCTCTGCTCAATGGGTTTCACCATATAATCAAGCGCGCCCAACTCAAAGGCCTCAACCGCCATATCCTTCTTCTGGGTTATGAAGGCAAAAAGCGGCGGTTCTTTCAGTTGGCCCAACTTGTGGGCCGTTTCCATTCCACCCATTTCAGGCATACCAATATCCAGAAACACCAGATCAACCTTGCGCTCCTGGCATAACAAAAGGGCTTCCAGTCCGTGCACCGCTTCCCCGATTATCTCGATGTCCTTGATCTGCTCTAACACATATCTGAGTACGATACGTTCTCTCTCGTCATCATCAACGACCAGAACTCTGACTGACATAGCTGCATCAAACCTCAATTTTATGGGTACATTTCGCCCATTTTATTTGGCTACTATTTATAAATATAAGAGATTTGTCTCATTAAAACAAGCGTTATTCTGGCATTTTACGATAGTTACACCAAAAATTATTTGGTCTGCCCAGAAAACACATTGCTGAACCTGTATATATCGGGTCTAGACCAAGTAACAAATGGGTTTTCACCCCACTAGCGGTGACCACTTACATGGTCATGAAGGTCTTTGAGGTACTAGGCAAAGCCCGGGCGATTTGTTAATCTAGTTTAAAGATAGGATAGGGGGGAATTCCATGCGTTACGAGGGAACCGTATACCGACCGCCCAGTGAAGCCGGGAGTCTGCTGATTCAGGCCTCTATCGGCTGCCCCCACAACAAATGCACCTTCTGCTCCATGTACAAGGAAACCAAATTCCGGCTGAGACCAGTGGAAGAGATAAAAGAAGACTTGCTGGCCGCCCGCGATTATTACGGCGAATACGTGAATTCGCTGTTCTTTCCGGATGGAAACACTATCATCATGAAAACCGACCAACTGGCGGAAATCCTGGAATACGCCCACAGCCTGTTTCCCCATCTGGAAAGGATAACGGTTTACGGCTCAGCCCGCTTCGTCAATCGCAAAAGCCAGGAGGATATCGAGCGCCTAAAAGCGGCCGGTTTGACCCGGGTGCATACCGGTATGGAAAGCGGAGATGACGTTACGTTGGAAAGGATCAAGAAAGGGACCACGGCTGAGGAGATAATTGCGGCCGGCCGTAAACTGAAGGCAGCCGAAATCGATACCAGCGAATACTACCTGGTCGGCATCGGCGGACGTGAAAGAAGTAAGGAACATGCCCTTGCCAGCGCCCGGGCGCTCAGCGCCTTCAGTCCAGACTTTATTCGCCTGCGCACCTTCGTTCCCATCCCCGGCACCCCGCTCTATGACGACTTTACCAGCGGTGAGTTTCAGTTGTTAGGTCCGCACGAGGCATTGGAGGAAGTGAAGCTGCTTATCGAGAATCTGGACTGCCAAAACAGCATTGTTCTAAGTGACCATGTCTCCAACTATTGGGATGTCAACGGCTTGATCCCCCGCGACCGGGGCAAGATGCTGATGGCCCTGGAACAGGGATTATCCATGGAAGAATCCTATTTCCGGCCACCCCATTTGAGTCGTTTGTAATCATCACCTATTGTCTCAATATTGATATTATATCTCATATTTGAGACGAACCCCTGTCTCATTCAAGATACGGTAGACTGAAGTCCCGGAATTTTATGCTCTGGGAATGCCGAAAAACCGGCTTTGCAAAATATTATTAAAAACACTCGGTCTGGCACATAAATTGCATCTATAACTCATTTAGGGGGGATATACACATAGGGGTGTATAACCAATACGTTGCGGGGCTTGGAACGGCAAATAAGCCCCTTTTTTTTGTCCAAAAATAGTCCTACATATTGATCATCAATCCGCCGACCCCGGCATAGGTACCGATGGTTGCGCTCATCGGGGCAATAATAATGGGATTGACCGGGTGGTACTTCTCCTCTAATTTATGAGCCACCCGCCTGGCATCTTCTTCACAATCGACATGACTTATACCAATCCATCGCTGGCTGGCATCAGAACCCACATCTTCCTCGATCATAGCCAATAATCTCTGTATGGCCTTTTTCCGCCCCCTGACCTTGTCGGTTACGAAGGGGGCTCCGCTCACGTGGTCGTTTCTCAATACCGGCTTGATATTGAGCATGGTGCCGGCTAATCCCTCGATACGACTGAGGCGGCCGCCCTTAACCACATTCTCTAATGTATCCAGAGTAAAGATAGTTTCAGTATGAACCCGCCAAGCAGTAAGGTGTTCAATTATGGATTCCATCGCAAGTCCTTCCCGCGCCAGCAAAGCCGCCTTAATGGCAAAAATGCCGGTACCCAGTGAGCCAGTCAAGGTATCGAAGACCCTTACCTGGTTATTGCCCAGCATATTACAGGCTAGCTGTGCCGTCTGGCAGGTAGCGCTCAGCCCGGAGGAAAGCCCCACAAATAAGACTTCTCCCTGCTTATTAAGGCCGTTTTCAAAGAAATCGATGAAGGTCTGCGGATCTGGTGTGGAGGTCTTGGGCAGGTTCTTTGCCGCGGTCATTTTCTTAACGAAGATATCGGGTGGTAGTTCAACTCGATCCAGGAAGGTCTCCTTGTTATCAAAGGAAACCTTAAGGGGTATGATATCGATTTCAAATTGTTCCAACTGGCGGTCCGGCAAATCACAGGAGGTGTCAGTAATTATCTGTATGCCCATCGGCATCCCCCCTCTCAATTTGGGGCCGGCTAAGCCCCGGGCGGTACTATATAGATCTCCTCTCCCCGGAAATCGAAGAACTCAGAAAGCTTCCAGTATACACCGCGGCTAAGGCGGGTATCTCCCTCCCAGCGGTAGCTGATATAGGGCACATCTTCCTTCAGGATCAGTTTGGTCTCCTCACAAAGCGGCATTTCCTGCAAATCATGAAAAACCAGCTTAATGCCTTCGCCCTGGTCTTCCATATAGCCACAAGCCAAAAACGGGACATCCTCCACCGCCAGCGGGCTGAAGTCCTCGCCTAACCTGATACAGTAGCTGCCGTCCTCCTGACGGTCGATATGCTGGGCCAGGATATTTAAGATATTTCTCCGAAACATTTCCGCCTGTCCATGATACCACTTGCCGTTCTTACGAATAGTAATTTCCTGCAAATCCATGACGATCTCTCCAAGTTTTTTTCATTTCATTTTAGCCACTTTTTCCGGTATCATGCAAGCGGAATCAAGCCTTTGCAGATAGTTATCATATCTTGCTTGAATTTCTGCTTCCATGATCTCCCGGCCACCCATCCTTAAACCGGCCAGGCCGAACCCATGCCGGCCCGCCAGTTGCCGGAAGTACTCCATGGCCTCCAGGGACAGCTTCATGCCGATACTATGATCATTATAGTCACCCTCCAGGGCCAGCAGGAGCGTCTCCGACAGGCAGGCCAGGTTGACCCCATCCCGGTAGCCCAGATTAGGCCCGAAGCAT